>Ga0209023_10006842_pt1 | contig 11882 bp, 7 predicted proteins | sample LakOneMetagenome_FD_187468 | JGI IMG/M metagenome (GOLD analysis project Ga0209023, IMG submission 187468) | Freshwater and sediment microbial communities from Lake Erie, Canada (SPAdes) (version 2) | ecosystem: Environmental > Aquatic > Freshwater > Lentic | place: Lake Erie, Canada | collected...
GGCGATGAAGACTGGCAGTCTCGACGAATCAAGCAAGCCGTCATCCTGATCGAAGCGCCATTGACGTGCCTGCCGCGCCATGAGGGCTCGCAGCAGACGCTTCGCGAGACGAGAGACGAGCGAGCGAACCTGGCTGAAGTCCTTATCGAGCGTCAGCCGCAATGCGGCAAGTTCGTCGCGGCTGGCGAGTGAGGCCGCATGCACCACACGGTCGAATTCGGTGGTGAAGATCCGGTAGCCCTCGAGCGCGAGAATGGGGTCATCCGCATCACGCCTGGGAGCCGACGCCGACTGCGAACCGTTGGTGGCGTCTGTCACCTGCTCCTGCTGGCGGTTGCGCGCCGGCATGGCGTATCGACCGCGGCGAATGTCCACGCCAGCTGGCCCGCCGGGGATGTTGAAGCCACGCTGCGCCTGCGCCGCGCGCGGCACCGGCGCCGTGCCGCTGGCACGCACCACCCAGTCCGCGGCCTCCCGAGAGAATCGCGCCTGGTCAGGCATGAGCGACATGAGCGCCGCGAGGTCCGTGAGAAGTGCCGCCGGCATCGCCGCACGCGCGGCGGCAACCAGGGCCGTCTTTTCGCGTGGTGCAGGCAGGCCACTCGCGTACTCGAACGCAGTCCAACGCACGCCATCTTCATCAACGCCGGGATAGGACAGCAGATTGCGCGACACGCCGGTGAGCCACGCGGCCCCGATCGCATCGAGACGCGCGAGATGAAGGGCGTCGTACAGCGTCGCCGCCACGGCGTCTTGCGGTCGATGGCTGTCGGCAATGCGCTCGTCATGGGAGCGGCAGCGCAGCGCCGCACGATCGGCTGCGGCACGCAGCGGCCCGACGGTGACGGCCTCTGAGACGGCGAGCGTGACGTCAGCGTCGGCGGCTTCGGCCAGCGTTCGCGTACACGCGCTGATGGCCTCGCGAGTGCGGGTGTTCACGTCAACGAACCGGTGGACCGACGTGTCCCGTATCGAGCGGAAGATCAGTGCCGATGCACCGCTGGTAGTACTCGGCAACGAGCGCGCGCTCGTCCTCATCGCAGCGGTTGAGGAACGACAGTCGGAACGCGAGCGCCACGTCGTGGAACAGCGTGGCGTTCTCGGCCCAGGTCACGACCGTGCGCGGCGACATCACCGTGGACAAATCACCGTCTGCAAATCCGCGCCGCGTCAACGTGGCGAGGGCCACCATGGCGCTGACCGTCTGTCTGCCCTGCTCCGTCTTGTACTCGGGGCACTGCGCCTGCACGACTTCCACTTCCTTGTCGTGCGGCAGGTAGTTCAGCGTGACGACGATGCTCCAGCGGTCCATCTGACCCTGGTTGAGCGGCTGCGTGCCGTGATAGAGCCCGGTGGCATCGCCAAGTCCAACGGTGTTGGCGGTGGCGAACAATCGGAACGCAGGATGCGGTTCGATGACGCGACTCTGGTCGAGCAGCGTCAGACGTCCCTCGACTTCCAGCACCCGCTGAATCACGAACATGACGTCCGCTCGCCCCGCGTCGTACTCGTCGAACACGAGCGCACACGGACGCTGCAAGGCCCAGGTGAGGATGCCAGGCTGAAACTCGGTGACCTGCTTGCCGTCGCGCAGCACGATGGCGTCTTTCCCCACGAGGTCCATGCGGGTCACGTGACCGTCGAGATTCACGCGAACGCACGGCCAGTTCAACCGCGCAGCGACTTGCTCTACATGGCTCGACTTGCCGGTGCCGTGCCGGCCCTGCACCAGCACCCGCCGGTTGTGGAGAAAGCCGGCGAGCAGCGCCAGCGTGGTATCGCGTTCGAACACGTACCCGGGGTCGACAGGAGGCACGTGCTCGTCGACCACCGAGAAGGCGGGCACCATCAAATCGGTGTCGAGGTTGAACAGCGTGCGGGCGGACAGCGTGAGGTCGGGAAGGTTGGGAGTCACAGACTCGACCATTTTAGTAGAGACGCCAGTGCCGCCTCCTGACGCCCCCTCGGCGCGGGCCAAACCGACTCATCGGAGCATCTCCTACACGTGACTACCCAGAGTCAGTGATTGCTTGAGCCGCGACTGGCACATAAGGTCCGCGCGAGTCTTCACAGAAAACTAACCCACTCGACAGTCGCTCGTCGTCGCAGGCACAGCGGTCGGAGCATGCTCAGCGTCGGTTGACGAGCCAGGGAGAGAGCATGTCAAGCAGTCGCAGGTTCATCCGGTTCATGTGTGTGCTGGCAGTACTGGTCGGCGCGCCAGCCGTCGCCTTCGGACAAAGCGCCATCACCGGTGTGGTGCGTGATACCAGCGGAGCGGTGCTGCCTGGTGTCACCGTCGAAGCGGCCAGTCCGGTGCTCATCGAGAAGTCGAGAGCGGCGACCACGGACGGCGACGGTCGTTTTCAAATCATCGACCTTCGTCCTGGCAGCTACACGGTGACGTTCAGCCTTGAAGGGTTCAGTTCCTTCAAGCGCGACGGCATCGACCTGCCTTCGAACTTCACCGCGACGGTGAATGCCGACATGAAAGTCGGTTCACTCGAAGAGACCATCACCGTCTCCGGACAGGCGCCCGTCGTCGACGTGTCGAACGCGACGCAGCAAACGGTCATGAACCGCGCGGTGCTCGACGCCGTGCCGACGGGCCGCAGCGTGCAGACGCTCAGTGCCCTGATGCCGGGTGCACGGCTTGCGCTGCCCGATGTTGGGGGAAACTCCGGCATGCAGAACCGCGACATCTCGGTGCACGGCTCGGACGGCCGCGACATGACGTTCATGGTGGACGGCATGGTGCTCAACGGCATCGAGGGCGACGGCAGCGTCCAGAGCTACTTCAACGAGATGATGTTCGAGGAGATCACCTACCAGACGAGCGGCATCAACGCCGAGACGTCGGCCGGCGGCGTCCGCGCGAACATGATTCCGAAGGACGGCGGCAACAGCTTCAAGGGCACGCTCTTCGCCTCGTTCGGCAACGACGCGCTCCAGTCGAACAACCTGACGTCGGACCTCATCTCCCGCGGCCTCGCAGCTCCTGATGCCCTCTTCCGCATCTGGGACGTCAACGTGGCCGAAGGCGGTCCCATCCGTCGCAATCGTCTGTGGTTCTTCTCGTCCTATCGCGACTGGGGCGTCTATCAGTACATCGCCAACAGCTACTACGGGTGGGGCTCGAAGGGACCCGGCTCCGACGCCTCCATCTTCGGCACCGCGACGGGCAAGCAGACGGTGGATGATGCGAGCATCCGCAGCGGGATGACGCGACTGACGATCCAGGTCACGCCGAAGAACAAGGTGGCGTTCTACTGGGACAAGATCCGCAAGTTCCGCGGGCACGAGAACTCGGCTGGCGCCGGCGTCATCATCGCAGGCGAAGCCACGGACATCCGCGCCCCGAGACCCCGATACACGACCGAGAGCAAGTGGACGAGCACCCTCACCAGCCGCCTGCTGCTCGAAGCGGGATACGCGCTCGGCAACGAAACCTACACGCTCGAGCCGCTGCCTGAATCGGTTGGTGTCACGCCGAAGCGCGACATCACGCAGAACACGCTCTACGGCGCCTACGAATTCGGCAACTACTACCGAGAGCCGAAGCGGCGCACGGTCGTCAGTTCGATGTCCTACGTCACCGGTTCCCACGCCGCAAAGGTCGGCATCCAGTACGGCTTCGGGTACTTCGCGCGTTCGCGCGTGCTGGCTGCCGACATGACGCAGCGCTATCGCAACGGCGTGCCTGATTCGGTCTTCGTCTACAACACGCCGCAGTACTCGAAGGCGAACATGGACCGCGACATGGGCATCTACGTCCAGGACTCGTGGACCATCAACCGCTTTACGTTGACGCCGGGCCTCCGCTTCGAGCAGTTCGTCGGCTCGGTCGCGGCGCAGGATGCACCGGCTGGCCGCTTCGTGCCGGCGCGCCACTTCGATGCCATCGAGAACCTGCCGAACTGGAAGGACATCTCGCCGCGCTTCGGCTTTGCCTGGGACGTGCAGGGCAACGGCAAGACGGCGGTCAAGTTTGGTGTCGGCAAGTACATGCGCGCCTACACGACCGGCTTTGCTGACCTGTACGACCCGAACATTCTCGATACGGACACGCGCACCTGGGCCGACGCCAACGGCGACAACGTGGCGCAGCTCAGCGAGCTGGGTCCGAGCCAGAACAAGACGTTCGGCATCAAGGCGCCGCGGCGGCCGGCCGAGGACACGCGCCGACCGTACCAGATCGAAATGAACGCCAGTGTGCAGCGGGAGATTCTGTCGGGGTTCTCGATGAACGCCAGCTACTTCCGGCGTGACTACAAGCAGATGTTCTGGACCGACAACGTGGCGGTGGCGTCAACCGACTACACCGCGTTGACGTTGACGAGCCCGCTCGATGGCTCGCCAGTCACGGTCTACAACCTGGCGGCGGCCAGGCTGGGTGTCGTCGATCTGGTCGACCAGAACTCAGCGAAGAACTCCCGCGTCTACGGTGGCTACGATGTCGGCTTCAACGCCCGCCTCGGCAAGCTCAATACCTTCGGCGGCGTCAGCACCGGCCGCACCATTGCCAACACCTGCGAAGTGGAAGATCCGAACCAGTTGCGCTACTGCGACCAGTCGCAGTTCGACATTCCCTTCCAGACGCAGATCAAGCTGGCCGGCAGTTACATGCTGCCGTGGGCGCTGCAGATCAGCGGGTCGCTCCAGAGCTATCCAGGCGATGCGCGCAACAGCTCGGTCGACACCGGTAACAGCGGCAACATCGCCGCCGAAGATCCGTCGCTGCGCGTCAACTGGACCGTCAATAACACGATCGTGCGTGCGCAGACCGGCCAGACGCTCACGCAGTCGCAGATCATCGTGCCGCTCATCGCGCCGGGCTCGAAATTCCTCAAGCGTCAGAATCAGGTCGACGTACGCCTGAAACGCCAGTTCGGGATCAAGGGCCGCCAGATCGAAGCACAGTTCGACGTCTACAACGCGCTCAATGCCAATCCGGTTCTCACGCAGAACCAGACCTACGGCACCGCACTCGACAGACCGGCGTCAGTGCTTCAGGGCCGGCTCATTCGCCTCGGACTGCAGGCGAAGTTCTAACGCGCACCGCTGGACGCGGGCCCCACAGGCGTGGGGTCCGCGACCGGATCCCTCGCCTTCTCGACACCCGCCGCTTCCGACACGCTGGAAGACATCGCTCCTGCACGCTTCGAGATCACCTGCGTCACTCGGACAACCGACGACTTCTTCACGAGTCCTGTGCCGAAGGTGATACCTGCCTTTTCCTGATACCTCTATTCACATGTTCGTTCTTCGCGCCCGGACCGTTTCCATCGTAGAGTCGAAGCTGGTTCCCTGCTTCTCTCCTCCGGAGGCTCGATGCGACGTGTCATTCCCGCGACGGCAGTAGCCGTCCTGCTGCTCGCCTGGCACCACGGCAGCCAGACTTCTCCACTGCACGCGCAGAACGCCGCGAAGACGCTGGTCGCGCCGCGCACGGCCGACGCCGTGCGGCAGTGGGACGCCGAGGTGAATCGGCAGGTCCGCAGCGGGGAGCTGCGCGTGCGCCGCGAGCGCACGGATACGCTCATCGCCGGTCGAGCGCATCAGCAACTCGATCAATACGTCAACGGCGTGCGGGTGCTCGGCGGCAGCCTGAGTCGCCAGCTTGCTGGCAGCACGGCGGTCTCACTCTTCGGCGAACTGCAGAACGTGGGTGATGTGGATGTCACCCCCATGGTCTCGCAGGACGATGCGCGGACGGCGATTGCTGCGGCGGGGGGTGCCGAACTCGGACTGTCCAGGCTCCCGGAACTCGTCATCGTACCGGACGACGACGGTGCGCGGCTCGAGTGGATCGGCCATCTGGTCACCAACGCAGGACGCGTCCGCATCTTCCTCGATGCGAAGACGGGCGAGGTGGTGAAGCAGGTCAACGTCACGGAGACGCAGTTGCCGACCGACGCCTACGTCGGCCACGGCAAGGGCGTGTTCGGCGACGACAAGAAGCTGAGCACCTCCAAGCTCAGTGGTGCATTCATCGCCTTCGACACCATTCGTCCCCCAATCATCGAAACCTACGACATGCGCGCGAACACCCCGCGCATCAACTCGTACTTGAACGGAATCGCCCGTCTGGGGAACAGCGACTACGCCTCGACGACGTCCAGCAACGACTGGACTGACGGCGACGTGGTCGACGCCCACGTGTATTCGAGCTGGACCTACGACTACTACTTCAAGCGCTTTGGGCGTCGCGGCCTCGACAACGCCGACATCCCGATGGACAACTTCGTGCACCCCGTGCGGCGCGCCGACATCTTCACCGCAACCGACCTGTTCTACTGGGTCAACGCGGGTTACTTCGGCGACGGTGTGATGGTGTACGGCGAAGGCTGCGACTGCTTCTACGGCGGACAGCGCGTGAACTACTTCTCGGCTGGCCTGGACGTCGTCGCCCACGAGCTCACGCACGGCGTGACGGAGTTCACCTCTAACCTCGATTACGTCAACGAGTCGGGGGCGCTCAACGAGGCGTTCTCCGACATCATGGGCACCAGTGTCGAGTTCTACTACCAGGCGGCGGGCTCGGGACGCATGAAGGCGGACTACCTGATTGGTGAGGACGTCTTCACCTCCGGCCTTGCTGGCACGATCGACGGGATCCGGTCGATGGCAAACCCAAGCCTGTTCGGCTATCCGGATCACTACAGCCGCCGCTACGTCGGCACCAGCGACAACGGTGGTGTGCACACCAACTCCAACATCGTGAACCAGGCGTTCTATCTGTCGATCGAGGGTGGAACGAACCGCACGTCGGGTCTGTCGGTCACCGGCGTCGGCGCGGCCAATCGCCTGCAGATGGAACGCGTGTTCTACCGTGCGTTCACGCAGCTGATGCCGTCGAACGCGACGTTCTCGACTGCACGCGCGGCAACACTGCAGGCCGCGACTGATTTGTACGGTTCGTCGAGCGCTGCGCTCGCGGCGGTTCGTGACGCGTGGAACGCGGTGGGAGTCAACTGATGTCGTCGTCGCTGGTTCGTCGCGTTCGCGTGATTGCTGGAGTGCTCTTGCTCGCCGGTCTTGTGTCCGCCACGGCGTTTGCCGAGAGTGTCCGCGTAAAGGTTGACCGCACGAGTGTGTGGGGTAACACCACGGGTACCGCGGGTGTGATTGGCGTGGTTCGCCGTGGAGACGTGCTCGAAGTGCTCGGGCACGAGGGGCGATGGCTGCTCGTCGTGCTGCCGTCCGATCCACGCCAGAGGGGCTACGTGCTGGTGCAGCAGACCGAACCAATGGCCGACCGCGAACGCCCAGCCGCACCGCCGTCCGGAGGCGCGCAAGCCGGCGCGCCCCAAGGCCGGCCGGCTCCTGCCAGGCCAGCAACGCCAGCGCCTCGCCGACGCGTGCCGAAGCCACCGCCGTATGTGTATGTCGGCCTCACCGGCCAGGCATCGCCGCTCGACTTCACGGGCACTGACAGCGTGACGACGCTCCTCGAAACCGAGACGCGCACAGTGGACTACACGCCGTCGCGACTGCCAGGCTTCGAGATTGGGTTTGGACGCGAGCAGTGGCGCAATCTCGTCATCGCGGGCACGGTGGTACAGATGTCCGGCCGCGGCACGGCCAGCATCTCCGCGCAGATTCCACATCCGCTCTTCTACGCCACGCCGCGCTCACTCTCGGGTGAGGTTGACGCGCGCCGCGTCGAAACAGCGCTGCACATCCAGTTCGCGAAGGTGGTGCACCGGAGCCGCGCCTACACCTTGACCATCGGCGGCGGTCCCTCGGTCTTCTTCCTGAAGCAGAATCTGCTCGATCAGCTGGAATACGACGAGACGTATCCCTTCGATTCGGTGACCTTCACGGGCGCTTCACTGACCCGGCACTCGGCGACGGCCTACGGCGTCAACCTGCAAGCCGACTACGTGAAGTCGTTCAGCAAGAAGCTGTCGTGGCAGATCAGCGGGCGTTACAGCTACGGCGAGGCGACGATGAGGGTGAACGGCGCCACTATCAAGTCCAAGACGGGGCAGGGTCAGATTAGCGGCGGCCTGCGCATCGGCTTCTGAGACGCGCGTCACGCGCCGCTACTGGACGATGCGGATGTCGGTCATAAAGCGGCGGTAGTTCTTGAAGTCCTGCGTGATGCGGTTGCTGGCGAACGTGGAGCTGCGCACGACGGTGATGGACTCCTGACTGGCTGGCAGCACCAGTGACTCGTCAGGGTTGGTGAACGCGACACGACGGAACTTGATCGTCGTGTCCAGTCGTTCCACCGTAATCCGCTCGAACTGCTCGTAGCGCTTCGGATGATGCGGCACGTCGAAGTCGAGCAGTCCTGCCAGGTGATTCTCGAGACGCAGTACGTCGGCGGTCTCTGGGTCGACCCACACGCGCCCGCGATACCGACCCGCGATATCCCACGAGAGGCAGTCGTCCTTGCCGTCCTTCCACGCAATGGCCGGCTTACCGGCGATTCGTGGTCGGAAGTCGATCTGTAAGGCCTGGCGTCCATCAATCTTGGACGTGCCCGCCGCGCTGAACACGTACTCGCGCTGGTTCTCGGGCAGAAACATCGAGAGCGTGTCCTGCGTTTCCGCACGCGGGTCGAGGCAGGCGGGCTTGTCCTTGTCACGCGGCGCGCGATTGTTCACACGCACGAGCGTCCGCAGCACGTTGGCTTCTGGCTTGGTGCCGTCTTCCGTGGGCTCGAAGGAGAGGCGTAGTTCGTAGAGCAGGCGGCGCGCCGGCGTTGAGTCCGAGCGCATGTCGTGCGAGATGGCCTGCTGCGTGAGGGTCTCGTCCCACATGATGCTCTGCGCGCGACCGTAGTAGGTCAGCACCGCGTCACCGAGGCGAGAGAGCAACAGCGTCACGTCAGTGGGCACACTCCGCTGAGCGGCACCCGTCACGACGGAGCAGCCAAGCGCGAGACTCACGACCAGCATCGACACTCGACGCATGGCCTACAGACTACACCGGCGCCCGCCCGACGACCCCGGTCTTTCGCGCCCGAAACTTCTCTTTCGCGGTCCCCAACTGAGCCCGTGAACGGGAGTTCGCCCGGGCTCGCCCATATTCGCGGAGCCACCGTTCGAGCGGAGGCGCGCAGTTGCGCTGGGCTCCACCGGTCTGCCCGTGCTGGCAGCGGCCGCGTTCGAGCAGCCGCATCTGGGTTGGTGGCGGGGACAGCGCCTCCGTTGGCGGCGCGCCGAGGACGCCGATCGCGCCAGATCAGCGCTTCACGCCGACACTGGCCGCGGCAATGGCACCCATGTCGTCCTTGCCGTGACCCTCCGCGATGGCCTGGTCCATCCGCGCCGCAACGGCGGGGAGCGTCACGAGCGGTTCGGCACCGGCGGCTTCGAGCATCAGCCGCATGTCCTTGCGCGCCATCGTCAACTCGAAGCTGGCGCTGAAGTCGCCGTTGGCGATCTTCTTCGCACGTGCGCCGAACGCCGCCGCAGCGTTGAAGTGATCGAAGACACCGATGGCTTCAGTCGGTGCGATGCCGAGGTTCTTCGCCATGGCAAGAATGTCGGCGATGCCGCCCGCCATAACGAACAGCATCGAGTTGCCGAAGATCTTGAGTGCGGCGGCGAGGTCTTCGCGTTCGCCGACGTACCACAGATCGGTCGTCATGCCAGCCAGCGACGCCTGCACCGCATCGAACAGCGCGCGAGGGCCAGACACCATCATCACGCCCTTCGATTCGCGGGCCATGGCTGGCCCCATGAACACCGGCGCATGGAGGAAGCGAAGCCCGGACTCTGCCGCGCGCTGCAGACGAACCTTCGTGCCCGCTGGTGACGCCGTGGTGTGGTCGATGACGATCGCGGAAGGACCGACGTGCGGCGCGATTTGCGCGAGCAGACCATCAACCGCTGCATCGTCCGACACGATGAGATGAATTTCATCGGCACCCGCGACTGCGGCTTCCGGAGTTGCGGCGACGACGGCCCCCAGCGCTTCGAGCGCCTGCGCCTTCGCGAGCGTGCGATTCCAGACGCGCACCGCAAGGCCGCGCGTCAACATCGATTCGATCATGGCGCTGCCGAGCAGCCCCGTTCCGAGAAACGCAATCTGACTCATTGACTCACCTTCGCAGCTAGGCTGCGTGTCCGGACTTCACGTCGGTTACGGCAAAGTGATGCCCCACACACGCGTCGTAGAGCCATCCGCCCGTCACGGCACCCACACAGGGCGCCACGATCGGGACCCACCACCAGCCATTGGCTGCCGTGAACACTTCACCGCCCCACCCCGCCATCGCCGTGAAGAGGCGCGGGCCGAAGTCGCGGACGGGATTGATGGCGTAGCCGGTGTTCCAGCCGAAGCTCATGCCGATGGCCACGACGAGCAGACCGACGATGACGGGTGTGAGTCCGGCCGGTGCAGGCGAATTGCGTGCGTCGGTGATGCCGAGAATCACGCCCATCAGGAGCGCCGTGCCGAGCGCTTCGTTGAGAAAGCCGACGGCCGTGCTGACAAACGCCTGCGGATAGGTAGCGAAGATGCCGGCCGTGGCGAGCTCGCCTGAGACGTGCCGCGTGCCGCCGTCAAACGCCGTGAGCGCGTCGTGGTAGGACGCGAACACGAGCGCTGAGGCGACCAGCGCGCCAAGCAGCTGCGCGACGGCGTACGGTGCCACCTTCGCCCACGGGAATCGCCGGTGCACGGCAAGCGCCAGCGTGACCGCTGGGTTGAGGTGGGCGCCCGTCACGCCGGCCGCCACATAGCAGCCCATGGTGACGCCCAGCCCCCAGGAGAGATTGATGGAAAGCGTTGACCCGGCTGTCTGCCGGCTCAGCACGGTCTGGGCGACGACGCCAAGACCGAACAGCAGCAGTACAAGGGTGCCCAGGAACTCCGCGAACATCTCGCGGCTCACTCCACGTGTCATCGTCCGGCTCCTTCGGTCTCGAAAAGGTTGCCCATTGTAGACTCTTCGGTCATGCCCTACATCCTCGCCCTCGACCAGGGGACCACCAGCTCACGTGCGATCGTGTTCAGTGAGGACGGCAGCATCCACTCGCTCGCACAAAAAGAGTTCCAGCAGTTCTTTCCCCGCGCCGGGTGGGTTGAGCACGACCCCGACGAAATCTGGGCCTCGCAGATGGGCGTTGCCATTGAGGCGCTCGGCCGCGCCAAGCTGAGTGCGCGAGATATCGCCGCGCTCGGCATTACCAATCAGCGCGAAACCACCATCGTGTGGGACCGTCGCACGGGCGAGCCGCTCTACAACGCGATCGTCTGGCAGGACAGGCGCACCGCCGATTTCTGCGAACGCCTCAAGTCTGACGGCGCAGGTCCGCTCGTGCAGGAGAAGACCGGCCTGCTCATCGACGCGTACTTTTCCGCCAGCAAGATTCGCTGGATTCTCGACAACGTCGACGGCGCACGCGCGAAAGCGCAGAGCGGACAGCTGGCGTTTGGCACCGTCGACACGTGGCTCATCTGGAAGCTGACCGGCGGCGCCGAGCACGTGACCGATGTCAGCAACGCCTCGCGCACGATGCTCTTCAACATCCATACGCTCGCCTGGGATCCCGAGTTGCTGCAGTTGTTCGAGATTCCCTCGTCGATGCTGCCTCGCGTGCGTCCCTCGAGTGGCCTCTATGGTCTGACGTCCACGTCGCTCGGTCTCGGACAGGTGCCCATCGCCGGCGTGGCCGGTGATCAGCAGGCCGCGCTCTTCGGACAGATGTGCGGCGATCCCGGCATGTCGAAGAACACGTACGGGACCGGCTGCTTCCTGCTGCAGAACATCGGCGGTGAGCCCACCGCCTCGAAACACAATCTGGTCACCACCGTTGCCTGGCAGATCGACGGCTTCGTCCAGTACGCGCTCGAAGGCAGCGTGTTCATCGGCGGCGCGGTCGTGCAGTGGCTGCGCGACGGGCTTGGCCTGATTCGGACGG
>Ga0209023_10006843_pt1 | contig 11877 bp, 10 predicted proteins | sample LakOneMetagenome_FD_187468 | JGI IMG/M metagenome (GOLD analysis project Ga0209023, IMG submission 187468) | Freshwater and sediment microbial communities from Lake Erie, Canada (SPAdes) (version 2) | ecosystem: Environmental > Aquatic > Freshwater > Lentic | place: Lake Erie, Canada...
CCCGGCTCTCCTCGAGATCCGCCTTGAGGTCGGAGACCTCGGGCGAGATGCCGGCGTGGAGCTCGTCGAGCTCGGTCGAGAACTTGATGACGGTCTGGCGCAGCTCGTCGATCTCGGTGCGCTGACGCTGCCAGGCCCGGTCGTACTCACGGATGGCGAGGCTCGAGTCGCCCGCCGGCATGCGCTCGAACACGAGCGCCCACGGGGTCAGGAAGGACGTGTCGATGGTGAAGTTGCGGTAGAAGCCCTGCTTGGCGAACAGCGCCACCCAGTCCTCGGGCAGCTTCACGCTGATGTGCGACGGCTCCACGAAGTCGTGCGGGGTGCTCGAGAAGAGGATCCGATCCGTGGCGGCGCACAGGCGCTCGATCGCCAGCTCGATCTCGGAGTCGGGGAGGTGCTCGATGACCTCGATGCAGGAGATCAGGTCGTACGGACCGCCGAGGTCCTCGGTGATCGAGCCGACGCGGACGTAGTCCTTGATGGATTCGTCGGCCTGGCTGATCGCGTACTCGGACGAGTCGACCCCGTAGGCATCGACGTGGTGCTCGCGCAGCGCCCGGATCAGGAAGCCCTTCGCACAGCCGGCGTCGAGGGTCTTGTGGGGCTGGAAGCGCGTGACGATGTGATGCGCCATCACGCGGAAGAACTCCTTCCACACGCCCTCGTACTCGTAGCGCCCGCTGACCTCGTAGTCGCCGATCAGCCGGTCGTAGTAGTAGGCCCCGTAGGTGGGGGTCTCTTCCTCGACCCCTGGGTCCGGTGACTCGGGGGACGTGGCCGCCGGAGCTGTGGCTTCCGGGGATGGGGTCGCCGGGGGCGTGGTCGTGGCGGTGGAACCGCCCTCGCCCGCGGCGGATCGCTGCGCCTCTTCCTGCATGGCGTCGAAGAGTAGTCGACGACATTCAGGGACAAGAAAGCGGCCCCGACGCCCCCGGACCCGCGGGCGGGGCTGCTTTCGCCCCGTGTGGACACCGTGCTAGCAAGGACCCATGGCGCAGGTAACGGAATCGGATGTCATCAAGGGCGTGCACATCGTGGACCCTTCGATCCACGGGGACGAGCGGGGCTACTTCGTCGAGACCTACCGGCGGGAGTGGTTCCCCCAGGGGCGCGAGATGGTCCAGGGCAACCGCGGCGACCGGCAGGCCGGCGCCATCGTCGGGCTCCACTACCACCTGCACCAGGCGGACTACTGGTACGTCCCGTTCGGTACGGCCCGGGTGGTCCTGCACGACCTGCGCACCGGCTCGCCCACCGACGGCAAGACGCTGGCCATCGACCTCGGTCGCCAGGCCGACGGCACCCACTCGCACCGCGGCGTGTTCATCCCGCCGGGCGTGGCCCACGGCTTCGCGGCGCTCACCGACATGACCATCACCTACCTGGTCGACAGCTACTACAACCCGGCCGACGAGCTGGGGGTGGCGTGGGACGACCCGGCCGTCGAGGCCGATTGGGGGCTCACCGAACCGATCCTGTCCGCCCGCGACCAGCAGAACCCCCGCCGCAGCGAGATCGACCCGCAGTGGCAGCCTCACGTGGCGCTGCGCCCGTAGCGATTCGCGGCGCCGGCGTCAGCGCGCGCCGTTGTTGCGGTCGAGCAACAGGATGAAGGTCGGGGCCATCGCCACCCCGAAGACCCAGTAGGCGAAGTCGGTGTCGAGCGGAGCCACGGCCACGGCGATCATCAACGCGATGAGCGCGTTGAACGGCACCACGTACCAGATCGAGATGTGCTGCCAGCGGGCGGTGAAGCGGTCGAGGGAGCGCCCGATCCGGCTGCGGGGGCGATGATCCAGGCGCACCTTGTGGAGGGTGGCGACGTGGGTGCGCAGCCGGTGACCGTCGGTGAAGCCGTCGCCGCAGAAGGGGCAGGTGGCCGTCGGAGGCGGCGGCGACGACGCCCAGTCCGCTTCGGTCGCGCTCGCGGCCCCGGATCCCTTCGCAGCTCCCGCTGATGGGCCCGCCGCCGATGGGTCGGCCTCCATCCGGGTGCGGGTGCCACCCCGATGGGGGTCCCGGTGCCCGGCGCCCCCCGCCGGCGCGTCGAACGTCGCCTCCCCCGGGGTCCCTCGGTCGAACGAGCGGCGCACCTGTTGCATCGCCAGGTTCAAGGCGAGCGTGCGGGCCTCGGCCGCGGCCATCTCGTCGGCGCTGCCACCCTGGTGGAGGTCGGGGTGGTGGATGAGCAGCAGGCGGTAGTAGGCGTCCTCTGCCTCCTCCTCCGTTGCCTCGGGACCGATGCCGAGGACCTCGTAGGGCGTCATCAGACCGTGCGACCCACGACGCGCCACGACAGGAGGAGGACCGAGGGAAGGATCGAGATCCGCAGGATCCAGGTCTTCATGACCCCGGACTGGTCACCGAGCGAGAACAGGGCGGGCTCCCAGGTGCTGTCCTGCCGGAACGCCACGTACAGCAGCACGGTGAACCCTGCGTTCATCAGCAGCACGAACCACAGGGGCATGAACCGCAGCCCCCTGCCCCAGGTGGCCAGCCGGCCGAACACGGCCGGGGTCCGGCCCGGATCGTGGTCCACGCGGTGGGCGTCACGGGCGTGGGTGGCCAGCGCCGTCGAGCTGGTGAACGCGGCACCGCAGAACGGGCAGGGGACGGGCGCGACCGGGCGGCGGCCATCCGCGCTGATGGGATGACCGAACCAGTCCCGCTCCGTGCCCCGGTCCGCCGGCGACTCCATGCGGCAAGGGTAACGATCCCGTCACCCGACAGGTGCGCTTGTTCGCTCCGTCGAGCGACCGTCTGCGAGGATGGATGGCATGAAGCTCTTCGTAACCGGCGCCGCCGGGTTCATCGGGTCGAACTACCTGCGCTACGTGCTCGAAAACTCCGACGACGAGGTCACCGTCTTCGACGCCCTGACCTACGCCGGCAACCTCGCCACGCTGGCCGATCTCGAGGACAACCCGCGCTACCGCTTCGTCAAGGGCGACATCACCGATCGTGACGCGGTGCGCGAGGCGATGACCGGTCACGACCAGGTCGTGCACTTCGCCGCCGAGAGCCACGTCGACCGCTCGATCGTCAACCCTGACGCCTTCGTCTCCACGAACTGCGGCGGCACCAACGTCATGTGCGACATCGCCCGCGAGCTCGAGGTCGACCGCTTCCTGCACATCTCCACCGACGAGGTGTACGGCTCGATCGAGGAGGGCTCGTTCTCCGAGACCGACCCGCTGGGCCCGCGCTCGCCCTACAGCGCCTCGAAGGCCGGCTCCGACCTGATCGCGCTCGCGTACTACGACACGTACGGGCTCCCGGTCGTGGTGACGCGCTCGTCGAACAACTTCGGGCCGTGGCAGTACCCGGAGAAGGTCATCCCGCTCTTCGTCACCAACCTGCTCGATGGCAAGAAGGTGCCGCTCTACGGCGACGGCCTCAACATCCGCGACTGGTGCTACGTCGAGGACAACTGCGCCGGCGTGGACATGGTGCTGCGCAAGGGGCAGATCGGCGAGATCTACAACATCGGCGCCGGCAACGAGATCACCAACCGCGAGCTCACCGATCGCCTGCTGCGCCTGTGCGGCAAGGGTGAGGAGATGATCGAGTACGTCGAGGACCGCCTCGGGCACGATCGTCGCTACTCGATCGACATCTCCAAGGCGAAGGCCCTCGGGTGGGCACCCGCTCGTGACCTCGACGACGCCATCGCGGCGACCGTCGAGTGGTACACGAACAACCGTGCCTGGTGGGAACCGCTGAAGAACGCGTGACCGACCAGCCGCACGACGACGAGAGGAACTTCGCATGCGCGTGTTGATCACGGGAGCGCTCGGCCAACTGGGTCGCGAGCTCCTCGGTGTGTTCACCGAGGACGGCCACCACGAGGTCGTCGGTGCGGACCTCGAGCCCGCCCTCCTCGCGGCACAGGCGGCGGGAGGCGTCGGCATCGAGGGCGCCGAGCTCGCGCCCGTCGACGTGTCCGATCGCGACTCGATCCTCGCGGCCGCCACGACGTTCCGGCCCGACGTCATCGTGCACCCGGCCGCGTTCACCGCGGTCGATCTCTGCGAGACCGAGGTGGACACGGCGTACAAGGTGAACGTGCTCGGCACGCGACACGTCGCCGAAGCCGGGCGGCGCATCGACGCACCGGTGTTCTACGTGTCGACCGACTACGTGTTCGACGGCACGAAGGACACGCCGTACAACGAGTGGGACACGCCCAACCCGCAGTCGGTGTACGGGCGCACGAAGCTGGCCGGCGAGCGCGAGCTCGACGGTGGCTCGACCGTCATGCGCACCTCGTGGGTGTGCGGCTACCACGGGGCCAACATGGTCAAGACGATCCTCCGGCTCTCGAGAGAGCACGACACGCTGTCCTTCGTCGATGACCAGCGCGGTCATCCGACGTTCGCGAGCGACCTCGCGCTGATGATCAGGCGCCTCGTGATCGACCACCGTCCGGGCACGTTCCACGTCACGAACCAGGGCGCGGTGAGCTGGTTCGAGTTCGCGCAGGCCGTGCTCGAGTCGTCCGGGCAGGATCCGGCGCGGGTCACGCCGATCGCGACGAAGGACCTCCAACCGGCCCGGCCGGCTCCCCGCCCCGCCAACTCGGTGCTGGACAACGCCGCGCTCCGGCTCTCCGGGGTGCCGTTGCTGCCGCACTACCGCGAGACGCTGGACAAGGTCGTGGCGCGGCTCGAAGCCGACACCTGACCGGCCGCGTTAGTCGGATCCGCGCGGGTCAGGATCCGCGCTGGTCACGCGTGACAGCTCGGTTCAGATCTTGCGGCACTGCTGGCGCAGTTGGTCGACGGCATCGGCCGGATCGGCCCAGCCGTCGCGCCACGGGCTCGGCGTGATGCTCTGCTGATCGGCCATCCCGACCACACGGCCGTCAGCGACCGTCCAGGTGGCGCAGTAGAGGCTCGTGCGCTTGCTGTCGTCGGTGTTGCGCTCGTGCGCCACCTCGCCCACCCGCAGCGCGACCTGACCGCGGCGCTCCTTCGTGTCGGTGACCACCATGGTGACGCCGTCGAGGCGTCCCCACCCGGCATCGAGGGTGCCGTCGTCGCTGCCCGCCAGGGACGGGATGAGCGAGCGCACGGTCGCCCAGTCTGCGTTCGCCAGGGCGTCGCCGGCCCGTTGAGCCACGTCGGCGGCGGCGCGGACCTCGGGCGACGCGTCGCCGGGGACGACGACGGAGCCCGGGGCGGTGGCCGCGTCCGTCGTCGGCGGCGCCGGTGCTGCGGTGGTGGGTGCCGGTCTGGTCGTCGGCGCTGCCGTGGTGGGTGCGCTCGTGGTGGCGACCGGTCGCGCGGTCGTCGGGGCGGTGGTCGTCGGGGGTGCCGCGGTGGTCGGCGGGGCCGTGGTCGGTGGGGCCGTCGTCGTCTCGCCCGGGTTCGGCGTGGTGATCGTGGTGTCTCCGGGCCCCGGTCGCAGGAGGAGCCAGGCGATCAGCGCGATCACGACCACCGCAGCCAGCGCCGCGAGCAGCAGGGCACGGCGTCGTCCCGGGAGGCGTTGCCATGGCTCGTGGCCGTCGCCGGGGCTAGGCGCCGGTGTCGGCAGGATCGCGATGTCGTCGCCGGCCCCCGAGCCGTAGCGGTTGTGCGGGTGCGCCGCAGGTTGTTCGGGCCGCACGGGTGCGGAACCCTCGACCGGCGCCGCCGCGACCGCGGCGGCGAGCGGCGCACCGAGCGCGACGGCGGGTTCGGGTCCGCTCCCGTCGGCGCCGGTCCCGGGGTTCGGTCCGTACCAGCCGGACTCGGCGCCCCGCCAGCGGGGGCGAGGCTCGCCGGGCGCGGCCGGCGGTGGCCCGGGCGGCGCCGGCCGGACTGCGGCCGCAACGGGTGCCGCAGGAGGCGTGACGGCCCACACGGGTTCGAACGACGAGGCGCCGAGGCTCGAATCCGTCGGCGGTGCGTCGGCGAAGGCCTCCAGGGCGGCGAGGGAGAGGGCCTGGGTCGCGGCCGGGTCGTCGTCCGCGGGCCGCGGCGGTGGGGTGCGCAGTGGCGCGTCGGCGCGCAGCGGTGTGACGGGCTGCCCCAGCTCGCGCTGCACCGCCTGGAGGTCCTCGCCGAAGGCCGCCGCCGTGTCATAGCGATCCTCCGGTTGCTTGGCCATCGCCTTCGTCAGAACGGCGACGAGCGAGTCGGGGACGTCGGGGCGGCCGATCGGTGGCAGAGGGTCGTTCCGAACCCGCAGCGCGCTCGGCAGGAGGCCGGGATCGCCTCCGGCGAAGGGCGCACTGCCCGTCAGGAGCATCCACAGCGTCGAGCCGAGCGAGTACACGTCAGCGCCCACGGTGGCTCGTCCGCCCTCGAGCACCTCGGGCGGGGCGTGGTCGACCGTGAACGCCTGCGTCAATTGCGTCGCCGTCGCCCCGTTGGCCTGCACGAGGGCAGCGATGCCGAAGTCGGTGAGCGCCGGCTCGCCGTAGGCCGAGAGCAGCACGTTCGCGGGCTTCACATCGCGATGGAGGATGCCGTTGCGGTGGGCGAGCTCGAGCGCTCCGGCCACGGCGATCCCGATGCGCAGCGTCTCGTCCGCGCTGAACGCGCCCTCCCGGCGCAGGTGCTCAGCCAGTGAACCGGCGTGGTAGAAGGGGGTTGTCAGATAGGGCTGCCCGTGGTCGGTGAACCCGGAATCGAGGATGGTGACGATCGCGGGATGACCGGTGAGACGGCCTGTGAGCACGCACTCACGCTCGAAGCGGCGGCGATCCTTCCCGTCCCCGATCTCGACCGTCAGCACCTTCACGGCGACCTCACGGTCGAAGGCGACCTGCCGGGCGCGGTACACGCTCGCGAAGCCGCCCCGGGCGATCGGGCTCAGATCTTCGTACCCGGGAACTCTCACAGCCCTGCGCTTCCGTCCACGGCGACCGACGCCACCACTGATCCATCTGACCCCGCCCCTACGTTCCCGGTCGGTGCCGTGATCAGACGGGAACGCCGCGCGGCGGGACGGGCTCTACCCGTGTCCAGACAGGGGAAGGTACCCCCGATCGGGACGAGGATCGACATCGGGCGGATCGGGCGGTGTGACAGACGGACCACTGTCGTCGGGGCGCCGGGCCGCTCGCGCGGACGGGTCGGGACGTCCCAGGTTTCAGGTGGTCGCTGCGATGGTCGATGATGGTGCGGTGGCGCAGGAAGGCGATGAACCCGTCACCGGCGATCTCTCCGGCCTCATGGGCGCGGTGCTCGTGCTCTACGCCGACCGGGCCATCGGCCCGGCCGGTGTCCGCGAGGTGATGGACCGGGTCGGTGATGACCAGGTGCTTGCGCTCGTCGAGCACTGGGAGGAGTGGGTGAGCTTCGAGGTCGTCCTTTCGACGGCCATCGCCGTCGCCGAGCTGTGTCACGAGCCCGACATCGGACGCCGCACCGGGGAGGAGCTCTTCCGGGTGCTCCAGGAGCGGGGCTTGCTCGTCCTTTCGCCGCACGTCGGCCTGGTGGAGGCGATCCCTGATGTCGTCGCCAGCCTCAACACGGCGACCGACCTGCGCCACGGGATGGTGGTCGAGTGCGCGGAAGGTGTCGCGCGCATCGACGTGACGACCAAGCAGGAAGGGCGTTCGCGGTTCCTGTGCCGCACGTTGGTGGGGCTGTACTCGCAGATCCCGAGCCTGCGTCACGCGGTGGGGGCCGTCATCGAGTCGAAGTGCATCCACCGGGGCGACTTCTCGTGCGAGTTCACGCTGCGGTGGCGCTCCCCGGTGGCCCCCGCGCCGGGTGAGGACCCCTGGACGGACCGCGTGCAACGCCTCCAGCACTGGGCGCACAGCCTGGCTGAAGACGACAGCGACGGCGCGCGGGAGGCGCTCGAGGCGGCGCGTCTGCTCGACGAGATGCGGGGGCAGGCGCTCCAGGACCCGCTGACGGGTCTGGCCAACCGCCAGGCGCTGGAGCTGCGCACGGCCGATGAGATCAAGCGCCGCAACGGCATGATCGACGGCCTGACGCTGCTGTTCCTCGATCTCGACGGGTTCAAGGCGATCAACGACACCCACGGCCACGCCGTCGGCGACGAGGTGCTCGTGCAGCTCGCCGCCCGGTTGCGCGGCGCCGTGCGCGACTCCGACCTCGTGGCCCGCCTCGGTGGCGACGAGTTCATCGTCCTCTTCCCCGAGATCACCGACGACGCGACCGTGGAGCGACTCGTGCACAAGGTGTTCGGCGTGTTCCGCGACCCGTTCGCCATCGGACGCGATCTCCAGCAGATGCAGGGCAGCGTCGGCATCTCGCGTGCGCCCGAGCACGGCCACACCCTGGCGGAGCTCCTCGATCACGCCGACGCCGCGATGTACCGCGTGAAGAAGGCCCGTCAGCAGCGACGGCCAGAGCTGTGACGACGCGGCGCCACCGCTGAGCGGCGGCGCGTTGGGACGGTCACCACGGTCGCCGCCGGCTACCGCTCGGGCGGGGTGGCGGGCTCGGGCGGGGCGGGGCGCAACCGGTCGAGGTGGAGGTGCTCGCTGAGGTCGCCGACCTGATCCATGTGGATGAGGCGGTCCGTGAACTGCCAGGTGCCGTCCTCACAGGCGAACGTGTCTTCGTAGCGCCCCGTGAGGATCACCCTCGGGTCCTGGCCGGGCGCCGGTGGGTGGAAGATCACGGTGAAGTAGGCCCGACTCGTCGCGGTCGCCCCGGACGGGTCCATCGACACGGTCACGTTGCCGATGTTGTGGTGGGTCCTGGGAGAGCCGTCGTAGAGCCGCATCACGTAGCGCTGCGCGCCCGTGACATCAGCTGCGCCGCGCAGGACCACGTCGTGGCCGACGGTGCGGTACGTGGCATCGGCGAACAGCGCGCCGACGGCATCGAGCTCGCCGGCGTCGATCAGGTGCGCGTACTCGAACAGGAGGTCGGTGATCGCCGCGCGGGCGTCGGCGGCGGATCCGCTCATCGACCCGCCTCGCGCACGAACCGCTTCAGGAGCAGCGCCTGGCGCCGCGTCAGCACGCGGTAGTCGAGGATCGTGTGCCGCACATCCAGACGGGCGTCAGGGAGGTGCGCGACGAGCGCCTCGGCATCGCTCAACGGGTGCAGCGGGTCGCCACGGTGGCCGATCACGAGCGCCGGCATCTTGAGCCGGTCGGCGTCGAGGTCCTCGAGCACGAGGTGGTCGCCGAGCAGGCCGTGCAGCAGCGCGGCACCGCTCCGCGGTTCGAGCGACAGCAGGTCGCGCAGCGCTGCCAGCTCGGGGATCGAGCGCGGCACCGGCAGCTTCGCGGTTCGGCGGGTGAGCGGGCCGAGCACGGGGGCAGTCGTGCTGAGCGTGGTCGCGAGCGCCGTGAAGACCCGTCGGGCGAACGGCTGCCCGTCGTCGAGCACCGGCATCTCGACGATCATGCCGGCGGTGCGCTCCGGGGTGTCGTTGGCGAACGCGAGCGTGACGTTGGCCCCGAGCGACAGGCCGCCGACGACGGCCTGCTCGATGCCGAGGTGATCGAGCACGGCTCGCACGTCGCCCGCCAACGACGACCACGAGTAGGCCGCCGGGTCATCGGGCTTGGAGGAGGACCCGTGGCCGCGCACGTCGACCAGGAGGATGCGGTGCCCGCGCAGGTCCTCGGCCAGCCGGTGGAACATCCGGGCCGAGAACAGCAACCCGTGCACGAGCACGATGGGGACACCATCGGGGCTCCCCCGCTCGCTGTAGTGGATCTGCAGGTCGTCGTGATCGATGACAGGCACGGCGATCCAACTTAGTGGCGGCCCGGGCGGCGCAGCGATCCGGGTCGTGGGCTACGGATCGGCCATGCTGGCGCGATGTCCGGCACGTCCACGGTCTCCATCGGCATCGCCAGCAGCACGACCTTCATGGGGGAGGACGAGGACGCCCCGGCGTTGCAGGGTGCACTGCTGCGGGCCGGCCTCTCCTCACGGGAGGCCGCTTGGGACGACGCCTCCGTCGACTGGTCCTGCTTCACCCTGGTCGTGCTGCGCAGCACCTGGGACAGCGTCGGCCGCCCCGATGACTACGTCGCCTGGATCGAGAAGGTCGCGGCCTGCACGACGGTGGTGAACGCGCCCGACGTCGTCACGTGGTGCTTCGACAAGCGCCACCTCGCCGGCCTCGCCAACGAGGGTGCGCCCGTCGTGCCCACGGTCTGGATCGAGCCCGACGACGACTCGTGGGCGCTGCTCCCGGCGGAGCTCGTGATCAAGCCGGCGATCTCCGGCGGCGGCATCGACTCGGCCCGCTACCGCGTCGAGCAGGCTGACGACGCCCGGGCCCACGTCCGCCGCCTGCAGCGCGAAGGCCGCACGGTCATGATGCAGGAGTACCTCTCGTCGGTCGACGACCAGGGCGAGACCGGGTGCGTCTTCTTCGCCGGCGCGTACAGCCACGCGATCACCAAGGGTGCGTTGCTGCGCCGCGACGCCGGCATCGTCGAGAAGCTCTGGGAGCACGAGGTCATCACCGCGGTCGAGCCGCGGCCCGCGCACCTCGCGGTGGCCGAGCAGATGATGAACACGATCGAGCGCCGGTTCGGCGCCCCACCCACCTACGCCCGCATCGACGTCGTCGAGGGCAACGAGGGCGAGTCCCTCGTCCTCGAGCTCGAGCTCGTCGACCCGTCGCTCTTCCTCGGCTACGACGCCGGTGCCGCCGAACGCTTCGCAACGGCGCTGGCGGCGCAGGTGGCGCAGATCGAGGCGGCGGCGACCTGACCACGGCGTTCCGGTCGCCCGCGGCCCCAGTGGGCGTCAGTGCGGGTCGCACAGGAAGGGGTAGATGCCGCTGAGGGCTTGGTCCCAGTGGCTGTGGTGCTCGTCGATGTCCCGCGCGGCCTGAGCGCCGAGACGGACCCGCAGCGCCGGGTCGGTGGCCAGCTGCAGCAGGCCGGCGATCAACGAGTCCTTGGTGCGGCGGGTACGGATGCTGTTCTCGCCATCGCGGAGCAGCCAGTCGGCGGCGCGATGATCGAAGGCCACGATCGGGACGCCACAGGCCATGAGCTCGAGCGGCAGGTACGACGGGTGCTCGGACACCTGCAGGGTCAGTCCGACGTCGCAGGTGCGGTAGAGCGCGGCGTACTCGTGGACGTCGAGGAAGCCGAGGTGCTCGATGCCGCCGCCGAGGTCGTCCGGCGTGGCCCAGGAGCCGGCGGTCACGATGCGCACGTCGTTGCCGAGGCGGGCCTTCACCTCGCGCAGTGCCGGCAGCGCCAGCTCCCAGCAGTTCCGAGGGTGTCCCGGGCGGGCGTACACGAAGATCGTGACGGGCTCGCCGTCGTCATGGTCGAGGGGACGGCGCCCGTCGGCGTTGAGCAACGCGCGATCGACGGCCGGTGCGAACGAGTGTGCCGTGCCTCCGAAGCGGGTCCGGTAGAGCTCGCCCATGTGGTGGGTGTTGGCGATGCCGTAGAGCCCGAACCGGTAGCTCTCCTCGGCGAGCGCGGCCTTGGTGCCGGCCGGGTAGAAGCCCGGCTCGTAGTCCTGGATGAGGTACGCCTTGCGGCGGGCGCCCGGTGCCCGGGCCATCAGGTAGGCGGTCTCCCACAGCGTCGCGATGGCGACGTCGACCTCCGGTGCGCGGCCGACGGTCGTCGGGTCGTCGATGAACGTGATGGGCGCGTCGGCGAGCCGCGGGAACGCCGCCGCGATCGCGGAGCGGACGAACCGCTCGTTCGGGTCCGCCGCCAGCACGAAGTGGTTGGTGACCCCGTGCGCGCGGGCCAGCAGGTCGGCGATGCGCAGCGCCGTGTGGATGCCGCCGTAGAAGGGGCTCTCGAGGTCCGGCATCCACCACGCGACGTCACCCACTTCGATCACCCCGGCGTTCGCCTGGTGCAGGGCCGCGACGTCTGCGATCACGCCGTCGTCGACGTTGCAGCGCGCGACGAGCCAGCGGGCGTGGTCCTCCTCCCTCCACTGCGTGGCGCCCAGCTTG
>Ga0209023_10006844_pt1 | contig 11876 bp, 10 predicted proteins | sample LakOneMetagenome_FD_187468 | JGI IMG/M metagenome (GOLD analysis project Ga0209023, IMG submission 187468) | Freshwater and sediment microbial communities from Lake Erie, Canada (SPAdes) (version 2) | ecosystem: Environmental > Aquatic > Freshwater > Lentic | place: Lake Erie, Canada...
ATAATCTTTGAGCCGATCGAGGACATTCCGAAGTTCCAATGGGGTGCGGAGGGTGTCTTCACACCAAATCTAGACGGAAGATACTTCCGATTTCGTTACCCCCTTTTTGCTCTGAAACGGGCGGTATTTCCAGCGCTTCCGCACCTGTTTTGCTATGCAGCACCAGACCTGTGGCATTTGCGCCTCAGCGCCGGGGGCGAATAAGCCCGACCATGCTCAAATGCTCGGCAAAACCCGGTTTTTGAGCCTGTGGCCCGCCCGGAAAAGCTCTCCGGAAAACGCCCTTTCAGGGCCTCTCGGGCGAATCGCTCTCCGGCTTTTGATCGGGCGTGACCTGAGCCGGTTTGGTCCGCTGGAGGCGCCCCCGGTCAGGCTTCGTCTCGCAGCCTTCTCCGAGCCGACGCCCTGGCCGGCCCATGCGCATATGGGGCGCGACCGCGTATGACAGCCGTGTGTCCGGGCCGCCGTGCTGGAAAAAATCCGAGAGATTGCGCTTTCGGCGTGGATGGACGACAGGTAATTCGCGAAAGAGATTCGTGGAGTCGCTGAATGCTGTCGGTCTTCGTTCCCACCTCGTCGTCCCTGAAGAAATTCGACAAGGTCGAGGCCGACGCGCTGCCGTCCGATGCGATCTGGATCGATCTCAAGTCACCATCGCCCGGCGAGGACAAGGCGGTCGAAAAGCTGGTGGGGATCGAAATTCCGACCCGCGAGGACATGCAGGAAATCGAGATTTCCAGCCGTCTCTACATTGAGAACGGTGCGCGCTACATGACCGCCACGCTGATGTGTGCTGCCGATTCTCCGGCGCCGCGCACCACGCCGGTGACCTTCATTCTCACGGAGCATCGGCTGGTCACCGTGCGCTATGATGAGCCAAAGCCGTTTTCACTGATTGCGGCCAAGCTCGCGCGTAGCTGCCCTGCCACTATCACCGGCGACGGCATCCTGCTCGAACTGCTCGACGGCGTGATCGACCGCTGCGCCGATATTCTGGAGCGTGCCGGAGCGGATGTGGACGCGGTGTCGTCGCAGATTTTCGAACCGTCCGCCGAGAAGGGCCATGCCCGCAGTTATTCCCAGATCCTGCTGACCATCGGCAAAAAAGGTGACCTGACCTCGAAGGTTCGAGAAAGCCTCGTGTCCATCGGGCGGCTGATTTCCTTCGTCACCGTCGAGACTGACACCGGGCGCTGGAGCAAGGAACAGAAGGCGCAGTTCAAGACCCTGCAACGCGACGTCTCCTCGCTGACTGACCACGCCTCTTACCTGTCCAACAAGATCACCTTCGTGCTCGATGCCATGCTCGGCGTCGTCAACCTCGAGCAGAACAACATCATCAAGCTGTTCTCTGTGATGGCAGTCGTACTGATGCCGCCGACGTTGATTGCCTCTATTTATGGCATGAACTTCAAGATGATGCCGGAGCTGGAGCATCCTTGGGGATATCCGCTGGCGTTGCTCGCGATGCTGTTTGCAGCAGTTCTGCCGTACATGTTCTTCAAGTGGAAGCGATGGCTCTAGCTACTTTGCAAGCCTTCCAAGCGCAGCCTTGATCGATCGCGCGGCGCTGTCGTAATCGGCCCACGCCTTTGTCTTGGCGAGCAGCGCCGGGACCGTTCGCACCGTATATTTCTTCGGATCGAGATCACTGCGCACCTGCGTCCATGTCAGCGGCATCGAGACTGTTGCGCCCTCGCGCGCGCGGGGTGATAGCGGCGCGACCGCGGTCGAAGTCCTGTCGTTGCGCAGATAGTCGAGGAAGATTTTGCCCTTGCGCTGCTGTTTCGACATGTTGAGCAGGTAATGCTCGGGGCTGTCGGCGGCCATCTGCTGGCAGACGGCCTGTGCGAAAGCCTTGGCGGTCTTCCAGTCGATCTTGTCTTTCTTCGCGTCCTTGAGCGGCGTGACGACGTGAAGTCCCTTGCCGCCGGTGGTCTTGCAGAAACCTTCCAGTCCGAGTTCGGTCAGCCGTTCGCGCATCTCGCGCGCCGCATCGACCACCGCTGAAAACGCAACGTCGGGCGAGGGATCGAGGTCGAACACCAGCCGGCCCGGCACGTCGGGTTCATCGGGCGCGCAATTCCATGGATGCAGTTCGAGGCCGCCGATCTGCGCGACTGCGGCAAGGCCTTCGACGCGATCGATCTGGACATAAGGCTTGCGGTCGCCGGAGACTTTGACGAGATCGAGCAGCTTCGACATGCCCGCCATGGCGTGACGCTGAAAGAAGGTTTCACCATTGATGCCATCGGGGGCACGAAGAATGGAGCAAGGCCGGCCCTTGATATGCGCGATCAGCCAGTCGCCGACCTGTTCCATGTAATGCGCAAGATCGAGCTTGGTGACAGGCTCGCCGTCGCCGCCGTCCGGCCACATTGCCTTGTCCGGATGGGAGATCGCGACGCCCATGACGGTATTGTCTTCGGGCGAGGTTGCCGCAGCAGTACGGCCGTTCGCCTTCGCGGACAGCTTCGCGACATGTGTCTTCGATGGTTTATCTGCCATCACCTCGTGGGCCGGTTTGTCCGTGCGCAGACCTTTGAACGCTGCCTGCCGGACCATGTTGTCACCGGTCCAGCCTGCGAACTCGATCTCGGCGACAAGTTCAGGCTTCAGCCAGTGAACGTCTGCGGTTTTCTTCGGCGCGTTCTCGCCGCCGAACGGATTCTTTGTCGCGGCATGGGCTTTCAGTTCGGGCATGATCTGTTTGATAGCTGCTTGTCCATAGCCGGTGCCGACCACGCCGACATAAGCGAGATGGCCGTTTTTCGGAACGCCGACCATGAGCGAACGGAATTTGCCGCCATTGCTTTTCCATCCGCCGATCACAACCTCATGCCCGGCGCGCACCTTCGCCTTGGTCCAACTGCCGGACCGGCCCGAACGATAGGATGCGGCGAGCTTCTTCGACACGATGCCCTCGAGTGACAGCGCGCGGGCGGATTCCATGATGGCGCTGCCATTGGATTCGAAATGCTCCACGTAGCGGATGGTTCCTTCATCGCGCGTTTGCTTGCCGCTGAGCAGATGCCTGAGCCGCTCCTTGCGTTCGGATAGGGGGAGTGCCCTCAGATCTTCGTCGCCCTCAAAGAGAAGGTCGAATGCAAAGAAAATCAGGTTGCTGGTCTTGCCATCGGACAGCGCTGCTTGCAGCGAAGCGAAACTCGGATGATCTTCATGATCGAGCGCGACGATTTCACCATCGATGATGGCATCGGGAAGCTTCTCTGCCTGTTTTGCAATAGCGGAGAACTTGTCGGTCCAGTCGAGGCCTTTGCGGGTTTTCAGGGTGACGCTGTCGCCGTCGATCCGCATTTGCATGCGATAGCCGTCGAACTTGATCTCATGCACCCATTCGCTGCCGGAAGGCGGCTGATCGACGGATGCGCAGAGCTGCGGCGCGACGAAGCCGGGCAGTTTGTTGATGCGCTTGGCAGCGGCTTTTGAGTTCGTCTTTTTCGAAGGTGCTTTACCTTTCGTGGCCGCCGTCTTGGCATGTCCTTTCTTGCCACGTTCATCCGCCGCAAGACCTTTGTTCGAATCCCACACAGCATCGGCGCGGTTGGATTTACGAGTCATGAATGGCGTCGGGCGCTTGCCTTTTCCGGCAGCGATCTCTTTCATCGTGCGGCCAGAGGCGGCGGACCGGTCTTCATCGAGAATATCGTTCGCCTTGCCTTCGCGTGCGTATTCATCGCGATGCTTGATCAGCAGCCAGTTGGTGCGTTTGCCGCCGTTGCGGTCGTGTTTCATACGCACCAGCACCCACTCGCCATGGAGCTTATCGCCCTCCAGCGCGAACTTGAGGTCGCCTTTCTTGAAGCCCCGCTCGGGATCGTCCGAGAGCCAGTAGCCGCGATCCCAGATCATCACGGTGCCACCGCCATATTGTCCCTTGGGGATCGTCCCTTCGAAATCGCCGTAGTCGAGCGGATGGTCCTCTACTTCGACCGCCAGACGTTTGTCTTTCGGGTCGAGCGAGGGGCCGCGTGTCACGGCCCATGACTTGAACACGCCGCCGAATTCCAGCCGCAGATCATAATGCAGCCGGGTCGCGTCGTGCTTCTGGATGACAAACCGGCGGGTTTTGGATGGCGTCACCGAAGACTGGCCGCTCGGCTCGGCGGTCTTGGTGAAATCACGTTTTGTTCGATAAGCTTTGAGCTTCTTTTGGGCCACGGCGCGGCCTTCCCGGCAGTGCATTGGATGTGGAACGATGTATCATGCGCCATCAACCGGGCGTTCTGGAACCAAAACCTGTGGGCTCTGTTGAGGTTCCGTCCCGAGCATGTGTTCAAGTATGCGTTCGAGTTGGAGGTTGCCGATGTTGCCGCGTGCCTACTGGAAAGGTTCTCTGAAGCTGTCGCTGGTGACGTGCCCCGTGGCGCTCTATTCCGCCGCGACCACTGTGGAACGAACCCGCTTTCACATGGTCAATACCGAGACCGGTAACCGGCTCAAGCAGCAGATGGTCGATTCCGAGACCGGCGAAGTGGTCGAGAAGGAGCAGAAGGGCCGCGGCTACGAGGTCAACAAGGGCGAATACGTCCAGATCGACAAGGAAGAGCTGGACGCGGTTCAGCTCGAAAGCAACCACACTATCGACATCGACAATTTCGTGCCGCGTGACGAGATCGATCGCCGATATCTCGACAATCCGTATTACATCGTCCCGGACGGCAATGCGGGCCTCGATGCTTTCGCTGTGATCCGCGATGCGATGAAAGATCAGGATCGCGTTGCGCTCGCGCGCGTCGTGCTGTCGAACCGCGAGCGCATCGTGGCGATCGAGCCGCTTGGCAAGGGTCTGCTCGCGACCACGCTGCGCTATGCCTATGAAGTTCGCAGCGAAGAAGACTACTTCGCCGACATCAAGACGCCGAAGATCTCGAAGGACATGATCGAGCTTGCCTCGCACATTCTCGATACCAAGGCGTCGCATTTCGATCCGTCGAAGTTCGAGGATGAGTACGAAAACGCGCTGAAAGCACTGGTCAAGCAGAAGGCTGCGGGCAAGACCATCAAGTCTGTCGAGAAGCCTGCAAAGGCCGACAACGTGATCAGCCTGATGGATGCGCTCAAGCAGAGCCTGAAGGGCAAGGCGCCTGTTCAGCGCCCGGCGCGCGCGTCACGTCCGGCACCGCGCGCTGCGAAGAAGACAAGCCGTTCAACGGCGCGTCAGCGCAAGGCAGGCTAGGCATGATCCCGAAAAGTGGATACCGGTTTTCGGGAAAGATAATGCCTTAAAGAAATTGCGTCAGGCTGCTTGGGCCGCGAGCAGCTTTGCGCGCAATTCCTTGATCTCCGTGGTGAGCTTCATCACCTCGGGGATTGTGATGTTGGTCGCGCAGCCGATGGCTTGCGGAATCTCGGCAGCCCTCTGTTTCAATGCCGCGCCTTTGGGCGTGAGCAAAATCCTCACCACGCGCTCATCGTCCTGATCGCGTGTTCGCCGAACCATGCCGGCTGTTTCAAGCCGTTTGAGCAGCGGGGTGAGCGTGCTCGACTCCAGCAGAAGCTTCTCGCCGATCTCGCCGACCGTTCGACCGTCTTTTTCCCACAGAACGGCCATCACCAGATACTGCGGATAGGTCAGGCCGAGCGGATCGAGCAGGGGCTTGTAAAGCCGCGTGAAAGCGTGCCCAGCCGAATACAGGGCGAAGCAGATGAAGTTGTCGATCTTCAAGAGATCGTCTGCTGTCGGAGCTTTGGCCATCATTCTGTCCTCACTGCGATCCCGTTCGGGATCGCCCACATATTTAAGGCGCGCGCGATTGAATCGCGCAACGCATTTTTGCATGGCTGATCCTTGAAATATATGTTGCACGATTATATCGTGTACGATATATATCGATCATTCCTTCCGGGCCACAACGGCGGAAGGCTGTTAGGTTCCAGTCCTCGGGAGAGGCAACCAAGGAGAAAGCAGATGTCCACGAAGGTTCTTTATCGCACCCAAGCCACTGCAACCGGCGGCCGCGACGGCAAGGCCGCAACCACGGACGGCACCTTCCAGGTCAACCTGTCGACCCCGAAGGAACTGGGTGGTGCAGGCGGTGCCGGCAACAATCCCGAGCAGCTTTTTGCAGCCGGCTATTCGGCCTGCTTCATCGGCGCGATGAAGGCGGTTTCGAGCACAGTCGGCGTCAAGGTGCCGGCGGATGCGACGGTCACCGCTGACGTGGGCATCGGTCCGCGCTCGGAAGGCGGTTTCGGCCTCGATGTTGCGCTCGCCGTCAAGCTGCCAGGTGTTGATCGCGCTGACGCCGAGAAGCTCGTCGCTGTTGCACATCAGGTCTGCCCGTATTCCAACGCGACCCGCAACAACCTCGACGTCAAGATCACCGTCGTCTGATTGCTGCACCATTCAAACAAAAGAGCGGGGCCTCGGCTCCGCTCTTTTTGTTTGCGCCATTGTTAAACGTGCTGGCCGCCGTTGATGTGAATCTCGGCGCCGTTCACGTAGGAGCTTGTCTCCGTGCACAGCACGTAGATGATCTTCGCGACTTCATCCGGCGTGCCGAGCCGGTCCATCGGAATCTGTTCGTGGACGATCTTGTCGGTGCCCGGTGACAGGATCGACGTGTCGATCTCCCCCGGTGCGATGGCGTTGACGCGCACGCCGACGCGCCCGAAGTCGGACGCCATCTCGCGCGTCAACGCTGCGAGTGCTGCTTTCGATGTGGCATAAGCCGCGCCCGCGAAGGGATGCACGCGCGAGCCTGCAATCGAGGTGACGTTCACCACCGATCCCTTCACTGATTTCAATTCGTCGATCAATCCGCGCGCCATCATGATCGGCGCGAAGAAGTTGACGCGGAACACATGGCTCCAGGCATCGACATCGGTGTCGATGGAGCCCATACGCGCGCCGTTCGCGCCCTTCGGCGAAATTGCGGCGTTGTTGACCAGCGCGTGCAACCCGCCGCCGTCAAGCCGCTCGCGGATCACATCGATGGCGCGGGCGGTGTCCTTGTGATCCGCGAGATCGACCTGGATATGGTCTTCCGGCCCCGCGCCCCACGGGCATTGCTCGGGAAACGGATGCCGCGAGCAGGTGAGGACGCGCCAGCCTGCGCTGGAAAAGCGGATCACGGTGGCATGGCCGATGCCGCGGCTCGCGCCCGTCAGCAGCAGGGTGCGCTTGGGCGCGTTGGAATCGGCAGGCGTTGAGTTCGGCATGGAGTTGGATCTCGCCTTCAGCGTTCGCGTTCAAAAAAATCGATCAGGGATAGAGCCGCGTCTTGCTCCACGCCACGCCAGTTGCGTCGCGCGTGAAGGTGATGCGGTCGTGCAGGCGGAACGGGCGGTCGTGCCAGAATTCAATCGCCTGCGGTGTGATGCGCCAGCCACTCCAGCCGGGGGGGCGGGGGACGTCGCCGATAACGTACTTTGCCGCGTTGAGCGCGATGGCTTTCTCGAACGCCATGCGGCTTTCCAGCGGTTGTGACTGCTTGCTGGCCCATGCGCCGATCTGCGCCTGCTTGGGCCTCGTGGCGAAATAGGCATCGGCTTCGGCATCGATGACCCGGCTCACGGTGCCACGGACGCGGACCTGCCGGCGCAGCGATTTCCAGTGGAACAGCAGGGCCGCCTTGGGATTGGCGGCAAGCTCCCGGCCCTTGGCGCTGTCGATATGGCTGTAGAACACGAAACCGTCGGCGTCATAGCCCTTCAGCAGCACCATGCGCACATCCGGCAGCCCGTCCGAGTCCACCGTGGCGAGCGCCATAGCGTTCGGATCGTTCGGCTCGGACTTTTCGGCCTCAGCCAGCCAGGCGGCAAAAAGTCCCAAGGGTTCCTCGGCGGCGGTAAAATCACCGGAAATTAACTGACCTGAGGTTTTGATGGTGTCTGGACCGTTCATGTCTGGAGTATCCGGTTGCGTATCCTGGCGCCCCTTCGTGCCAAGCCTGTTCTCGAGCGTTCCCTATATAGGGTAACCGAGGGCCGTGGCCTATCGCGGATCGGCCGCGTGATGGCTGCCCTGTCGCTGGTGGCCTTCGGCTGTTCGGCGGGCGGCTGCAGCATGGGGACCATGTTCAGCAAGGACACCAACAAGAAGGAAGACCCCGCGGATGTCACCGGCTCAATCGGGCCGATCCTGCGGTCCCACGATGACACCAATCTCACCGATGCCGATCTCGCTCTGGCCCGGAACGCCGCGTCCGACGTGCTGACCCGGGGCCAGAAGGATGTCAGTCAGCCCTGGGAAAATCCCGAAACCGGCGCGCGCGGCTCGGTTACGCCGCTGGCCTCGACCTACACCGCTGAGGGGCGGACCTGCCGGGATTTCCTTGCGAGCTATGTGCGCGGCACCAATGAAGGCTGGTTGCAGGGTGAAGCCTGCCAGCAAGGCAAGGGACCCTGGGAAATCCGCCAGATGAAGCCCTGGAAGCGTAGCTGATTTGATTTAAACGCTGGCCAGAATCGCCGGGCTGATCGCAGTTTTGACCCTCTTGGCGGGTGGAACCCGTTGCAGGATTGTCACGAAAACCCCACATCAGGGCAAAGGATCACTCGATCCTCACCTGAATTCCTGCAAGGAGACCTGACGGATGCGCGACCCCTATGAGGTCCTGGGGGTGCAGCGGAGTGCCAGTGCTGCGGCGATCAAGAGCGCCTACCGCAAGCTCGCCAAGAAGCACCACCCCGATGCCAACAAGGGCGACCCAAAAGCGGCTGAACGCTTTTCCGAACTGAACATGGCGAACGAAATCCTCGGCGACGAGGACAAGCGCAAGCAGTTTGATCGCGGCGAAATCGACGCTGAGGGCAAACCGAAATTTCAGGGCTTCGAAGGTGGCTTCCCCGGAGGCGGCGGTGCACGCCGCGCGGGGCCGGGCGGCTTTGAATATTCCTTCCGCACAGGTGGGAACCCCGGCGGACCCGGCGCAGGCGGCTTTGCCAGCGGCGGCGCATTCGAGGACATCCTCAAAAGCATGTTCGGCGGGCAGGCCGGGGCCGGCATGGGCGGTGGTCCGCGTGGCGGCGCAGGCACGTTCGAATACGACACGCCATTTGCCACCGATCTCGACGTCGCTGTCACCATGACCGTTGCGCTGGAAGAAGCGGTCAACGGCGCGACACGGCGCGTCCGGCTGCCGACCGGCAAGGAACTCAACGTCAAGATCCCGGCAGGCGTTGCCGCCGGTCAGCAGATCCGTCTCAAGGGGCAGGGCGAAACCGCACCCGGTCACCGGCCCGGCGACGTGCTGATCACCGTGAACGTCGCGCCGCATCCGTATCTCAAGGTGGACGGCAACGATCTGCGTCTCGATCTGCCGATCACGCTCTATGAAGCGGTGCTCGGGGCGAAGGTGCGCGTGCCGACGCTGGACGGCGCGGTGCAGCTCTCGATTCCCAAGAACACCTCATCGGGGCGGACCTTCCGCCTGAAGGGCAAGGGCATGCCGATCAAGGGCGTGTCGGGAGCCGACGGCACCGGCGATCTTTACGTCACTACACGCATCGTGCTGCCGGATGCGAACGATGCTGAACTCGAGGCGCTGATGGAAAAATGGCGCACGGATCATCCAACGAATCCGCGCAAGGATTTTGAGTGAGGGCGTTGCTTCACTCCTTATGGTAGCTCGCACTCTGCATGTTATTTGCGCGCGCTCTCTCTCCACGTCGTCCCCGCGAAAGCGGGGACCCATACTCCCTGAGTTCTCGATTTGGGAGAGGTGTTGGAGCAGTCTTCTCGTTGTCATTATGATGTTCGGTGGTTATGGGTCCCCGCTTTCGCGGGGACGACGATTGAGTGTGATGCGACGGCATGCGTCACGTCATCGTCCGATTCAATTTTCAAACAGCCACTTCATTCGCGCATGCGATCTCGTTCCCGCGCATCGCGCGAGGTGAGCTTTGATCGTTCCCTCGAACAGTGAGGGACGTGGCGCGCCGCAAGGCGCAAAGGGTATTGTTTCGCTTCCCTGCGAGAGGAAAGCGCTTCGCCTCACGGCGCGCCATCGGCGGCGGTTTTGGGCGAGGGGAGCGTGCTTCCGGATGGGACGGGCGAACCCTGATCCAGCGGCTTTCACCGCCTTCATCTCCATCCCGTGCAGCCGCGAACGGCGGAGCCACGTAGTTGGCCCGGACGCTGACCCCAGCCTCCCGGACGTGTGGCAGCGAACCACATCGCGCAGGCGCCGCATCCTGTTCCGCTTTCAAGACGCCTCTAGAAAGCGCCCCTCGTGAACAGGATAGCAGAGAATATATTCCTATATCGGGAAATGTCAAGAGGGCGCTGTCATTCCGGAGCGCGTTGTCGCGCGAACCGGGAATCCACAATCACTTGCAGAATTCGAGCAGACATGGATTTCGAGCCTGCGCCTTCGGGCGCATCCCGGAATGACGCGAGGAGAAATCCGTATTGTGGGTGAAGTAGTCTCGCGTCGTCAGCCGTTGCCCTCCGTCGTTGAATCTGTAACGTCGAGGTATGACGACCCGCAAAATAAGCACCGGCACGATCCATGGCTAACACGCGATGGATCGGCATTACCTGCCTCGGCATCACGGCGTTCGGCTGGGGCCTGAATTGGCCCTTCATGAAATTGCTGTTGCGCGAACTGCCGCCGCTCTCCGCGCGTGGCCTCGCAGGCGTCACGGCGTCGCTCATTCTTGCTGTTGTCGCGCTGAGCCGCAGTGAGCGGCTGAGTGTGCCACGCGAAGCGATTCCGCGTTTGCTATTCGCGACATTCACCAACGTCATTGCGTGGATGGGATTTGGCACCGTCGCGATGAAATGGGTCAGCGTCGGCGAAGGCGCGCTGCTCGCTTACACCATGCCGATCTGGGCCACGCTGTTTGCATGGCCGCTGCTTGGGATGCGTCCCACTTTCCGCGACGTTCTCGCGCTGTGTCTCGGCATCATCGGAATTGTGATCCTGTTCGGCGGCGATGGATTCTCCTTCACGCCGGAAAAGCTGGCGGGTGCTGCGCTGGCGCTTGCGGCTGCAATTCTGTTCGCGCTTGGCAACATTCTCAACCGTGCGCCGATTCCCGTGCCGCCGGTCGCGCTGGTGGCATGGCAGGTCGGGCTCGGCTGTCTTGCGATGCTTGTTGTCGGGTTGTTGTTCGAGAAGCCGGATTTCCCCGACGTTACGCTCAGGGGCTGGGCGCTGATGGCGTACATGACCATTATTCCGATGGGTGTTTGCTATCTGACATGGTTCGAAACCTTGCGCCGCCTGCCGCCTGCAACAGCATCCACCGGCATGCTGCTGGTTCCGATTGTCGGCGTGGTGTCCGCCGCATTGATGGTCGGGGAGCCGCTTGGCCTGCGTGAGATTCTCGCGATGGCTTTCACATTGGGCGGTGTCACACTGGCGTTACAACGCAGCTAACCGACATTCGCGATGAAACTGCGGCATTGCCGATGCTGCATGCGGAACTGCGACGTGCTATCCATGGCCATCGGAATTTATTGCAAAGGAACAGCTTGCTACTCGAACTTGGAATTGTCGCGGTTCTCATCGTCATCAATGGTCTTTTGGCGATGTCGGAACTTGCCATTGTCTCGTCCCGGCCCGCGCGCCTGACAGCGCTTGTTGAAAAGGGTGTCACCGGATCGCGCCGCGCGCTTGCGCTGGCATCGGACCCCGGAAAATTTCTCTCCACCGTGCAGATCGGCATCACGCTTGTTGGCGTGCTGTCCGGTGCGTTCTCCGGCGCGACACTCGGCGCGCGGCTGTCTGCGTGGCTCGTGAGTATTGGTTTGTCGCAAGGCGTAGCCGATGCACTCGGCGTCGGCGCGGTGGTGACGCTGATTACCTATGCGTCGCTTATTGTCGGTGAACTGGTGCCGAAGCAGATCGCACTGCGCGACCCCGAAGCGGTGGCGGTGAGGGTTGCGCCTGCCATGATGTTGC
>Ga0209023_10006845_pt1 | contig 11875 bp, 12 predicted proteins | sample LakOneMetagenome_FD_187468 | JGI IMG/M metagenome (GOLD analysis project Ga0209023, IMG submission 187468) | Freshwater and sediment microbial communities from Lake Erie, Canada (SPAdes) (version 2) | ecosystem: Environmental > Aquatic > Freshwater > Lentic | place: Lake Erie, Canada...
GCCGGCCGATCCGGCGCAGCAGCTCGGGCTCCAGGCTGCCGGCGGCGATCAGGCTGGCCTGTGTAGCCACCGTGCGCAGCCGCTCCTCGGCGTCGGCGCTCGGGTCGAGGTGGATGCGGACGCCGTCGGTCCACGCCGGTTCCCCGGGTGCCAGATCGGCGATCTTGACCTCACGGCCGGCAATCGCGCACGCCAACAGCTCGAACTGATGTCCGTCGTCGGGGTCGCTCTCCGCGGTGTGCACCGGTCGGTGCCTCCTCACTCGGTCGCCGTTGACCAAATATCTGTTCCACCGTAGAGTCTGCCTTGCGGGCCGTCAATTGTTTCGCCGAACATTCGTGAAACACCAAGGGAGGAAGCATGATCGACCTCTCGGGGCAAGTCGTGGCGGTGACCGGCGCGGGCCGCGGCCTGGGCCGGCTCTACGCGCTGGATCTCGCCGGCCGGGGTGCGTCGGTGGTGGTCAACGACCTCGGCTCGGCGATGAGCGGCGACGGCGTCGACTCCGGTGTCGCGGGCGCGGTGGTCGCCGAAATCCGGGCCGCCGGCGGCGTCGCGGTGGTCTCCACCGACTCCGTGGCCTCATCCGAGGGTGCGGCCGCCATCGTGGCCACCGCGGTCGACAACTTCGGCCGGCTCGACGCGGTGATCAGCAACGCCGGCATCTTCGGCAGCGTCGCGTTCGACGAGCTGACCCCGCAGCAATGGCGGCGCATGTTGGAGGTGCACCTCGACGGTGGGTTCTACCTCAGTCAGGCCGCCTACCGGGTGATGAAGCCCCAGGGGTACGGCCGGATCGTGTTCGTCTCGTCGTCGGCCGGCCTGTTCGGGCAGCCGATGGAGGCGCACTACGCCGCCGCCAAGAGCGGGCTGGTGGGGTTGAGCAATGTCATCGCCATCGAGGGCGCCATGCACGGCATCACCGCCAACACGGTCCTGCCGTTCGGCTTCTCCCGGATGGTCACCGAGACGGTCGGCGACCCGAAGTTCCTCGAGGACAGCGGCTTCCTCAACGTGATCGCGCCGGAGCTGGTGGTGCCCATGGTGACCTACCTGGCCAGCCGGGAATGCACGGTGACCCGGCAGAACTTCTCCGCGTGCGCGGGGCGTTTCGCCCGGGTCTTCACCGGGCTGGGGTCCGGCTGGGCCGCCGAGACCGGCGTCGTTCCGACCGCCGAACAGGTGGCCGAACACTTCGGCGATATCGAGGCGACCCAGCCGTTCACCGTGCCCGGATCCATCTTCGACGAGGTGCTGGCCGTCTGCGAGCTCCGCGGCGTCGACGCGTTCGGCGCAAGCCCCCAATCCTGAGGCAGGACGGAACCCGCAAATGACCTCCTCTGGTAGCGTTCACCGAACATTGGGTCCAGTTTCCGGTGTTCGGACAAGTCGTGGAGGTGCAGTGGCGCGTCGCCAGGCCACCACCTCGCGACCGGGTGAGGGGGATCAGTCCAGCGCCGACGACAGCACCCGGCGCACCGAGATCCTGCGGACCGCCGAGCTGCTCATCGCCTCGTCGGGCCTGCGCACCTCGCTACAGGAAATCGCCGACGCCGCAGGGATTTTGCCGGGCAGCCTGTACCACCACTTCGAATCCAAGGAAGCCCTGCTCGTCGAGCTGGTGCTGCGCTACCACGCCGACCTGGACCGCATCGCGGCCGAGGGCATGCAGCGCCTCGACGAGCGGGAGCCCACCGTCGGTTTCACCGAGATCGCCGAGCTGGGTTCGGCCATCGCGGTGTGCGCGGTGACGCACCGCTCCGCGCTGCAGATGTCGTTCTACGAAAGCGCCAGTCCCAACTCCGAACTCGCCGAGGTGCTGGCCCGACGGCCCACCGCAATCCTGGAGGCGATGCTGCAGACGTTGCGCGCGGCTCGGTGGAGCGGCTATCTGCGGCCCGACGTGGACCTCCCGCACCTGGCCGACCGCACCTGCCAGACCATGCTGCAGGTCGGCCTCGACGTCATGCGCGGCGATGCCGACCCGGTTCAGGTCGCCACCCTGCTGTGCCGGATCCTGCTCGAAGGCATCGCCACCGGTGACCTGTCGGACCGGCGCCTGGATGCCTCCCCCACCTTCCAGGCCGCCGACGCGGTGGTCAAAAGTTGGGGCAACGACCGCGACGGCCTCGACGACCGGCAGGCGCACATCCGGGCGGTGGCCCGGGCGGAGTTCGGCCGGCGCGGCTACGAGGGCACCACGATCCGCGATATCGCCGCCGCGGCGGGCATGGGCACCGGCACCGTCTACCGGATGATCGGCTCCAAGGACCAGCTGCTGGCCTCGATCATGCAGGAGTTCGGCGAGAAGGTCGGCATGGGCTGGACCGAGGTGATGCGCTCCGGCGGGTCCCCGGTGGAGAAGCTGGACGCGCTGAGCTGGGTGAACACCAATGCGCTGGCCCGGTTCGGCGACGAGTTCCGCATCCAGCTGGCCTGGATGCGCCAGTCTCCCCCGGATACGCCCAACCCGGGCTGGCTGTTCGCCACCCGGCTGCGCCAGATGAAATCGCTGCTCACCACGGGAATCCGGTCCGGCCAGATCGTGATCAGTACCCCGTCGCGGGAGATGTTGGCGCGCTGCGTGATTGCCGTCGGCTGGATCCCGGAGAACATGCTGGCCGAGATGGGCCCGCGCGAATCGCTGCTGCACGTCCGCGACACCCTGCTGCGCGGTGTGGTGGCCCGGCGCTGATCAACGCCGGGTAGGTTGCATAGGCGATGACTGCTGAAGCAAATCCGGGCTGGTCCGGTCAACTCTGGGCCGGCATCGAAGCGATCTACGACGCGATCCTGGCGCACCCGTTCCTCACCGGTCTGACCGACGGGACCCTGGCGCCCGAGGCCTTCGCCCACTACGTGGCCCAGGATGTGCACTACCTGCGTGACTACGCCAAGGCGCTGTCCCTGGTGTCGGCCAAGGCCCCGTCGCTGGCGGCCACCGCGATGTTCGCCCGGCACTCGGCCGAGGTGTACGACGTGGAACTGGCCCTGCACCGCGAGCTGCTGCCCGCACTGGGGCTGGATCCGGCCGGCCTGGACGCGGTCCCTGTGGCACCCACCACCCGCGCCTACACCAGTTACCTGATCGCCACGGCCTATCAGGGGTCGTTTGCCGAGGGGCTGGCCGCCGTGCTGCCGTGTTACTGGATCTACGCGCGCGTCGGCGCGCAGCTGCTGGACCGCGGCTCCCCCGACCCGCGGTATGCGCTGTGGATCGGCAGCTACGGCGGTGACGAGTTCGCCGCGACCGTCGCCGAGGTGCTCGAACTCACCGACCGGGTCGGCGGCGGACTGTCCCCACGTGAACGCGACACGGCCGCAGAACATTTCGTCACCACGTCACGGTACGAGTGGATGTTCTGGGACGCCTCCTACCGGCTGGAGAGCTGGCCGGTAGGCTGATCGCGCCGGGTCACACCAGCGGGATGCCCCGCCGGATGCGCCGGTCCACATCGGCCAGCAGCGCGTTGAACGGGAACTCGCGGATCAGCCGCGGAGTGGCTCGCACGGTGAGGCCGACGCCGGCCATCAGGGTGTGGAACACCGCCTGCCGAACCGGGCCCCAGGACAGCTGCATCTCGTCGCGGAAGCGTTGCGGCAGGAAGCCCGTGGTGACGAGCAGGGCGATCGGCTCCAGCAGCGGGCGCAACAGCTTCGGGAATGCGGCGCGGGCGGTGGCGATCGGATAGAGGTAGTCGCGGACGGCGTCGTCGATGTTCACCTTCTCCAGCTGCGCGTTCCAGTACTCGTCGAACGCCGCGCGGTCCTCGGGCCACATCTCCAACGGCACCTGAAGGGTGGTGCCCAGCACCGCGCTCTCCCGGTAGTGCTTCTCGGCGGCCTCGTCGTCGAGGTGGCCGATGAACATGTTGTACACATCGACGTTGCCGCGGTACAGGCAGGCCGCCACCCACAGCTGCAGGTCCCGGCTGAACGCGCTGTATTGCACCGGGCTGGATTCGGTGGAGCGCACCTGCACGTGGGAGCGGTTCACCGCCGCACGGTAGGCGGCCTTCTGCCGCTCGTCGCCCCACACCGCCACCGCCAGGTAGCTGAAGGTGGTGCGCGCCCGTTTGTAGGGGTGCTTGTCGACGCGTCCGCTCTGGACCGGGCTCTCCAGCACGCCGTAGCCCACACCGGGGCGGGCCAGCTGCATGATGACGTTCGCCGGTCCGGCCAGCAGCGCCGGGCCCATCAGGTTGTCGGCGAACCGCGCGCTGCGCCGCCAGGTCAGCGGGCCGAGCCGCGGCGGCGTGGCGTCCTCCGGTGTCCGGCCGCGCTCGGCAGCTCGTTTTGTCTGGGAAACCGCGACCATGGCCCGCTCCAATCTGAATGCAACTGAACTCAGATTACCGTGCGGCGCCGGGCACCACAATGGAATCGCGAGGTGTGTCGCAAGTCGGGCGGTCTACCATCGCTGCATGTCGCCGCAGTGCCACCAGGTTCCCGGGCCGCCGTGACCGGGCAGTCCGGGCGTTCCTACAGCGGGCTGGCGGCGGCCGAGCGTGCCGAGCAGCGTCGCCGACGGCTGCTGGAAGTCGGCCTGGACCTGCTCGGTGATCCCAACGGACCGCAGGATCTGACGCTGCGCACCGTGTGCACACGCGCCGGTCTGGCGCAGCGGTACTTCTACGAAAGCTTCACCGACAAGGACGAGTTCGCCGCGGCGGTCTACGACTGGGGGTTGGCGGCACTGGTGTCCGGCACGCAGGCGGCGGTCACCGCAGCGGCCGGGGCGGGTCCGCGCGCGCGGGCCCGCGCCGGCATGGCCGGCCTGGTGCACGGCATCGCCGCCGATCAGCGGATCGGGCGGCTGCTGTTCAGCCCGAAGCAGACCAGCCCGGTGCTGGTCGGCAAACGCTTCGAGTCCACCGCGATGTTCGTCGCGCTGTTCTCCCGCCAACTGGAGTCCCGCGAGCCCGACGAGCGCGCGGACCCGGGCGCGGGGCCGTCGCTCTTGGCGCACTTCCTGGTCGGGGGCGTCGGCCAGGCCCTGGCGGCCTGGCTGAACGAGCAGCTGACGATCGGTGAGGACGAGCTGATCGACCAGCTGGTCGCCGCGCTGCTGAATCAGCCGCCGAATTCCGGTTTCAAGGACCCGGCCAGCGACGACAGCGGCACCGCCACCTGAACCGCACCGCCATCCATCGACCACACCAGCCGGTCCCGCGGACTGGGATCTCCGCGCGGCATCGGTTGATCCGGCATGTACAGCAGCAGTGAGTCCTGGGTCAGCGCGAACGCCTTGTAGTCCCCGGAGTAGCCGGCGCTGCCGGAGTCGGGCTGAAACTCCGCGACGGTGAACGGATAGGTGCCCGGCGCATGCGGCGGGGCGGCGGCGTCCAGGGCCGCCGGCAGCACCGGCGCCGCCGCGGCGGCGACCGCCTGGAACGGGTCGACGCCCGGCCGGAACAGGTCGCGCAGCAGCAGCCGGCGCCCGCCCGCGGTGTCGAAGACGAAGGCCCGAAATGCGTTGTTGGCCTGCAGACCGAAGGGCTCGTAGGTCTCGTGCACGATGACCGACTGCACCCCGCCCGGTCCGGTGAAGACGTCGTAGCCGGCGTAGGCGCTGCTGTCGCGGACGTTGGTGTTCCCCGTCGCCCGCCAACCGTTGAACAGCCGCTGGTAGTAGTCGCGCAGCACCGGACCCATCACCAGGGAGTCCAGCAGTTCGGCCGGAATCCGCAGCGACAGGAGCATTTCGGCTTCCCGGTCCGATTTGATCACCGCGGTGCAGCTGCCGCCGTCCCAGGACCCGCCCAGGTCCGCGCAGAACCCGTCGGCCGAGGCGGACGCGACGGGACCGCCCGTCAGCGCGAGGACGGCGGCGGCCGACACGGCCGCGAGACTACGACGCAGGTTTGTCATCGGCCCCTGCCAGCAGTACGTCGGCGGCCAGCCACCGGCCGTCGACCTTGCGCATCGTCATGGACACGCTGACGATGTCGGTGCGCGGCTGCGGCGCGGCCGCGCTGGTGATCACCTGTTTGACAGTCAGCAGCACGTCGACCTCGTCGCCGCGGACCGACTTGACCGCCGAGTCCACCACCGTTCCGGTGGTGTTGACCTTGTTGTCGATCAACATCTTTCGCAGCCGGGACGCGGTCTTGCCGTAGGTGTCCTTGAAGTTTCCGGTGGCGCCGTCGAGCAGGTCCTTGATGTTCTGATCGATGCTGTTCTGGTCGGTGCTGGTCAGTGCGACGGCGTAGCTGCGTGCGGCGTCCAGCGCCGCGGCCGCGGCGACGTCGCGGTCGTGCTGCCGGTAGAGCAGCCAGCCGCCGGTACCGGCCAGCCCGGTCAGGGCCACCAGCAGCGTGGCCGCCACGACGCACACCCAGAGGCGCACCCCGACGACCCGCGTGCCGAATGCGCGGGGACGCCACGGCCACCGCTGCCGCCGTTTCCCGGCAGCGGTATTGGCCTCGGCTTCGACGTCCGCGCCGGCTTCGGCGTCCGTGCCGGCTTCGACGTCGGTTTCGGGTTCGGTGTCGATCACAGGATCTCCACGTTGCTGGCCAGCCAGCGGCCGCCCACCAGGTCCATCGTCATGTCGATGCGGTTGCGGTCGATGCGCGGGCTCGGGTTGGCCGCGTTGGTGATCGACTGGTCGACGAAGAGCAGCACCTCGACCCGCGTCGGTGTGGCCGATTTGACCGCGGCGTCGACGACGATCCCGGTGCCCGAGGCGTGGTTGTCGATCAGGATCTGGCGCATCTGGCTGGACCCCTGGCTGTAGTCGTCCTTGAACTTGCCGGTGGCACCGGCCAGGGTGTCGCGGTAGTTGGCGTCGATGTTGGTGACGTCCAGCGTCGTCAGGACGACGGCATAGTCCTTGGCCGCCTGCAGCGCCTGCTCGCGGGCCGCGTCGAGCTGGTGACGGGTGTGGGCCTGCCAGACGAAGACCACCGAGGTCGCCAACGACAGCGCCAGCAGCAATCCGGTGACGACGGTGCGCAGACCGACGCGCCGGCCCCGGGCGCCCGTCGCCTGGGGAGTCGTGACGTCGGGCTCGGAAGCACTGTCGTCGGCGGCGGTGGCGCTGTTCTCGTCGTCGGCTTGCCAGTGCGACACCGGCGGCGCCGGGCGCTGCTCGTCGTCGGTATCGCACACCTGGTCGAACACGTCGGCGGTGGCCGTTCGTCTGCTCATCACTTCTCCACGCGGAACATCAGTTGGGCATCGGCACCGGCATGACCGGGCCGCCGTAGGGGGTCGGAATGGTGTAGGGCGGGATGTCGGGCGACTTGTCGGTCACCGCCAGCGGGTCCTGGCCGGGCGGCGGGCCGGCGGTGTCGTCGCCGGGCGGGCGCGGCGCGTTGCGCGCACCGCGGACCAGCAGCGCCGGATCGTCGTCGAGGCAGTAGGTGTTGCGGAACGGCTCGGGGAAATTCGCCTCGGTGGGCGCCTTGCGCGGCAGGTTGTAGTCGCACCGATAGCGCGGATAGATGTCGCCGATGCCCCAGATGGCGCCATCGCGCACGATCGAGGACACCCGGTCGATGACGGAGTCACGGTCGGGCCGCCACAGATGCTCCAGCGCCGGCAGCCGCTGGTACACCAGCTGCGAGACGGTGGTCAGATTGCCCAGCAGCGCCACCACGTTCTGCCGGTTGTCGGCGATGAGGTTGTCGACGGTCGCCAGTTGCGAGTTCCCGTTCTCCACCAGGGTGCGGAAACCGCCGTCCATCCTGCCGACGCCGCTGAGGACCTGGTCGACGTTGACCGCGGTGCGCTTGAGGCCCGGCCCGACGTCGGCCACCGTGCCGAACACCACCTTCGTGTTGCGGATCATGCTGACCGTCTCGGGCAGTACCGAATCCACTGTGCTGGCAAGCAGACTCGCGCCGTCGAAAACGGCGGCGAGTTTGCGCGGCCCGTCCTTGGTGACCCGCAGTTCGGCGAACATCGTCTGCAGCCGGTCCGGGTCGAGCTGGGCCAGCGCACCGCGGCTGTTGTCGATGATCTGCGGCAGCGTCACCGGCATGGTGACCTGCTCGGCACTGATGACCGCGCCGTCGCCCAGGAACGGACCGTCGGCGTGCTCGGGCCGGAAATCCAGGTACTGCTCGCCGGCGGCGGACAGTCCGGACACCCGCACCGGGCTGTCTGTCGGGATGTGCGCGGTCGAGTCGATGGAGATCACCGCCTCGACCCCGGTGTCCCCGAGGTTGACGGCCTCCACCCGGCCCACCGGGATACCGCGGACAGTGACGTCCTGGCGGGCCAGCAGGCCACCGGATTCGGGCATCAGGACACGCACCGAGATGCGGCTGTGCAGCGGGTTGAACCGCAGCCCGCCGACCGCGATGTAGGCCAGGGCGATCACCGCGGTGAGCACCAGACCGACGTAGGACAGCAGCACCTTGCGACTGGCGACCGCCTTGACCAGCCGGATCACCTGCGCCAGCACCGCGTTGACGAAATTCATCATGGCCGGTCCGGTCCGTAGATGCGGCCCAGCAGCATGTTCCACTCGTAGCGCAGGCCGCCGATCATCAGGTGCCAATCGGTGCCGTCGGGACCGTGGAACCCGGGGTCGCCGGGGTAGTTCTTGTCCGGCAGCACGCCGAGTGCGATCTGCGGGATGTTGGCCAGCACGCTGAACGCCGTGGAATTCGTTGCCTTGATCAGGATGCCCAGCAGTCGGTTGAACGCCGTCAGGGACAGGTTGGGGTCCACCGAGATGTCGTTGAACACCGCCGAGAGCCGGTTCAGATCGGCGACCAGGCTGCGGGTGTCGGTGCGCCGCATGGACGGGAACTTCGACAGCGCGTCGGTGCTCCGCGCCACGGTGTCGGCGAGGTCGGCGATTTTGCCGGTGTTGTCGGCGATCACCGCCAGCGCCGGGGCCCCCGCGTCCAGCGCGTGGTCCAGCGACGTGCGCCGCGCGGCCATGTCGACGGCCAGTTTCGACGTACTGCGCAGGGCGCCGTCCAGTTGCGTCGAGCGCGCCGTGGTCTTGGCCAGGAAGGCGTTGGTCTCCGAGATCAGGTCGGCGACCTTGGTGCCGCGGCCGCCCACGGCCCGTCCGGCGCCGTTGATGTCGGTGGTCAGGGCGCGGATGGTGCCGCCGTTGACCAGCATCGCCATCGAGTTCAGCAGTTCCTCGACGGTGGGCGCCGCCGCGGTCGCGGTCTTCGGGATCGTGTCGCCGTCTCGCAGCAGTGGACCCTCACCGTTACCGGGAGGCCGGATCTGGACGAAGACGTCACCGAGCGGGGTGGCGGCGCGCAGTTCCGCGGTGCTGGCCGCGGGCAGCGGCACATCCGAGCGGATGCGCATCTGCACCGCCGCGGTGAAGTCCTCGGCGTCGATCGATTCCACCTCGCCGATGTCGGCGCCGTAGAGGCGCACCTTGGCCTTCGCCGGCAGGTTCAGCGCGTTGGAGAACATCGCGGTGAGCCGGTACGTCGGGCCGCCGGCGCCGGGCGAGGGCAACGGCACCGCGTCCAGTCCGGTCGCGCAGCCGCTCAGTAGTACCACCGCACCGACCGCGGCGGCGGTCTTGATCATCCGCAACGGCCGCACCATCACCGTCCTCCCGGTACGGTCGGCCCGATGCCGTTGGCCATCAGGTCCAGCACCCCGGTCAACCCGAAGTCCGGTCCGTAGTCGGCCATCGTCCCGGTTGCGCACCCCAGCTGTTTGAGGCCCATCAGGTTGCAGATCTCCTTGGAGAACTGGCTGGCGAACACGATCTTGTCGGTGAGCAGGTGCACCCGCAGGGTGCCCGCGCCGGGGTCGATCATGTCGTAGACGTTGTCCACGGTCAGCGGCACGACGTCGATCACCTCGGCCAATCCGCGCTGGTTGTCGCTGAGTGAGGTGGTGATGGTGTTGGCGCTGGTGAACGTCCCACGCAGCTCGTCGCGGTGCCGGGTGAGCAGGCCGTTGACCTGACTGAGGATCTGGTTGAGCTTCGCGCCGGTGCTGCCGGTTCCGAGGTTCTGTTCGGCCAGCAGGTCGCTGATCTGGCGCACGTTGGAGCCGAAGCGGCGGATCTGGGCGTCGTTGGTGGCGGCGGCCTGGCTCAGATCGGCCACGCCGCGCACGATCTCCTGGATGTTCTTGCTGGTGCGGTCGCCACCGTCGGGTCCGACCCGCAGCGCATCGGAGAGCTTGTCCAGGGTGGACTTGATCTTCTCGCCGTTGCCGGAGCTGATCTGCGAACCCAGGTTGACCAGGTCCCCCAGCGGCCCGCTGCCGCGGTCATCCCCGCGCAGCGCGCTGCCCAGCTTGTTCATCATGGACAGCGTCTTGTCGAACTCGACCGGGGTGCGGGTGTGGCCGATCGGCACCAGGTCGCCGTCGAGCAACCGCGGCCCGTCCGTGTAGGGCGGGGTCAGCTCGATGTGACGGTCGGTCAGCAGCGACGCGGACACCGTGACCGCGGTGACGTCCGCCGGGATGGGGATGTCGCGGTCGAGTTTCATGGTGACCTCCACGTGGTCACCCCTGGATTCGATGCTCGAGACGCTGCCCACCTGCATGCCCAGCACCGACACCGCGTTGCCGGAGTACAGCCCGACGGCATCCTTGAAATGCGCATGCACGGTGATCTGCCGGTGTAGGTAACGGGGTACCAGCACGACCAGGGCCGCCGCGACGGCGATCACCGTCGTCACCGCCGCGGCGGTGACGAGTTGCTTTGTCCGCCGGCTCATTTGCAGTCCTTGAAGTATTCGACGAGATTGAACTGCCGGGCGCGACCGCTGATCGCGCACATCCAGGAGTCGACCAGGATCCCGGCGGGCAGGTTCAGGTCGACCGAGTTGCCGTTGCCGGTGGCGTTGGTCAGGTTGCGGATGGTAATCGGCGCGGTCTGCAGCAGGTCGCGCAGCAGCGAATCGTGGTCGGCGATCATGGTGGCGAATTCGCTCATGTTCTTCAGCAGCGCATCCAGTTCCGGTTCGTCGGCCAGGATCGTCTGCGCGCGGTCGACCAGCAGCGAGATCCCGGCGAACAGTCGGCGCACCGAGTCCTGGCGAGAGGTGGCCTCGCCGAGGATCTGGTTGCCTTGCAGCACCAGCGCCCCCAGGTCGGCCTGCTGACCGTGCAGCACCGACACCACGGTGTTGACGTTGGTGAGCAGGGTGCCGAGTTGGTCGCGGCGGGACTGGACCAGCCCGGCCAGCGAGTCGAGGTTCTCCAGCGACTTCGGCAGCGCGTCCGGCAGTCCCTGCATGGAGCCGCTGAGCACCCGGACGGACTCGGCGATCCGGTCGGCATCGACGGGGCCGAGCGTGTCGGTGGCCCCGGCCAGCGTGTTCTGCAGGTCGTACGGAACCTGGGTGTGCGTCAATTCGATGGTGTCGCCGGCGATCTCACCGGCGCCGGCCGGGGAGAGTTCCAGGTAGCGGGCGCCGAGGATGGTGGTGAGTTTGATCGCGGCGCGGGTGTCGACGCCGAGTGTGAGGTTCTTGTCGACGCTGAACCGGACGATGACGTGATCACCGGCGAGCTTGACGCCGGTGACCTCGCCGACCTGGATACCGGCGACGGTGACCTTGTTGCCGGACGCGATCTGGGCGGCCTGCGCGAAATGCGCACTGTATGCCCGTTTTCCGATGTCCAGGGCGCTGGTCAACACCACGGCGGCGACCAGCACCCCGATGATGGCCAGTCCGATGGCACCCAGCCACACCTTGTTGTAGCTCTCCAGCGGGGTTCGGCGTTTGGTGGACGCACGCTTGGTGAACATCCCGGCTACCTGCACTTCGCCGTGTGCCAGACTTCGTTGCCGTTGCCGGGTGTGGCGGCGATGACGAAGGCGCGGAACCAGTGGAACAGACCGCGCCACAGGGCGAGGTCGAGGTCGCAGGCGTACAGGTTGATGTAGGTGCCGTCCTGGGTGGTGCGGGCCAGGCCCTTG
>Ga0209023_10006846_pt1 | contig 11874 bp, 9 predicted proteins | sample LakOneMetagenome_FD_187468 | JGI IMG/M metagenome (GOLD analysis project Ga0209023, IMG submission 187468) | Freshwater and sediment microbial communities from Lake Erie, Canada (SPAdes) (version 2) | ecosystem: Environmental > Aquatic > Freshwater > Lentic | place: Lake Erie, Canada | collected...
GGCCCGCCGCATCCAGCGCGTGGCGATGGAGGAGAGCCGGCTGAAGATCCCGCTGCTCTTTGCGGCGGACGTGATCCACGGCCTGTCGACCATCTTCCCGGTGCCCCTGGCCGAGGCGGCGGCCTTCGATACCGAACTGGCCCGGCGCACGGCGCGGGCGGCGGCGGTCGAGACGGCGGCCTCGGCCGTTCACCAGACCTACGCCCCCATGGTGGACGTGGCGCGCGACCAGCGCTGGGGCCGCAACGTCGAGGGCGCGGGCGAGGACGTTCTGCTGAACAACCTGCTGGCCGCCGCCCGCGTGCGCGGCTTCCAGGGCGAAAAGGGTCTGGACGACCGTGACGCGGTCCTGGCAACCGCCAAACACATGGCCGCCTATTCCGCCGCCGTCGGCGGGGTCGAATACAACACCACCGACATGAGCGAGCAGACGCTGCGCGGGGTTTTCCTGCCGCCGTTCAAGGCGTCGGTGGACGCCGGCGCCCTGTCGATCATGAGCGCCTTCAACGACGTCAACGGCGTGCCGGCGTCGGGCAGCCGCAAGCTGCTGACCGACATCCTGCGCGGCGAATGGGGCTTCGAGGGCTTCGTCGTCTCCGACTACACCTCCGAGCAGGAGTTGGTGGCCCACGGCTTCGCCGAGGACGGCCGCGACGCCGCCCGTCTGGCCTTCAACGCCGGGGTCGATGTGTCGATGGTGTCGGGTCTGTATCTGGAACATCTGCCCAGCCTGGTCGCCTCTGGCGAGGTGTCGATGGCGCGCATGGACGAGGCGGTGCGCCGCGTCCTGAACACCAAGGCGGCGCTGGGCCTGTTCGACGATCCCTATCGCGGCACCGATCCGGTGCGTGAAAAGGCGGTGGTCGGGTCGCGCGAACACGTCGAACTCTCGCGCGAGGCGGGCCGCAAGTCGGTCGTGCTGCTGAAGAACGACAACGGCCTGCTGCCGCTGAAGAAGAGCCAGAAGATCGCCCTGGTCGGCCCGTTCGCCGACGACGTGGACAATGTCTGGGGGCCGTGGACCATCTGGGGCGCGCCCGAGCGACGTGTTTCGCTGGAGGCGGGCTTCCGCGCGGCCATGAGCGATCCGCAGAACCTGACCCTCGCACGCGGCTCGGGCGTCGAGACGCCGCTGGACGGCGGGATCGAGCAGGCTATCGCCGCCGCCCGCGACGCCGAGGTCATTGTCCTGGCCATAGGCGAGGCGACCAATATGTCGGGCGAGGCCCAGTCGCGCACCGAGATCGTGGTGCCCGCGCCGCAGGTCGCCCTGGTCGACGCCATGGCGGCGCTGGGCAAGCCCATGGTCATCCTGCTGAGGAACGGCCGGGCGCTTGCGCTGGAAGGCAATGTGAAGAACGCCCAGGCCATCGTCGTGACCTGGTTCCTGGGCGAACAGATGGGCCATGCCGTCGCCGACGTCCTGTTCGGCGATCACGGCCCGTCGGCGCGCCTGCCGGTCAGCTTCCCGCACAAGTCGGGCCAGCAGCCCTATTCCTACGACCGCAAGACCACCGGTCGCCCGGCCAATCCCGATCTGGCGAGCGAGGAATACAAGGCCCGCTATCGCGAGACGACGAATACGGCGCTTTATCCCTTCGGCTATGGCCTGACCTATGGCGCGATCAGCTATGCGCCGGTTGAGATGGAGAGCGACAAGCTGGCCTGGGCCGGCACGCTGGACCTGGCCGTGACCGTGACCAACACCGGGTCGCATCCGGCCGAGGAGCTGGTGCAGCTCTACATCCACGACCGGGTCGCCAGCCTGACCCAGCCGGGCCGATTGCTGAAAGACTTCAAGCGCGTGTCGCTGAAGCCGGGCCAGAGCACGAAGGTGACCTTCACCCTGAACGCTCGCCAACTGGGCTTCATCGGCGCGGACGAGACCTGGCGCATCGAGCCCGGTCTGTTCGACGTGTGGTTGGCGCCGCACGCCCAGGGCGGGGCGAAGGCGACGTTCCAGCTGATCGGTCCGGCGTCCATCACCGACGGGCGGTGACGCGCGCCACGTTGACGGGGCAGGCGGCAGGGCTTAACGACGCCGCCGTTTGCCTTCGGCCTTCGTATCGGCCGGATTCGATTTTAGGAGCGCGCCCATGACGACGAAGATTCTTCCGGGCGCCACCGGCGTTCTCGCGCTCGCGGACGGCACGATCCTGCAGGGCATCGGCGTGGGCGCCGTCGGCTCGGCCTTGGGCGAGGTGGTCTTCAACACCGCCATGACCGGCTATCAGGAAATCCTGACCGACCCGTCCTACATGAGCCAGATCCTGGCCTTCACCTTCCCGCACGTCGGCAATGTGGGGACCAATGTCGAAGACATCGAGCAGATGGGCGGCGGGTCCGACACCTCGGCGCGCGGCGCCATCTTCCGCGACGTTCCGACCGATCCGGCCAACTATCGCTCGGACGCCAGTTTCGACGACTGGATGAAGCGGCGCGGCGTCGTGGGCCTGGCCGGGGTCGATACCCGCGCCCTGACCAAGATTATTCGCGACAAGGGCGCGCCCCACGCCGTCATCGCGCACGACCCGGACGGAAACTTCGACCTGGAGGCCCTGGTCGCACAGGCCAAGGGCTGGACCGGGCTGGTCGGTCTGGACCTGGCCAAGCCCGCCTCGACCCTGCAGGCGTTCGAATGGAACGAGGGTCTGTGGGACTGGCCGGAAGGGCACCCCAAGACCGAAGGCCGCAAGGACGTGGTCGTCATCGACTATGGTGTGAAGCGCAACATCCTGCGCGCCCTGGCCTCGACCGGCGCGCGCATCACCGTGGTCCCGGCGACGACGACGGCGGAAGAGGTTCTGGCCCGCAATCCCGACGGCGTGGTCCTGTCGAACGGTCCGGGCGATCCGGCCGCGACCGGCGAATACGCCGTGCCGGAAATCCAGAAGCTGGTGGCCAGCGGCAAGCCGTTGATGGGCATCTGCCTGGGCCACCAGATGCTGGCCCTGGCCCTGGGCGCCAAGACTGTAAAGATGGATCAGGGCCACCACGGCGCCAACCATCCGGTCAAGGATCTGACCACCGGCAAGGTCGAGATCGTGTCGATGAACCACGGCTTCACCGTCGATCGCGACAGCCTGCCCGACGCGGTGACAGAGACCCACGTCAGCCTGTTCGATGGCACCAACTGCGGCATCGCGGTCAAGGACAAGCCGATCTTCAGCGTCCAGCACCACCCCGAGGCCTCGCCCGGGCCGACCGACAGCCTGTATCTGTTCGACCGGTTCGCCGATCTGATGGGGGTGCGCTGAGGCCATGAAGCAGGGGGCGGTTCGGTCGGACTATCTGGACTGGCTAGCCGAGGCGTTCGAGGTCGGTCGCCGGTTTACGCCCCTGCCGGACGGCGATGTCGTCGTTGGTTATGCGACGGGATACGACGCGGCCGACATCGCGCCCTTCGTCCTGTCGCTGCGGGCTGTGTTCGAGGGCCCTGTGGCCCTCGTGGTCGACGCCCAACCGGATTTGCGCGCCTTTCTGGCCCAACATCGGGTGACCGCCGTCGATGCGCCGGTCTGGCGCGGATGGGCGCCGCATCCGGTGATGCAGCGGTTCGTGGCCTTCGCCGGTCTGCTAGGTGATCGGTCAGGCGTCGCTCTGGCCTGCGACGTGCGCGACGTGATCTTTCAGGCGCCGCCTTTCGATCCGGCGCCCAAGGGCCTTGAGGCCTATATCGAGGCCGAGACGCCGCTGGCCGATCACGCCTTCAATATGAAGTATCTGCGCGCCCTGTTCGGCGACGCCCAGGCGCGGCAGCTGGCCGACAAGGCCTGTCTGTGCGTCGGCACCATCGTCGGGCCGCGCGCCGAGGTCTCGCGCCTGTCCCGACTGATCCTGTCGCTGGCGGCGACGCCGCGATCCGAGATCGGCGGGGCGTTCGGCGCCGATCAGGCGGCCTTCAACATGGCGATCCATCAGGGTCTGACGGCGATGACCGTGCGCCCCAACTATGGTCGCGTGGCGACCCTGGGCCTGACGCCCGGCGAGACCCTGAGGTTCGAAGGCGGCAAGGTCGTCAATCCCGACGCCAGCGTCAGCCCCATCGTCCATCAGCATGATCGCCATCCGCATCTTGAAGCGCCGGTCCATGCGCTGTGGGGTGGAGGGCTGGAGCTGCGGCGGCGGGTAAGGCCCAAGTCGGCGGGGCAGAAGTTCGAAAAGCTGAAAGCCTCGCTGCGCCGCCGGATGCCCGAACTGCGCTGACCCGGCTGTGCCAGGCCCAGGCGCTGGCGACGATGGAAGGCAGGTCCGACTGGCGTGGCGCAAAGCCCAGCGCCTGACGCGCCAGAGTGATGTCCGACACCAGGTGCGGCGGGTCGCCCGCGCGACGTGCTCCGGCTGCGTCGGGCAGACGAAGGTCGCTGTGCGCCATGATAGCCTCAACCACCTGCCGCACCGAATGGCCGCAACCCGCCCCCAGATTACAGGCGAAAAAGCCGCGTCGGTCGCCGAGCAACTGCGTCAGGGCGGCGAGATGGCCCCGAGCCAGGTCGCACACGTGGACATAGTCGCGCACCGCGGTGCCGTCGGGCGTCGGATAGTCGGTCCCATGAACGGCGAAATCGTCGATCTGGCCGCGTAGGGCCATCATGGCGCGCGGGATCAGATGGGTCTCGACCGGCCGATCTTCGCCGATCAGGCCTGACGCCGAGGCGCCGCTGGCGTTGAAATAACGCAGCGCGATGACGTTCAGCCCGTGCGCGGCGCTGGCGTCCGACAGGATCTGCTCGCAGCCCAGTTTGGAGCGGCCATAGGGGGTGACGGGGGCCAGCCGCGTCGCCTCGGTGATCGGATTTTCGCCGGGATCGCCATAGACGGCGCAGGTGCTCGAAAAGACCAGCCGGTTTACGCCCGCTTCCCGCATCCCGCCCAACAGGCCGAACAGACCGCCGACATTGTTGCGGTAGTAGTCCAGCGGCGCACGCACCGATTCAGGGACCACGGACGAGCCGGCGAAATGCATGACGGCGCTGATGTCGTGGGCGATCAGGGTGTGGCGCACCTTGTCCGCGTCCCAAACATCGCCCTCGATCAGCGGCCCCCAGCGTACGAACCGGCGCCGGCCGGTCGACAGGTTGTCATAGGTGACGGGCCGATAGCCGGCGGCCGCCAGGGCCTCGCACACATGGGCGCCGATATAGCCCGCGCCGCCCGTGACCAGGATCGCCTTCGCAGATGACAGCGCCGATCCGACTTCGCCCATCCGCTCTTGTCGGATACCGAGGGTCGGTAAATCAACCCCAAATCACTCTAGTATGTATTCAGGGGTGTGTGGCGACTGTCAGGGGATCGGCGAGAAACTGCGTTCTTCGCGCAGGGCGCTGGCTTTCCGGACGGCGATCGGTGCGGCATGCAGCCAGTAGTCGGCGTCTTCGAGACGCTGCTCCCTGCGGCGCTCCAATCCGCGCATGCGGCGCAGGGCGGCATTCTGGAGAAGGCGCGCATGCAGGGCGCGGGGCGACAGTTCGGCGATGGCGGGAGAGCCGGGGACGGCGACGGCGTCGGGGCCTTTGGGCTCCACCGCCGGGCGGGCGATGGCGATGAACATGAGGATCTCGGTGCAGGAGGGAGAGGCGCTTCTGCGCCGAGCTAACGAGGGGTTAACCACAGTCCCTGTGGATAGTTCCTGACTGCGTCCGAAAAAAGTCCGTGAATCGAAAGACTTACTGCCCGTTTCCGGACAAAATAGTTACCGAAATCTTAATCCGGGGTCGGAGCGTTCGCTCAACGATGTCCGGAAAAGGCGCTGAAAAGGCGCCGCCGGTGGCAGTCCCTAGGGGAGTCGAACCCCTCTTTTCAGGTTGAAAACCTGACGTCCTAACCGATAGACGAAGGGACCGCGGCCGGGGCGGCGCATTTGCCCCGGTTCGGCCGCTCCTGCAAGCAAAAAGTTACGCCGCTTCCGCCTTCGCCGGGACGAGGGCGTCCAGCGCCGGGAACAGGTCGGCGATCAGATCCTCGACATGCTCCAGACCCACCGACAGGCGCACCAAACCATCGCCGATGCCGGCCGTCGCGCGCTGTTCCGGCGTCATGGCGGCGTGGGTCATGGTGGCGGGGTGGGCGATCAGGCTTTCGACGCCGCCCAGCGATTCCGCCAGGGTGAAGATCTCCAGCGTCTCGACCAGATCGCGCACGGCGTCCGTGCCGCCTCGCAGTTCGAAGCTGAGCATGGCGCCGGGTCCGGCCTGCTGGGCCGCGACTAGGGCGTGATTGGGGTGGGACTTCAGGCCCGGATAGTGGACAGCCTTGACCGCTGGGTGGGCGGCCAGCTTTTCGGCGATCTTGCCGGCCGTGGCCTGTTGTCGCTCAATGCGCGCGAATAGGGTGCGCACGCCGCGCAGGGTCAGATAGGCGTCGAACGGCGAGCCGGTCACGCCGGTGCAGTTGGCCCACCAGGCCAGGGTCTGGTGATCCTCGGCGTCGGCCGAGATGACGGCGCCGCCGACCACGTCGGAATGGCCGTTGATGAACTTGGTCGTCGAGTGGACCACGAAGTCAGCGCCCAGTTTGATCGGGTTCTGCAGCGCCGGCGACAGGAAGGTGTTGTCGCACACGACCTTGGCGCCCGCCGCATGGGCGCGGGTGCAGATGTTGGCGACATCGACCAGACGCAGCAGAGGGTTAGATGGGGTCTCGACCAGCACCAGCTTAGGCTTCAGGGCCAGTGCGGCCTCGAAGGCGACGGGGTCACCTTGATCCACCAGCAGCAGTTCGAAATGCCCCTTCCTGGCGCGGGCGTTCAGCAGGCGACAGGTGCCGCCGTAACAGTCGTGCGGCGCGATCAACAGATCGCCCGGCTCCAGCAGGGTCAGGGGCAGGTCAACGGCGGCCATGCCGGTTGCGGTAATGACGCAGCCGGCGCCGCCTTCCAGCTCGGTCAGGGTCTCGGCCAGCACGTCGCGGGTCGGATTGCCCGAACGGCTGTAGTCGTACTTCCGCTTCTGATCGAAGCCGGCGAAGGAATAGTTGGACGACAGATACAGCGGCGGCATGACCGCGCCATGGGCCGTGTCCGTATCCACGCCCGTGCGGGCGGCGATGGTGTGCGGATTGGCGGGGCGGGAAGTCATGCTTTGATATCCTTCAGGGCGGCGCGGAGGATGTCGCCGACGAAGGCGTCCTCCTTCAGAAAGGCGTCGTGGCCATAGAGGGAGGGCGCTTCGACGAAGCGCCACAGGGTCGGCAACCGCGCGGCCAGTTCGCGGATGTCGTCGATCGGCACCAGACGGTCGGAGGTGAAGCCGATCAGGGTGAGGGGGGGGGTGATGGCTTCCGGGGTCACGCTATGGCGATCCAGAGAATCGGACATCGACAGCCAGCGTGCCGGGGTGGTGTGGGTCCGGTAGGCCTGGCCCCGCGCCGTCAGATAGTCGCAGACGGGATAGGCGCCGCCGACGGCTGAGGGCGCAGTGGTGTCGAAGCGGTCGTCGAACTCCTCGGCCGTGCGATAGGTGGTCATGGCCAGTTCGCGGGCCAGGGCGACGCCCTCCTCGGGACGGCCGGCGGCGACGGCGAACTGCAGGATGCGGCGCTGGATGCCGCGCCAGGCGGTGGCCTGGGGATGGGCGCGGTGGGCGGCCGACACGATGATCAGCTGCTCGGCCCAGTCGGGGAACAATTCGGCGAAGGCCAGCCCGACCATGCCGCCGTACGAGCAGCCGACGAAGGCGGCGACGCGCTCGATCTTCAGATGTTTCAGCACCAGAGCCAGCAGGCGCGCCTGATCCTGGGTGGTGATGGTGACGGCCTTGTCCAGGAACTCGGCGCCGGGGGCGAAATCGACGGCCAGGACCTGAAGCCGGCTCAGGTCGATGGGCCCGCGCACCGATACAGCGCCCGACCACCAACCCAAGCCGTTGGTCTCCGTCCGGTGGACGAAGCGGCCGGCCGAGATGCCGCCGGCGACGACGACGACGGGAGCGCCGATCCGCCCGTGCAGGCGGCCGACGATATTGGGCTGGTTCAGCTTTTCGCCCGAGGCGAGGCGGAAATCGGCGGGAATGGGAACGATGACGTCGCGGGCGCCGCCGCGCTCACGCGTCGGTTCGCGGACAGGGGTAAGGGCTGTCGCGCGGCGACAGTCGGGGTCTTCGAGCAGGGTGGTTTCGGCCAGGGTCATCGTCGTTCCGCATCGTTCTCGCTCAGCAAGTCTCGATGCGGTGACAGAGCGTGGAGCGTCGTCTCGTCGATGCTCCACTCATCTCTCGCGACCCCGAAGGACCCCGCAGGAGTTGGCACCGTTTCGAGCTGTGAGACCCGATGGTTGCCCCAGCGTCAAAGGGCCTAATCCCTCGGCTGGTCTTGATGAGTGACTTTACGTTGATGACCGAGGCGGCGCCGGTCAAGCGAAAAATTCAACCTCATTGGTGGCATGGGTCGACTCGATGGGGGTGAAAACGCACAATAAGCGCCTTGTCGTGAAAAAATCATCCAATTCGACTTGACAGGGTCAGGGTCGTCCGATCACCCTAGGCTTAGATTTCAACCGGACCTGCCCTGTGCCACAGCGCTCGCTCATCGCCGAAGTTTCGACCGTCGCTGGCCTCGCCGCGACGCGTTTCGGCCTGACTCTCGGCGGCGCGATTATCGGCGGTACGACCGGCACCACCACCATGCCCGAACGGGCGGGACGAGTTTAGCGCGCCGAACCCCGGCAACCGCAGAACCCGAACCCCGCCCGGTCCGCCAGGCGGGGTTTTTCTTTTCACCCCACCCCATCCCGACCTTTCCCGAGAACCCCGATGTCCGCCCAACTCGCCGTCGTAGAAAAATCCGAAAGCCTCGGTCCCAGCAGTCAGCCTTCACCCGACTTGGTTGGGCCCGAGGTGGTGGTGCTAAAGTTCGGCTCGTCCATCCTGCGCAGCCCGGCGGAGGCGCCGCTGGTCGCCTCGGCCGTCTATGGCCATGTGCGGGCTGGCCGAAAGGTGGTGGCGGTGGTCTCGGCCTTCGGCGGGGCGACGGACCGGTTGCTGGGCGAGGCGCGGGCGCTGGGCCTGGCCCATTCCAACGACCTGCTGCCCGGCTATGTGGCCCTGGGCGAAGAGAAGTCGGCGGCCCTGGTGGCCATCGCCTGCGACCGAATCGGCCTGGACGCCTGCGCCCTGTCGGTGCGGGAACTGGGCATCGTGGCGGAGGGCGAGCCGGAGCATTCGCGCCCCTGCGGCCTGCGTCCCGACCATCTGAAACAGGCGCTGGATCGCCACGAGGTGGTGGTGGTGCCCGGGTTCGGCGCGGTGCGTCCGGACGGCAAGGTGGCCTTGCTGGGACGGGGCGGATCGGATCTGACGGCGGTCTTCCTGGCGGCCGAGCTGGGGCTGAAGAAGGTGCGGTTGGTCAAGGACGTGGACGGCCTTTACGACCACGATCCCAATGACAAGACGGCCCCGGCCCTGCGCTATCGCCGCGCGTCGTGGGACGTGGCGCGCAAGCTGGGCGGGGCGCTGGTCCAGCACGACGCCATCGACCTGGGCGAAAGCCGCGGAGTCGAAATTGAGGTGGCGGCCCTGGACCGCGCCGACGGCACGGTCATTGGCGACCGGTCGGCGCCGCCCGGCCCCGCGCCCGCCCTGCCGCCGCTGAAGGTCGCGGTCGCCGGATGCGGCGTGGTCGGCGGCGGCGTGTTGGGCAAGCTGCTCAATGATCCCCGTTACGAGGTCGTGGGCGTGCTCGTGCGCAATCCGAAGAAGGCCCGCGACGTGGACTGTCCGGCCTCGTTGTTCACCTCAAACCCGGCGGACCTGTGGGCCAAGAAGCCCGACGTCGTTTTGGAGGCTCTGTCGGAAGGCGAGGCGGGCCACGCGGTGATCCGCGCCGCGCTTGAGGCCGGCTGCGATGTCGCCAGCGCCAACAAACAGGCGGTCAGCCGCGATCCGGGCGGCCTGCAAGAACTGGCGAAAGCCAATGGCCGGCGCATGTTCTGGTCGGCCTCGGTCGGCGGCGGATCGCCGATGATCGAGACGGTGCGCGCGGCCCGCGCGGCCGGCGAGGTGGTCGGCTTCGAGGCGGTGCTGAACGGCACGGTCAACTTCATGCTGGAGCGGCTGGGCGACGGGGCGGCCTTCAACGAAGCCCTGGCGGACGCCCGCGCGGCGGGCTTTGCGGAGGAGGACCCGTCTTCGGATCTGGAAGGTCTGGATGCGGCGGCCAAGGTGCGGCTGCTGTGCCACGAGGCGTTCGGCCGTTCGCCCGACGGCGACGTGCCGCGCGACCACCTGACCGAGGCGACCTCGGCCGCAGGCGGCGTGCGCCAGATCGGCGCCGCCCATCTGAAGGACGGGGTGATCCGCCCGTCGGTGTCGCTGAACGCCGACCATGGCGATCCGCTGTTCTCGACCCTGCGCGGCGAGGGCAATGCGTTGAAGGTCTACGGCGCCGACGGGCGCGTCTGGCGCTGCCGGGGCCGGGGCGCCGGGCGTTGGGCCACGACCGAGAGCATCATGGCGGACCTGGCCGAGATCGTGCGTGCACGGCGCGCCGATGCGGGCCTAAACTAAGCCCATGGCCGTTTTCACCCCCGTTTCCATCGCCGACGCCAAGGCGTTCCTGGCCGGCTACGACATCGGCGAGGTGGTCGAACTGACGGCCATCGCCGAGGGGGTGGAGAATACCAACTATCGACTGGACACGACGCAGGGCCGGTTTGTGCTGACCCTGTTCGAGGGGCGGACGGACGAGGCCTCGCTGCCCTTCTGCCTAGGGCTGACGGCCCATCTGGCGGCGCGCGGCTTCCCTTGCCCGACGCCGATCGAGGACCGGACGGGCGGCTGGCTCGGGCGGTTGAACGGCCGGGCGGTGGCGGTGATCGAATGGAAGACCGGGGCCTGGCTGCGCACGCCGTCATCGGCCGATCAGGCGGCGGCGGGGGCGGTGTTGGCGCGGCTTCATCTGACGGCGGCTGATTTTGATCTGAAGCGCGTCAATCCGGTCGGGCCGGCCATGTGGCGTCGGCTGGCCGATCGCTGCGCTCAAGCGGCCTCGGGCGAGGATCGACGTCTGCTGGATCAGGTGAACGCCTCGCTGGCGCGCTTGGACGATCCCTTTACGGCCGATTTGCCCGGCGGGGCGATCCATGCCGACTATTTCCCCGACAATGTGCTGTTCGAGGACGGCGCCGTGTCGGCGGTGATCGACTTCTATTTCGGCTGCATCGGCGCCTTCGCCTATGACCTCGCCATTGCCCTGTCGGCCTGGGGCTTCGACGCCGAGGGGCGAGCCATGCCGGACGCCCTGGCGGCCTTCCAACGCGGCTATGAGTCCGTGCGGCCGCTTAACGGCACCGAGCGGGAGGCCTTGCCGCGTCTGGGCGAAGCGGCGGCCCTGCGGTTCACCGTGACCCGGCTGCACGACCGCATCTTCCACGATCCCGCCAATCTGGTGACGCCCAAGGATCCGGCGGTCTTCCTGCGTCGGATGGACCACTGGCGCGCGACCGAACCGGCCTGAGGCGCCTGCGCGGCTTCGTCGCTGGAACCGAAAGCTTGGCCGGGATTTTGATGGTGCAACGGCGAAGTCCGCCGCTCCCCGAGGACGAAGATCATGACTGACGAAACCATCAACGGCGCCGCCTCGCAGGCGCAAGGCAAGTTCCAAAAAGGCGTCGGCAAGCTGGTCGGCGACCAGAAGCTGCAGGTCGAGGGCGCCTATAACGACGCCAAGGGCCGTTCGCTGGAAACCTTCGGCAAGGCGATGGATTCGGTCGATCGCCTGGTCGAAAAGGTCCCCGTCGACTACCGCGACAAGGCCCGCACCGTCGCCGCCGAGGCGCGCAAGCGTCCGCTGGTCACGACCCTCTCGGTCGCCGGCGTAGGCCTGCTTCTGCTGCGCGCCCTCACCGGCGGCGGCCGTCGCTAAGACGTTTTAGTGGCGGCC
>Ga0209023_10006847_pt1 | contig 11873 bp, 8 predicted proteins | sample LakOneMetagenome_FD_187468 | JGI IMG/M metagenome (GOLD analysis project Ga0209023, IMG submission 187468) | Freshwater and sediment microbial communities from Lake Erie, Canada (SPAdes) (version 2) | ecosystem: Environmental > Aquatic > Freshwater > Lentic | place: Lake Erie, Canada | collected...
CACCTGCATCCGCATGCCGGATGGGCGCAAGATGGACGCCGCGGTCGCGCTTGGCGCCGACGGCAAGGCGGCTGCAGGCGGCCTCGATATCGATTTTCGCGAAGCCAGGAAGACCACGCTGATGCGTGCCGCCAACGACAAGGGCGAGTACGCGACGACCGCGATCTTTGCCATGGAGCCTGAAATGGCCGGCCTGCTGAGCCTGAATTCCGGCGAGGGCGGCAAGGGCAACGTCACCCTCAGCCGCGATGATGTCAGCCTCATGTGCAGCGACGTCAACGGCGTCGACAAGCTGAACGCCCAGCCGCTCCACAAGTCCTTGGCAAAACTCTTCAACGGGAAGAAGCAGACTGTCAGCTGCCTCGACACCAAAAACGTCCTGGTACGGCGCGACCTCGACGTCGAGATCGACGATGTCGTCGTCAGGATCGGCGAGGACGTGTTCGATATGAAGACCGCCGTCTTCGAGACGGTCACCTTCGACGAAAACGGAAGCAGCATGGCGCTCGGCGTGGGCACGCCCGACAAGCGCACGATCACCCTGATCTACGACGGCGCGGGCAAGCTGACCGGCCTGATGGCGATGAGCGAGAGTGCCAGCACCCATTCCTGCGAGAAGAAGGAATAAGGGCATAGCCGCCGGCAAGGCGGATGCGGCGTAGAGGGCAGTACTGGTGCGTTTTCCGTCATACGAGCGATTGTCCGGAGGAGAATTATGCAAACCAATTGGTGGCCGCACCTGGTGCGTCGTTGTTTGTCGCTCCTGATCGCGCTTTGCTTCGTGCTTCCACTGTCCCAATGCGATTCCAAGATGGAGGAAAGCGGGAAAGCGGTGACGAAGGAATACAATTTCGTTGGAGCCGGTTTTGCGAAAGGTGCGTTGGCGGACATCGGTGCCGGGGAGGTCGTCAACGGCCTGATCGGCGTGGCGATTTCCGCGCTCGTCTTCTTTCTGCCTTTGGCGACCTGGCATATGTCGGATATGAAGCAGGCCATGCTGCTGGCCGCGGCGGCGCCATGTGCGGGATTCTTCGTCTACACATGGGCATTCGGAATGGCGACACAAACGCTCTTCGGCGGATTCCTCCTGGTAGCCTGCTGGGTGCTGCTTGTGTTATCGGCGTGCGTCACCATGGGAATGCGCGCCGTGCGATGGCGGCAGTGTGCCGCTTAAAACTTCGCACGGCGCGTTTTTGTAGCATTGAAACAATGCTATCCTGTGCGGCTCCAGAGGTATCCCAGCCGTAGAAGAAATGAGCACCGTACCAGACACCGAACAAAAATCCAGCCGTGCTTCCTACGCCGACGGTCCGCGCCTGCTGGCCGACATCGGCGCCACCCATGCCCGCTTTGCGCTCGAGACGGCGCCCGGCGTGCTGCGCCAGACCGCGGTGCTGCGCTGCGACGAATTCAGCGGCATCGTGCCGCTGCTGAACGCCTACCTCCGCGCCCATGGCGGCGAGCGCATCGCGCACGCGGCCTTTGCGATGGCGAACCCGATCAGCGGCGACCTGGTGCGCATGACCAACCGCGACTGGCAGTTCTCCACCGACGAGGTGCGGCGGACGATGGGCTGGTCGACCCTCCTGATCGTCAACGACTTCACGGCGCTGGCGATGGCGCTGCCCGGCCTCGGCGCCAACGACGTGCTGCAGATTGGCGGCGGCAAGCCGGCGCCGCATGCGGTGGCGGGCGTGCTTGGCGCCGGCACCGGCCTGGGCGTGTCGGGCGTGATCCCGACCGCCGACGGCTTCATCACCCTCGGCAGCGAAGGCGGCCACGTGAACTTCGCCCCGGCCGACGAGCGCGAGTTCGCGATCCTGCAGTACGCCTGGCGCGAATGGCCGCACGTGTCGAACGAACGTATCCTGTCCGGTCCCGGCATGGAGCTGGTCTACCGGGCGCTGGCCGAACGCAACGGCGTGCAGGCCACGGCGCCGGTCCGCACGGCGGCGGAGATCGTCAGCTGCGCACTCGAGGAAAACGAACCGCTCTGTCTCGAAGTGCTGGAATGCTTCGCCGGCATGCTGGGCGGCGCGGCCGCCAACCTGGCGGTGACGCTGGGCGCCTTTGGCGGCATCTTCATCGGCGGCGGCATCGTGCCGCGCATCGCGCCCTGGTTTGCCACGTCGCCGTTCCGCGCACGCTTCGAAGCGAAAGGGCGCTTCACCGACTACCTGGCGCAGATCCCGACCTACGTCATCATGACGCCGAATCCGGCGCTGCGCGGCGTGTCGACGATTTTGTCGGAACACCTGCGCGGGCGCAGCGGCGCCAACACGCTGATGGAGCGCGTGCAGCACCTGCAGCACGAACTGTCGCCGGCCGAACAGCGCGTAGCAAGCCTGGTGCTGGAGCATCCGCGCAAAGTGCTGTCCGAGCCGATCGCCGAGATCGCGCGCCTGGCGGACGTCAGCCAGCCGACCGTGATCCGCTTCTGCCGCTCGCTCGGCTTCCAGGGCCTGGCCGAATTCAAATTGAAATTCGCCGGCAGCCTGACCGGCTCGATCCCGGTGCGCCACAGCCAGGTGCGCATGAGCGACAGCACCCATGACCTGTCGGCCAAGGTGATCGACAACACGGTATCGGCGATCCTGAAGTTCCGCGACGGGCTCGACGTGCATGCAATCGACCGCGCCATCGAGCTGCTGCGCCGCGCCAACAAGGTCGAGTTCTACGCGATGGGCAATGCGCGCGTGGTGGCGCTGGACGGCCAGCATAAATTCTTCCGCTTCCGCATCCCGACCACGGCGCACGGCGACGCCCACCTGTTCCAGCTGGCGGCCGAACTGCTGCAGCCGGGCGACGTGGTGGTGGCCATTTCCACCGCCGGCCAGGCGCCCGAGCTTCTCGGCGCGGTGGACGCGGCGCGCAAGGCCGGCGCCAGCGTGATCGCCATCACCAGCAGCAAATCGGCGCTGGCGAAAAAGGCGAACGTCTGCCTGGCGGTCGACCACACCGAGGACAGCACGACCTTCCTGTCGATGATCTCGCGCATCCTGCAGCTGCTCCTGATCGACATCATGGCGGTCGGGATTTCGCTGGGCGACCAGGCCGGCGAGAACGGCGACATCGAGAAGCGCAAGCTGCTGATTTCGCACCTGGATGTATGACCATGACGATCACCTTGCGTGACGTGACCGAGGAAAACTTCGAGGCGCTGATGGACATGGAGCTGCCCGCGCACCAGCGCGACCTGCTGCACACGAACGCCTATTCGATCGCCCAGGCGAAGTTCTACGACGTGCTGGTGCCGCGCGCGATCTACCAGGATGAGCGGCCGGTCGGCTTCGCGCTGTACAACCGCGAGGACGACGGCCGGCCCGGCTGCTACGGCATCTACCGCTTCATGGTCGACTTCCCGCTGCAGTCGCAGGGCATCGGGCGGCGTGCGATGGCACTGCTGCTCGACGAGATCAAGGCCCGGCCGGACGTCCGGCTCATCAACATCTGCTACCACCCGCACAACGAGCGCGCCAGCGCCTTTTATAAAAGCTTCGGCTTCGTCGAGATCGGGATCGACTGCAACCACGAGATGGTGGCGGAGATCCGCCTGCGTTGACGGCGGCGGCATCCGGCACCGGCAAGAATATTGCCGCACTCCATTGTTGTGATAAAAATAATATGTCCGCTGCATGGTCTAGAATGTCAAGGCAGTGTTAATTCTTCGCTGCGGCATTTATTTTTTTCTCCAAAGACAGCCATGCACCACGATATCGAAAGAATTCCTACCGGCATTCCCGAACTGGATGCTGTCCTGCGCGGCGGCCTGATCCGCCAACGCGTGCACCTGATCGAAGGCCGGCCCGGCACCGGCAAGACCACGCTCGGCCTGCGCTACCTGATCCACGGCGCCTCCACCGGCCAGCGCTGCCTCTACCTGACCCTGTCCGAAAGCCGCGAAGAACTGCTGGCCACCGCGCGCAGCCACGGCTGGTCGCTGGACGGGATCGCGGTCGAGGAAATCATGCCCCTGCCGCCGGAGACGGCCTCGGCGCAGACCATCCTGCTGCCGACCGACACCGAACTGTCGGCCCTGGTGGGCCGGATCGCCGACACGATTGCCGAAAGCGGGGCCGAGCGCGTGGTCATCGATTCGATGGTCGAGGTACGCCTGCTGGCCCGCGACAGTGCGCATTACCGGCGCCAGATCATCGACCTGCGCCAGCGCCTGGCCGGGCTCGATGCCACGGTCATGATGCTCGACGACCTGACCTCCGACGGCCGCGAATACGAGCTGCAGAGCGCGGTGCACGGTGTGGTGACGCTGGAGCAGCTGGAGCGCAGCTTCGGCGCGGCGCGGCGCCGCCTGCGCGTCGTCAAACTGCGCGGCGGCGACTTCCAGAGCGGCTGGCACGATTACGCGATCCAGAAGAGCGAGATCCTGGTCTTCCCCAGCCTGATCGCACAGGAGCACCGGCGCGAGGACGGCGTGCGCGACATGTCCAGCAATGTCGAGAGCCTCGACCGGCTTGTCGGCGGCGCCCTGAGCGCCGGCAGCTCCACCATGATCGTCGGCCCTTCCGGCTCCGGCAAGTCCACCGTGGCCCTGCAATATGCGCTGGCGGCGGTGGAAAGCGGCTGCCATGTCGGTTACTTCAGCTTCGACGAATCCGAAAGCACGCTGCGTTCGCGCATGGTCGCGCACATGCACCAGGATGCCGCGACCGACGAGCAGCGCCGCTTCCACCTGCAGCGCGTCAATCCCTCGCGCATCTCGCCGGGAGAATTCATCTGGAAAGTGCGGCGCATCGTCGAGGACCGCGGTGCGCGCCTGGTCATCATCGACTGCATCAACTCCTACCTCGACGTCATCCGCGAGGAAAAGTCGCTGCTGCTGCAGATGAACGAACTGTTTTCCTACCTGAGCAACATGAACGTGACGTCGATCATCATCGGCGCGCATTCGGCCCGGCTGGATACCTCGAAGGAGCCGGATGCGCTGAGCATCATCACCGACAACATCATCTCGCTGCGCTACTACGAGCACGAGAACGTCGTCCACAAGGCGATCTGCGCCCTGAAGCGGCGCGACGGACGGCACGAGCACGATGTGTGCGAACTGCACCTGACCGATGCCGGCATCGAGATCGGCGGCCGCGTCGCGGTGCCGGTCGACGAGATCGGGGTGGCGAATCTTGAGTCCTGACGAAAGCGCCCCCGGCGCCGCCAGCGCCGTCGTCTTCGCGCCGGTCGAGGGCGACGCGGCGGCGCTGCGCGGGATGCTGGAAGCCGAAGGCGTGGCCGTGCGCGCCTGCGCCGATGCCGCGAGCTTCTACGCCAGCCTGGACGAACAGGCATGGTGCGCCGTCGTCACCGAGGAGGGACTGGTACGCTGCGCGCTGGACGATCTCGACGCCGCCCTGCGGCGCCAGCCGGCATGGTCCGACCTGCCATTCCTGGCCCTGGCCGGACCCGACCTGGCAAAGATCGACAGCCAGCGCTTCGCGCGCCTGGCGCGCATCGGCAACATCACCCTGCTCGAACGGCCGACGGCGCGCGAAGTGCTGCTGATGTCGATCCGCGCGGCCCTGCGCACGCGCCGCCTGCAGTTCGCCGTGCGCGCGCACTGGCAGGCGCTGGAGCGGCATGCCAGTACGCTCGAAGCGGCCGTGGAGGAACGCACCGCTTCGCTGGAGCGCGAGATCGGCGAGCGCCGCCGCGCCGAGCGCGCGCTGGCCGAGGCGCGCCGGCTGGAGTCGCTGGGGCGCCTGACGGGCGGCGTGGCCCACGATTTCAACAACATCCTGCAAGTGATCTCGGGCTCGGAGACCCTGCTGCGCATGCTGCTTGCCAAGGACGCCAACGAACGTACCGGGCGGGCGCTCGACAGCATCCGGCGCGCGGCGGGACACGGCGCGGCGCTCACCCAGCAGCTGCTCGCCTATGCGCGGCGCCAGCCCCTGAACAACGTCACCCTGGACTTGTCGCTGTACCTGCATGCCGCGGCCGACATGCTGCGCGCGGCGGGCGGTCCCGCAGTCGCCCTGGAGCTGCTTCTCATGCATGCCTTGTGGCCGGTATCGGTCGATCCCGCCCAGCTCGACGCGGCCCTCCTGAACATCGCCGGCAATGCGCGCGATGCCATGCCCGAGGGCGGCCGCCTGGTGCTGGCGGCCCGAAACATGTCTTTACCCGATCCGGCCTGGCCGGAAGGCGAGGATCTGGACGGCGACTACGTCTGCATTACCCTCACCGACGACGGCGCAGGCATGTCCGAAGAAACCGCGCGCCAGGCCTTCGAGCCCTTCTTCACGACCAAGTCGGTCGGCAAGGGAACCGGCCTGGGCCTGTCCCAGGTCCATGGCTTTGCCAGCCAGAGCCACGGCCTCGCCTTTATCCGGCGCGAACGGCGCGGCACCACGGTTGGCATGCTGCTGCCACGCGGCGCCGGCGAGGCCCAGGCGAGCCAGGCCGCCGCAACCGAGGTGTCCGCGCATGCGCTGGCCGGCGCGCGTATCCTGTGCGTCGAGGACAACCCGGTCGTGGCGGAAACCATGTCGTCGCTGCTGTCCGTGCTCGACGCCGAGATCGTGCTGGTCGACAGCGCCGACGCCGCCATCGAGGCCGACTTCAGCGAGATCGACCTGGTCCTGTCGGATGTGATGATGCCGGGCAGTATGGATGGCATCGGCCTGGTGCACTGGCTCGCCAGCCGCCACCCCGGCCTGCCGGTGGTGCTGACCAGCGGCTACCTGGTCGATCCGGGCAGGCTGGCGTCGCTGCAGGTCCAGTTCCTGCGCAAACCCTACACGCTGGCGGCGTTGGCCCAGGCCATCTCCAGCGCGCTCGAGGGAGCCGGCCGATGACGGGAAGGGTTCAATCCTCCAGCAGCACCTTCAGCATGCGCTGCGGGTTGGCGATGAAGTCGTGCATGACGCGGTAGTGTTCGGTGTCTTCGTAGGCCACCTTGCGGATGCCGCTGGCGCCGCACTCGTAGATGATGGCGTCCGGGTAGGCCATCAGGATCGGCGAATGGGTCGCGACCAGGAACTGGCTGCCCTCGCGCACCAGGTCGTGCAGGCGGCTCAGCATGGCGAGCTGGCGCTGCGGCGAGAGGGCGGCCTCGGGTTCGTCGAGGACGAAGAAGCTCTTGCCGCCGAAGCGTTCCATGAACAGGGTGAGGAAGGCTTCGCCGTGCGATTGCTCGTGCAGCGACTTGCCGCCGTAGGAAGCGATGAGGCCCCCGCCGCCGGGTTCGCGGTCCAGCCTGTCGATCTCGGTACTGACGTTGAAGAAGCTTTCGGCGCGCAGGAAGTAGGCGTCGCGCGGCAGCGAGATGCCGCGTACCAGGCGCAGGTGTTCGTGCAGGGCCGAGTGCGAGGCGCGCGTCGTGAAATTGAAATTGCGGCTGCCGCCTTCGGCATTCAGCCCCATCGCCACCGCGATCGCTTCCAGCAGCGTCGACTTGCCCGAGCCGTTTTCACCGACGAAAAAGGTCACCTGCGGATGCATGGGCAAGCGGCCGAGCGAGCGCACCACGGGCAGGGAAAACGGAAACGCGCCCGCGTGCGCAGCGGCCGACGGCTTGAGGCTGACTTCGGACAGGTAGGGGCGGTTTTTCATCTCGACACTCCGCATCGGGCCAATGGACGTTCATTCTAGCGGCATGCGCCTCTTTATCCGATGACAAGCCTCGACACTTGACGGTACAATCCCCCGCTTGAGTGAACGGTGTCCTTCCATCGACCGATGGAAGGGTGAAACGGGAAGCCGGTGACGCGCGGGATAGCCATCCCCGCCATTCCGGCGCAGCCCCCGCTGCTGTAAGCCTGACGAACCGGTTCAACGCCACTGCATCTGGGACTACCAGCGCGGGAAGGCAGGAACCGGGGAGGACGACGGCGAGCCAGAAGACCGGCCGTTCACATTGATTGTGCAAGACCCGGGGTGTGGTCTTGTCCGTTGGGTGTTCGTTGTTTTTCCGGCTTTGGCTTGTGCATGGCGTGCGGACGCATGCGCCGCTTTCTTGCGTGCGCGGTTTTCGCAGGCCCCGGCGCGTCCGTAGAAGGAAACCGGCGCGCACCGGTCACTTTCCGGGATCGTCATGAACTTTCGCTTGAAACAGGCGGCGTGGGCCGCCGCTTCGCTCGCGCTCGCCGCTTCTGCCCACGGCAAGGCCGAAGAGCAGCCCCTCGCCACCGTCCACATCACCGAGTCGCGCCAGGCGCCGGCCGGCCTGTCGCTCGACGACAGCAACGGCACCGGCTCACGCCTGGGCCTGAGCGCACGCGAGACGCCGGCCAGCGTCAGCACGCTGGGCGCCGCCGACATCGCCGAACGCAGCCTCACGCGCGCCCAGGACGTGGCCGTGCGCATGCCCGGCATGAGCGAGGCGCCGGCGCCGGGCAATGGCGGCAGCAGCCTGTCGGCGCGCGGCTTCGGCGGCCACAATTCGGTGGCCCAGCTGGTGGACGGCACGCGCCTGGTGGTTGCCGCCGGCACCATCAGCTACCCATTCTCCACCTGGCCGCTCGAAGTGGTCGAAGTCCTGCGCGGCCCGGCATCGGTGCTGTATGGCGACGGCGCCATCGGCGCGGCCGTGAACTACGTGACGAAGCAGCCGCAGTTCGGGCGCAGCCGCCGCGAAGCCCTGTTCGGCGCCGGTTCGTACGGCACCTGGCAGGCCGGCGTCGGCTTCAGCGGACCGATCGGCGACAGCCTGGCCTACTCGCTGTACGCCGACGCGGAAAAGAGCGACGGCTACCGGCGCGACAACGGCTACGAGCGCCAGAATGTATCGGGCGCGCTGGCCTGGCGCGTCAACGCCGACCTGAGCGCGACCCTGAGCCTGGACGCGGGCCACAACGACGACGCGCGCTACTTCGGCACGCCGCTGCGTAACGGGAAACCCGACCCCAGCCTGCGCCGCATCAGCTTCAACGTCGACGACGCCCTGGTGCGCTACAACGACCGCATCGGCCGCCTGCGCCTGGATTACCGCGCCGCACCGGGAGTGCGCCTGCGTAACGAGAGCTATTACCTGACCAGCAAGCGCCACTGGCGTAACGCCGAAACCTATACCCTGAACGCCGCCGGCACCATGGTGAACCGCGGCGACTACCTGGAAATCCTGCACGACCAGGAGCAGTATGGCAACCGCTTCGACGCCGTGGTCGACGGCCGCATCGCCGGCCTGGCGAACCGGCTGGTGGTCGGCCTCGACTGGTACCGCACGCGTCTCGTGCACAGCAATAATGCGCCCTACGGCGGCGCCAGCACGGTCGATCCCTACGACTTCGCGCCAGGCTTCTTCGTGAGCCCGGTGCCGACCAGCCCGGGCCGCCGCGCCGAACTGGAAACGCGCGCGCTGTATGCCGAGGACATGCTCGACATCGCCCCCGGCTGGAAGCTGGTGGCCGGCCTGCGCCGCGACGCCATGGATTTCGATCACCGCGATTTGCGCGGCGGGGTCGCCCTGGGCAAGAAGTATGCGCCGGTCACCGGACGCCTGGGCGCGGTGTGGTCGCCGGATGCGCAGGTGTCGGTCTACGGCCAGTTCGGCAGCGCCACCGATCCGCTGAGCGGCGCGCTGGCGCTGCCGAACGGCTCGGTGAGCTTCGACCTGACCCGTGGCCGCCAGCTCGAATTCGGCGCCAAGGGCGCGCTGCCGGCGCTGAAAGGCGAGTGGACGCTGGCCGCCTACCGCATCGAGAAGCGCAAGCTGCTGTCGCGCGATCCGGACAATCCGGGCGTGGCCCAGCAGATCGGCCAGCAGTCCTCGACCGGGCTCGAAGTCGCCCTGGCCGCCGAGCTCCTGCGCGGCTGGACGATCGACGCGAACGCCGCCGTGCTGCGCGCCCGCTACGACGACTTCCAGGAAATCGTCAGCGGCCGGGCGGTGTCGCGCGACGGCAATACCCCGGCCGGCGTGCCCGAGCGGACCGCCAGCGTCTGGACCCGCTACCGCTTCCTGCCGCAATGGGATGCCGGCCTGGGCGCGCGCTACGTCGGCCTGCGCGAATCGAATGCGGCGAACACGGCCAGCCTGCCGGCCTACACCGTGCTCGACGCCTCGCTGGCCTGGCGCCAGTCGCCTGCGCTGACCCTGACGCTGGCCGTCAAGAACCTGGCCGACCGCGACTACGCCTTGTCCGGCAGCGGCGGCCTGCGCTGGCTGCTGGGCGCGCCGCGCACCGTGCAGCTGACGGCGCGCTCCAGCTTCTGACGCGCCGATGAAAAAGGCGCTGATCTTCCTGCACAAATGGCTGGGCGTGGGCCTGGCGCTGCTGTTTTTGATGTGGTTCGCCAGCGGCATCGTGATGGTCTACGTGCCGTTTCCCGCACTGGGCGTGGACGAGCGCCTGGCCGGCACGGCGCCGCTGCGCCTGGACGGCTGCTGCCTGGGCGCGCAGGAGGCTGCGGCGCGCGCCGATGTCGCCTTCAGCGAGGCGCGCCTGGGCATGCACGGCGTGGTGCCGGTGTGGCGCATGCTAAGCAGCGACAAGCGCTGGCTCACCCTCGATGCGCGCGACGGCGCGGCGCTGGCGGCCTTGTCCGACGCCGAGGCGGCGCAGGTGGCGGAGCGCTTCAGCGGCCGCCGCGCCCTGCATGCCGAACGCCTGGAGCGCGACCAGTGGACGGTCGCGCAGGGCTACAATCCGCACCGGCCGCTGGTACGCGTGGCGATGGCCGGCGCCGACGGGCTGGAACTGTATGTCTCGCCCGGCGCCGCCGAGGTGGTGCTCGACACGCGCCGCGCCGAGCGCGCCTGGAACTGGGTCGGCGCGGTGCCGCACTGGCTCTACTTTACCCAGCTGCGGCGCTGGCCGGAATTGTGGAACGGGGTGGTGGTGTGGCTGTCGCTGCCGGGCGTCTTGCTGGCCGCGAGCGGCCTGGCGCTGGGCGTCTGGCAGCTGTACCTGAACCGCAGCCGCTGGATTCCGTATCGGAAGTTCTGGATGCGCTGGCACCATATCGTGGGGCTGGCCGCGGGCGTGGCCTGCGTGACCTGGATATTCTCCGGTCTGTTGTCGATGAATCCCTTCGGCGTGTTTTCGCCACGCGGCGCGACGCCGGGCGAGCGCACGGGCTGGATTGGCGAGCCGGCCGCGCCTCGCGTCAACCCGGCGCAGGCGCTGGCACTGGCCGCGCGGCCGGCAACGCGCGAGATCGACCTGGTGCAGCTGCAGGGCCGCAGCTGGTATCGCCTGCGCGGCGCGGCGGGCCCGGCCGACCAGGTGCTGGTGAGCGCGGACCGTGCCAATGAAGCCGTGCTGCCGGCCTTGCCGCGCGCCGCCGTCACGGCCGCCTTGTCCACGCTGCGTGTCGACGAGGCGGGGGCGGGCGCGCCGGTGCTGACGCGGCTGGCGCAGTACGATGGTTTGTATTATTCGCGCGAGCCGGCGGGGGAGGGCGGCACCCATGCCCGGCCGCTGCCGGTCTGGCGCGCCGTGTGGGCCGATGGCGTGACGCTGTATGCCGACCCCGCATCGGCGCGCCTGCTGCTGCGCGCAGATAGCGGCACGCCGTGGCAGCGCGTGCTGTACAACGGCCTGCACAGCTTCGACTTCGCGCCGCTGCTGTCGCGGCCAATGTTGCGTGTTTCGCTGCTGGTCGGCTTGTGTGTGCTGGGACTGGTGCTGTGCAGCACGGGCTGCGTGCTGGCCTGGCGGGTGCTGGCGCCGGCCCGGCGCCGGGGGGAAGTTCGTTCGAATCGGGCGCGGTAGGATAGCGCGAGCATTGCCGGAGCGTGGCTGGTGGGGTGGGTTTGCTTGCGGTATTGGGGCTGTTGCCTGAGGCGGTAGTGGTGTGTTTGATCCGCGTGGGCACAGGGTGCCCACCGTACGGGAAGCGTTTCGGGCGAACTCATCCGAAAACCAACGGGATTTGCTCGAACTTGCCGATAACATCTCCCGTACGGTGGGCACCCT
>Ga0209023_10006848_pt1 | contig 11871 bp, 11 predicted proteins | sample LakOneMetagenome_FD_187468 | JGI IMG/M metagenome (GOLD analysis project Ga0209023, IMG submission 187468) | Freshwater and sediment microbial communities from Lake Erie, Canada (SPAdes) (version 2) | ecosystem: Environmental > Aquatic > Freshwater > Lentic | place: Lake Erie, Canada...
GGCAGAAGAAGAATTCGTCTTCGTCGCGGGCGGCATCCTTGAAGTCCAGCCTACCGGCGTGACGGTTCTGGCCGATACCGCGATCCGCGGTCACGACCTGGACGAAGCGAAAGCGCTGGAAGCCAAGAAATTGGCCGAAGAGCAGATGGTCAACAAAGACTCGAAGATCGACTACGCGACTGCGCAAGCAGAACTCGCCACCGCGATCGCCCAGTTGGCCGCCATCGCCAAGCTGCGCGCCAAGCGTTAAGCACGGTTCAAGCAGCAAGCAAAAAAGGCAGCCTCGGCTGCCTTTTTTATTGTCCGGGCGATGCATAATGAGGGCTTGTCTTTTACTCAAGAACGCGACCATGCACATCATCGCATTTCCGGTCCGGCCCGCCCTCTTCCTCTTGTTCGCCAAGGTGGTCAACGCGATTGCCAAAAATTGCATGCGACCTGCCGGTCACAGCCATTGCCGTCGGCCTGCGGGTGTGGCGGGCACCGACTTGGCGTGCCCGGTTTGCGCAACAGGCGGGCTGAGCATGCGTCAAGCATCGTTCTGGCTGGCGGGCCTGGCCGCTCTCGTGCAGGGCGCTGCCATCGCGGCCGCGCCCACCCCGACGCTGGACGCCAGCTACAGTCTGGTGTCGTCGAGCACCGCGCCCGTGACGAACTGGGGCTTTTCCAAGGGGCGCATCAGCGTGCGCCAACTCGATGCGCGCCATGTGCTCATCGTGCTGGCCTGCGAGTGGAAGCGCGAGCCGAAGGCCGTGTGCGGCGAGCACTACTTCGCCCAGTGGCAGGAGAGCGGGCTGTATATCCAGGACATGAATACCGATGCCATGCGCATCTATGCCGATCCTGCAGCCCACACGCTGACCATCATTTCGCGTGGCTATGACGCCAAGGCATCGGTGCGGCGCGATCTCTACAAGATGGATGAACAGGAACTGACCGATCCCGTCCTGATCCGGCGCCTGAAGCGTGAGCAGGCCAACGCCGATTCGAAGGAGAATGCGCGGGTGTTCGGCCCGTATGCCAAATGGTCCTATACCAACAACCGGATCGAATTTCAACAGCCGCCTTCGGCCACGCCTTGATGTGCGCCCTGCCGACCGCTACAAGGAAGCCACCGCGCGAATGACCACCAACTGCTTCACCCACTTGCGCCACGCAGCCGTGATTTTTCTTTGCATGCTGGCTCAGCCCGCGCTGGCTGACGAGAGCGCCGCGCCTGCGCCATTGCCGGCACTTGTGCTGGGCAAGACCACGCTGCCCGAAGCGCGCGAGATTTGGCTCAACAGCGGAGCGACGGTGGTGGGCGAGGGCCACCTGGCCATCGGGGGCGGCAACGGGGTCGATGGGCTGAGCACGGTCGGACTGCCGCAAGCGCTTCTTGTCACGGTCGACGGCGTCGAATTCGAATCGCTGCCGGTGGCGCGCTATGCCTTTGTCGACGAGGTGCTCTATGCCATCAGCGCCCAGCTTCAGAATGGCATGAAAAAGAAAATGGCCTTCAAGGATTTGAGCGATGACGAGCTCAGTCAATTGCAGCATGCGCTGACCGGCAAGTATGGCAAGCCGCGACCGCTCAAGGACCTGTTCGCCACCAAAGCAAACATCTTTGTATGGGATCGTGGGGCCAATGAGATGGTGTTGACCGTGAATGCCATCTCCGGCTCCAACCTGTCATTGAAAAACAAAGCCCTGGTCAAGAAGGTGGAAGCCTACACCAAGACCGAATGCAAGAAGCATCGCCAGAAAGGCCCGGGGCCGGTGACTGCGATTTGCCTGTAATCATGACGTGACAGGCCGGTCCAGCCGCGCGATTGGACATTTTGTCGTCTCCTGCGACCGTCTGTCGCATTCTGTGGGCCGCAGCGCGGCCAGCGGGCTATATTGACACTCTCCAATTTTTCTAGTGAATGGAAAGTGACATGCTCAAACTCTCCCCGCTGTGTCTCGCTGCCGTTTTGCTGCTGCAATTGCCCGCCAGCGCAGTGCATGCCGCGCCCGCCGCTGCCCAGACCGACAAGGCGCTCAGCGCCACCATCGACGCTGCCATTGCGCCACACTACAAGAACAGTGAACCGGGTGCCACCGTGATCGTCACCCGCGACGGCAAGACCGTGCTGCGCAAGGCCTACGGCATGGCCGACGTCGCCGCCAAGGTCAAGATGCGCCCCGAGATGACCTTGCGTCTGGGTTCCATCACCAAGCAGTTCACGGCCACCGCCATCCTGCTGCTCGCTGAAGAAGGCAAGCTCAAGCTGTCCGACCCGATCACCACCTTCCTGCCCGACTATCCGATGCAGGGCAAGACCATCACCATCGAACATCTGCTCACGCATACCTCGGGCATCGTCAACTACACCAGCAAACCGGATTATGTGGGCGGCATGACGCGCGACCTGACCCCGGCGGCCATGATCGACTCGTTCAAGAACGATCCGCTCGACTTCGAGCCCGGTACGCGCATGAGCTACAGCAATTCCGGCTACTTCCTGCTGGGCGCCATCATCGAAAAGGTGTCCGGCCAGAGCTATGCGCGCTTTGTGGAGCAGCGCATCTTCAAACCGCTCGGCATGACCCATACGGCATACGAGGGCAGCGAGCGCGTCAAGCCGGGGCGCGCTGCCGGCCACAGCATGGGCGAGGGCGGTTTCAAGGCCGCCGCGCCGCTGAGCATGACGCAGCCTTACGCGGCCGGCTCGCTGGTGTCCACCGTGGACGATCTGGCCAAATGGGATGCCGCCATTAGCGCAGGCAAGCTGCTCAAGCGTGAAAACTGGAATCGCGCCATGACCGCCTACCAACTGGCCGATGGCAAGCCAACCGGCTACGGCTATGGCTGGGCCATCGGCGCCCTGCGCGGCACGCCGCTGATCTCGCACGGCGGCGCCATCAACGGCTTCTCGACCTTCGCGCTGCGCCTGCCGGAGAAAAAAGTCTATGTCGCGGTTCTGGGCAATAGCGACGGCGGTCTCATCCCGCCAGAATTTGTCGCCCAGAAGGCAGCGGCGATTGCAGCCGGCAACCCGTTCCCGGATTGGAAAGCCATCGCCGCCGATCCCGCTGCCATGGCCTCCGTCAGCGGCGCTTACCAGCAAGACGAAAAGACGCAGCGCGTGGTGCGCGTCAGCGACGGCAAGCTGACCATGGAGCGTCCGGGGCGCCCGCCGTTCGAGATCGTGGCCTACGCCAAGGACAGCTATTACGTCCCGAACACCTTCTCGTCGTTTACCTTCGAGCGCGATGCCAAGGGCGAGGTCACTCAGCTGACCTTGCATGACGATGGCAGGGAGATCGTCAGCAAGCGCACCGGCCCCGTGCCGCCCGAGGTGACCGGCGTCGCGGTCGCTCCCGCCACGCTCGATGCCTACGCCGGCCGCTTCGAACTGGCGCCCGGTTTTGTCATCACGTTCAAGCGCGACGGTGACAAATTCATCGGCCAGGCCACGGGCCAGCCGGCATTTACGCTGGTGGCGGAATCGGACACGGTCTTCTTCGTCAAGGAAGTGCAGGCGCGCGTGCGCTTTGAAGGCAACGACAAGATGGTGTTGCTGCAAAATGGACAGGAAATGCCCGGCAAGCGCCTGAAATAAGCGTCACCAGCGCCCCGCGCCGGGGGGACGGCGCGGGGCGGCGGTACGCGGCTTAGTCGTAGGTGGCGCTGATGGTCACGCCCGCAAACGGGGTTTTGGCCTTGAGTGTGATGTAATACCAGTAGCCCGTGGTCGGGTAGGACAGGGCGATGGCTTCCCGGTTGCTGCCTGCCGTCACCGATGCCGCGCTGTAGCTGCTCGTGGTCGGGTAGCGGTTCAGTGCCACATACAAGTCGGCGTCGCCCGTGCCGCCGCTGGTGAACACGCGCAGGTTGCGCGCGCCGGCCGGCAGCAGGATGTAGGCATAGGCTTCATTGGCCGAGGCAAAGTTGGCGATCGAGCAGTTCTTTCCCAGCTGGCTGGACGAGGCGCACGGCGGCAGCGACACGGTCGGCAGCGGCGGGGTGCCCGCCGTGGTCGCGGTCTTGACCCAGGCGGCGAACTCGGCATCGTAGCGGGTACCGATGTAATTCATGTAGTTCTGGTAGCCCTCATAGTCGCCCACGCGGAACTTGGCCACCACGGCATCGATGTCGCCGCGGTGGCGTTCGTTCATGAAGCGGGTGGCCATGTAGCCCCAGCGGTAGGCGCGGTTCACATAATCGCCCATGGCGTAGGTATTGCCAAAGATCTGGCTCAGCGTGTAGGTGCCGTTCCTGGCCATGTCGATTGATGGCTGATTGTTATTTCCCAGCGAAAGATATTCCGCCACGCCTTCGATCCACCACACGGTCGGCTTGACGGTGCCGTCGGCAAAGTCGCCTTTCATGTCGAAGCGGCCATCGAGGTAATGCACATACTCATGCTGCAGATTCCAGACCGAGAAGGTCGGGCGCAGCCAGGATGCCTCGTGCGCGATGAAACGTGCCTGATTGCCTGGCACGGCAGGGTCGCCTTCGAGGTACATGCCGCCATTGTCGGTCGAGATGCCGTAGATCACCGACGCATACTTGCTGTAGTTGCTGTAATCGTCGAACACGACCAGCTCGAGTGCGCTGTTGAGGTCGTTGGCGACTGGCTTGCGGTTCGTTTGCAGCATGTCGTGGAAATAGGTTTCCTCCTTGCCGAGGATGGCGCAGGATTCCTGCATCTGGGCCACCGTCATGTCCTGGGCGCGGATGCGCAGGCTGGGGCTGCAGGTATAGCTGTTCTTCAAGACCACGTCGGCCAGCTTCTTTTCGTAGTCGCAGGTGCCGTATTGCGCGCAATTGGCATTGTCGTAGTACTTGACCGCCGAAGCCGCTGCCAGCCACAGCCCGCTGTCCGCGCCCGTCATGGTGCTGCTCGCCAGCGTGGCCTGGACCATCGGCTTGACGGTCGCTTTCAAGGCGCTGTATTGCATGAAGCGGAAGGCTTCATTGGCGGCGTCGGTCAATTCGTAGGCCGCCGCGGTCGGCAGCAGGGCGGCCTTGTTTTGCGTCACGAACCTGTTCAACGCCACGGCATACGTGCTGTCGTTTTGCAGCAGAACGACGCCGTCGGGGCGCGAATGGGCATAAAAGATGACCGTCAAGGCCGACGTCAGGCCGCCTGCGGCGTTGGGATCCTTGAGGGCATCGGCGGCCGCCGGCGTGGCGGCAGAGTTGGTAAAGCGCGCCAGCACCGACTTCATCGATGGCAGGAAGTACGCTTCGTCATGCATGTTGGTGATCAGGCGGATGGTTTCGCCTGCCGTCGTACTGGCCACCGGATTGGGCAGATACAGGGCGCTGCCTTCGACCAGGCGGCGAATCGGGGCGCGCAGTGCCGTGCTCTGTGCGGCCGCGGGCTGGGGAATCGTATTGCTGCCCGCCAGGTAGTAGCCAGCGCGCAGGTACAGGGCCAGGTTGACCAGCGCGCGGTTTGAGGCAGAGTAAGTGCTTGCTTCGCTAGTAAAGCGCGTCACCACGGCGGCGAAATTGCTGGCCGAATAGACGTTGGCGGCTTGCGCTGGCGTCAGCGAAAACAGGGGATAGGTGCACTCATAGTCCGGTAGTGTGGCCACATAGTCGGCCAGCGCCGCGCCGCGGTAGCTTCCCAGCGTGTCCATGTTCTTGCATTCCGGCGTGGCTGCCAGGGCTTGCATGCGCAGCGGCGCCGACGCGGGCATCAGGTCGTAGCGGGGTTTGGTGGTGGCCGGCAGCTTGAACGTGGATTGCTCCACCGATGGCGGCAGGCTCTGGCGGGTGTGGGGCGCTTCGGCCTGCTTCAGGCGCTGATGGCTGTGGCCGTCGCCTGCGGATGGCAGGGCGAAGGCGGGGTGGCCCAGGCAGGCGGCGATGACGCCTGCGAGCAGCATTGCGGGTTTTCTTGTTGACATGGTCTCTCTCCGTGGATGGTTGGGTGGCGACGTCGCAGGAGCGGCCGGGGTGGGGCTGCCATGCGCGTCGATCGCGGAAGTGGGTTGTCCGCGCTTTACCTGGCCTTTGGGCGGAGTGCATACTAGCGTGGAAATTTAGGCGGTCAGACGCTCTGCCGGGCGTAAACACGGCATTGCTCCTGTTTCGCCAAGGCGCTTCACACGAATCGGCATAATGAAGTGATCACATTGGCGGAAACGCAACAGTACTTTGACGCAATACTTATTCATCTGGCGCCACAGTGATAACATTTTTACGTTTTTTTTCTTGTGTTATATACAAAGAAATTGCAAACTGTCTACCCAACTCTTAGTCATCCACCATCGCCATGCTTTCGCGTCTGTTAAAGAAGAATTCATCTCCTGAAGCTATCCCGGCTTTCACCAAAAAGCCCTTCTTCCGGAGCGAAGAGAAAGCCTTTTACGGACGGCTGCGGCGCGCCCTGCCGCGTTGCTATGTATTTCCGGATGTGGAATTGCGGGCCTTGATGACACCGGTAAGCACCGATATCCGCCAACGCCGCTCTGAAAAGGAATATTTACTCGGCCGAAAGGTCGACTATGCGGTCTTCGACGCCCGCCTCACGCTGCTGTGCGTGATCGAGCTCAAGTCAGGCGGCGTCATGGACAATACGCCGGGCTCGAACGCCCATCTGCTGCGCAGTGCCGGGATTCCGCATTTTTGCTGGGATAAGCAAAAGCTGCCTACCAGCGAACAGATGGCGCGCATGTTCGGTTCGGCCGGTGCACCCGCCCCCGCCAAGGAATTGAACGACATGCCTGACATCGATGCGGTCCAGGAATCGGACGACATGCCAAGCATCATCATGCCGCGGGCGACCTCGCTGACTGTCAAGGTGCTCGAATCGCTGGCGCCCAAGGGACACATCAAGGCTGCCTATCCCCACGTGTGGGAACGGATCTGCATGTTTTCCACCGAGCCCGACCATCTGGACGAGTACCTGACCTCGCTCGCGGTGCAGAGCCGCGCCACCAAGCGCGCCGGCTTCCCGCCCGAAGTGCTGACCGAGATCTACACCATCGAGGAAGCCAACGCCGCCTTCATCACCAAGCTGCCGGACAAGCCGAGCTGGAACGACGCCTTCGACCGTTAGGCTGAACGGGCGCGCCGCACGCCAAGCGCGCCCATTACCCCCAAGCCCGCCAGCAGCAGCGCCAGCGAACCCGGCTCGGGCACGTCGATCGCATCGATCGGAATGGCCGAGTTGTAGCGCAGCGAACCGCTCAGCGCCGGACCGCTCCGGTCCGGCGTATCGTATTGCATGAAGTCGACCGCGAAGCGGCTCAGGAAACCGTCCTGGCCATAGGCGATGTCGCGCACCAGGAACCAGCCCGACCATTCCCATGCCATGCCCAGCGGGCTGGAGATCAGCATGCCCGCCCGCTCGGGCGCATAGCGCCAGTCGCCGTTGACGTTGTCGTACAGGCCCAGGTGCAGCGGCTGGCCATCGTCGCTGTTATCCATGGGGTCGAAGCGGGGCGCCACGAATTGCATCAGCCAGGTGTCCTGGCCCCGTTGAAACAGCATGTTCACGCCATCGTTGGCCCAGTTGATGTGGTCGTTGGTCATCATGGTGCCGTCGACGCCGTGGCGCCAGGTTTCCACGGTAGGCACCTCGTACCAGATGTGGTTGTACGGTTGCGCGTTCAGGTAGATGGTGCCGCTTTGCGCGGTGATCTGGGCCTGGGCCGGGGCGCCGAGGAGCAGGGCGCCCGCCAGCAGGAAGGAAGTAAATGCGCGCACGGTGAACATGGGGTTTCCTTAACTATCAGTCAATATTGCTTCATGATACATGCGGCCCCGGTCCCTTGTCTCCTCCCGCGCTCAGACATGATGCGAAAAAAAGACGCCGCATGGCGTAAGGACCGGGCAGGCTGGCCCGACAGACTCACAAGCTGGCGCCATGGCGGTGCCGGCCTGAGAAGTTCCACCCACACAGACAAGGAAAACCATCATGCAAACCACCTCCAAAGCAGGCGCCCTGATCGCAGCCGCAGCAGCCGTTCTGGCCATGTCCACCGCGGCGACCGCCGCGCCGACCACCAGCGTGGCCGCCAGCGACGTCGTCCATTGCGCCGGCATCAACAGCTGCAAAGGCACCAGCGATTGCGCCACCGTCGAAAACAAGTGCAAGGGCCAGAACAGCTGCAAGGGCCATGGTTTCCTCGCCACCAAGGCCGGCGAATGCCTGGCCAAGAACGGCAAGATCATCGACCTCAACAAGTAACAGGCCGCTGCGCCGGCCTGGTCCGGCGCATGCCTTCATCATGACCTCTTCGCTCCTGACGCCATCGCCCGGTTTCGGCCTGGGCCTGCGCACCGCGCACTACGCCGAACTGGCCGCCACCACGCCTGCCGCGACAGGCGTGGACTGGTTCGAAATCCTGTCCGAAAATTACATGGGCGGCGGCGGCAAGCCGCTGGCCATGCTCGACATGGTGCGGCGCGACTATCCGCTGGTCATGCACGGGGTGTCGATGTCGGTCGGTACCGTGGAAGGACCGTCGCTGGACTACCTGCGCGAGCTCAAGCAACTGGCCGAGCGCGTGCAACCGCTGTGGATATCGGACCACCTGTGCTGGACCGGCACCATGGGCCGCAACCTGCACGACCTGTATCCGCTGCCCTGCAACGACGAAGCGCTCGCCGCCGTGGTGCGCAATGTGCGACGCGTGCAGGACGTGCTGGAGCGCCGCATCCTGCTCGAAAATGTCTCGAGCTACCTGGCCTTCAATGACGACACGATGAGCGAATGGGAATTCGTCAGCGCTGTCGCGGAGCAGTCCGACAGTCTGATCCTGCTCGACGTGAACAACGTCTATGTCAGCAGCGTCAATCACGATACCGATCCGCACACCTATCTGCGCGCCCTGCCGGCCGCGCGCGTGCAGCAGATTCACCTGGCCGGGCACAGCGTCCAGGAAGGCATCATCATCGATACCCACGACCATCCCGTGGCCGATCCGGTCTGGGACCTTTACGCCAGCGCGCTGCGCCGTTTCGGTCCGGTGGCCACCATGATCGAACGCGACGACGACATCCCGCCGCTGGCGGTGCTGACGGCCGAACTGCAGCGGGCGCGCGCCATCGCCGCCGGCGTGTTCGAGCGGGCCGCGGCATGAGCGCGCTGCCGCAATTGCAGGGCGCCTTCCAGGATTACGTGCTCGGCGACGGCGCCGCCGCGCCGGCCTTGCTGGCGGCGGTGCGGCGCCAGAGCGCGCTCGACCCGGCCGCTCGCCTGGCGATCTATCAGCGCGCCTACCGGGGCCGCATGCGCGAGGCGCTGGGCGAGGCTTTCGAGCGCACCTGGACCTATATCGGCGACGACCTGTTCGACCAGCTGGCATCGGATTACCTCGATGCCACGCCCTCCACCCACGCCAACCTGCGCTGGTTCGGCGCCAGCTTCCCCGACTTCCTGGCGCGCCGGCTGGAGCAGCACCCGTTCGTGGCCGAACTGGCGGCCTTCGAATGGACGCTGGGACTGGCCTTCGATGCGCCCGATGCCGTGCCGGCCAGCATCGATGCGCTGCGCGCGCTGGCGCCCGAGGCGTGGGGCGGCCTGCGCTTTGCCCTGCACCCGTCGGTGCACCTGGCGCCCATGCACACCAACGCGGTGGCGCTGTGGCAGGCACTGGGCGAGGGGAGCGATCCGCCGGCGCCGACCGCGCACGCGACTGCGCACACCTGGTTGGTGTGGCGCCATGCCCTGCAGCCGCATTTCCGTTCGCTGCATGCCCAGGAAGCCGCTGCCTTGCAGGCACTGGCGCGCGGGGCCTCGTTTGGCGACATCTGCGCTGACGCGCAGGACGACTCCGATGCCGCCGTGCGCATCGCTACCTGGCTGCGCGACTGGCTGGGCAGCGGGGTGCTGCGCGCGCCGTAACGCTACGCTGGCCGGGCGGCTTGCGTCATCGTCCGCCATGCCCCGCTGCAACCTGCTACGCTAGCGCTACCTGACCACCGCGAGGCGCCCCATGCAATCCACGTTCATTTTCCCTTCGTCCGGCGGCCTGGCCGCATCCCGGCCATGAACGCGCGTGAGCGCTTTCGCGCACCCGCCCGCCTCAAGCTGCGCGACGCCGACGCCGGCGCCACGCCGCTGCGCGACAAGGCCGCCAAGGGCGACGTCAAGAACCGCGAGCGCGAGACCACGGCCGAACTGACCGCCCGCATCGCCGAGATCCAGGAAATGCTGTATGCGCGGCGCAGCCACAAGCTGCTGCTGGTGCTGCAGGGGATGGACACCTCCGGCAAGGATGGCACGGTGCGCGCGATGTTCAGGCAGATCAACCCCATGGGGCTGCGCGGGGTCCAGTTCAAGGCGCCCAACGACGACGAGCTGGCGCACGACTACCTGTGGCGCGTGCACCGCCAGGTGCCGGTGCGCGGCGAGATCGCCATCTTCAACCGCAGTCACTACGAAGACGTGCTGGTGCCTTTCGTTCACGGCAGCATCGACGACAAGGAGGTCAAGCGCCGCTATGGCCATATCTGCGACTTCGAACGGATGCTGGCCGATACGGGCACCATCATCGTCAAGATCTTCCTGCACATCTCGCGCGACGAGCAGCGCAAGCGCCTGCAGGAGCGGCTCGACGATCCGGACAAGCAGTGGAAGTTCGACACCAACGACATCGCCCAGCGCGCGCTGTGGGATGAGTACCATCGTGCCTACGAGCGCGCCATCGTCGCCACCGATGCGCCGCACGCGCCCTGGTACGTGATTCCGGCCGACTCCAAGACCCACCGCAATCTGCTCATTTCGACGCTGCTGCTCGAGATCATGGAAGCGCTCAAGCTGTCGTTCCCGCCGCCCGATCCGGCCCTGTCGGCGCTCAAGATCGCGTGAGCCCGGCGGCCTTGGCGGAATTGGCATAGAATCGATTTCTCTTCTTACTCTGCGTGGACCCGACATGATCAAGACAACCGCATTCATCCTGGCAGCGCTGGGCGCCGTCGCCAGTGCGCCGCACGCCATGGCCCAGACCGGCGCGCCCGCCGCCGCAGCTGCGCCGGCCAGCTGCCCGGCGCTGTTGAACAAGACGTTCCCGCGCCTGCAGGACGACGCGCCGCAAAACCTGTGTCAATACGCCGGCAAGGTGGTCCTGGTCGTCAATACGGCCAGCTACTGCGGCTACACCAAGCAGTACGAAGGCCTGGAAAAACTGTATGCCAAATACAGTGGCCGCGGCCTGGTGGTGCTGGGCTTCCCGTCCAACGACTTCGGCAAGCAGGAGCCGGGCACCGCCAAGGAAATCGCCGACCTGTGCTACAACACCTACGGCGTCAAGTTTCCCATGTTCGCCAAAACGGTGGTCAGCGGCGAGGCGCCCAATCCGCTCCATGCGCAGCTGATCAAGGCGACCGGCAAGGAACCGAAATGGAACTTCACCAAGTACCTGATCGACCGTAAGGGCAATGTGATCGAACACTACCCGAGCAAGATCACGCCGGACGATCCTCAGCTGGTCGGCAAGATCGAACAGGCGCTCGGCTCCTAAGCGCCATGGCCGCCCGGCCCACCGTCGGCGCCGATCTGCTTGGCGCATCCCGCCTCGCGCTCGAGGCGGTGGCGGGCGTGACCGAACTGGTCGAGGCGGTGCACATGACGGTGCTCAACAAGGCGATCGGCACCCCGGCAGTCCGCCCGGTGGCTGGTGTCACGGCGCTGGTCTACCGCGGCGTCAAGGGCGCCACCCGGCTGGTCGGCAGCGGTCTCGATGCGGTGCTGGCGCGCCTGGTGCCCGAACTGGACGGCGCTGCCGGCTGGAGCGGCCGCGATGCGCTGGTGGCAGCACTTAATGGCGTCGTCGGCGACCGCCTGGCCGCCAGCGGCAACCCGCTCGCCATCGACCTGCGTCTGCGCGTGGCGGGCGCGCCCGGACCACGCATCGTGGTGCTGGCCCATGGCCTGTGCATGA
>Ga0209023_10006849_pt1 | contig 11871 bp, 8 predicted proteins | sample LakOneMetagenome_FD_187468 | JGI IMG/M metagenome (GOLD analysis project Ga0209023, IMG submission 187468) | Freshwater and sediment microbial communities from Lake Erie, Canada (SPAdes) (version 2) | ecosystem: Environmental > Aquatic > Freshwater > Lentic | place: Lake Erie, Canada | collected...
GATCTCTGGAGCCCGGTGCGAACCTCGACGGCGAGGTTCTCGGCCTCGGACCGCAGCCCGGCGGCCTCGGCCTCGGCGCTCTCGAGGATCCGGGTGACCAGGTCCCCCACCTCACGCCACCGGTTTTGGTACACCTCGTCGGCATCGGCCTGCGCCGCGGTCACCAGCGCCTCGGACCTCGACTGAGCCGATGCCACGTGGGCGTCGGCCTCGGCCTGGGCGGAGGCGACGTGAGCCTCGGCCTCCCGGCGCGCCGCTTCGATGATCTCCTCGGCTCGGGCGCGGGCCGCCACCAACACATCGTCGGCCGCAGCGGGAGCCGGCTGGGCCACGCTCTCGTTGTAGCGGTGCAGCTCCTCGGCGTGGCGGTTGAGGGCGTCGACGCGCTGCTGGGCGGCCAGGACCTCGTGATCGATCTGGCGAAGCCGGCGAAGGTCGTCCTCGTCGGGCTCGCGGGCCAACGTCTCCTGGGCCAGCTCGTCGAGGAACGTCCGCACCGCGGCCGGGTCGTAGCCCCGGCGCACCATCGGGAAGTCCTGGCTCTTGATCATGTCGGCGTAGGTCATCGCCGGTCTCCTGGCTCGTGGATGGTTGTGGGTGGGGTGGGATCGGTCGCGGCCGAGGTACGGCGACGCAGGGCGACCAAGAAGTCGTCGTCCGAGGCGCTCAACAGCCAGTCGATGACCTGCACCGGCGCCGGCACGGGCTCAGCCACCGGCTCAGCCACGGGAACGGGACTCGGTGCGGGCGGCAACGGTGCGGGCGGCGCGGGAGCGTGCGGGGGGCGAGGCGACGAAAGGGGTCCGGCAGGACCGTCGAGATGGGCCGCCCGGGGACCCTCGGAACGCCGGCCGCCACGCGACCACCAGGGGAACCTGGGTCCCGGCTCGTTGCGATCGCCCCCGCCGGCGAGGAACCGGGTCATCAGCTCGTCGTCGAAGGCCCCCGGCTCGTCGACCACGACACGGACGGGTTCCCGCACGGCACGCTCCACCTGGGCAACGGTCGCCGACGCGCTCCGCCGCGAGGCGACGTAGGCCACGGCGAGCAGCGGCACCGACCACGTCAGCAAGACGTCGCTGACCAGGAGGTGACGAGTGGTCTCCACCAGGCCATGGGTGAGCAGCGCGGTCCAGAACGTAGCTAGTGCCCCGAGAGCCAGGCCGGCAGCAACCAGAGCCGGGGCTTGCGCCAGCGCTTCGCCGGGCCGCCTCACCAGGCGCACGGCCAGGGCGACCACCGCCAGCAACAGCAACGGAAGCAGCGGGGGCAGCCATCCCATCAGCCCGTAGAACGGTGCCATCAGTGCCAGCCGACGCTCGTAGCGGTGGGCGGGTGCCCCCGAGTCGGCAGGGTAGGACGACAGGTACGACCCCAACCGATAGGTGGCCGCGGCGTCCATGCCCTTGGTGCCGAGCTCGGCGAGGCGCTCGGGGTGGACCAGGTAGAAGGTCCAGATCCGACCCCATCCGACGGTCGGGTGCACCTCCCGGTCTGCCGGGGTGTCCACCACGGCCGGATCGCCGCCCTGCGACCGGTCGGCGTCGTTGGCCGAGGACGGATCGAGCCCGAACCACGCCAGATCGTGCGAGGGCTGGCCACCGAGCGGGAGGATGGTGTCGAACACCTGGTGGTGACGGTCGACATCGCCCAACCGGGTCGGTTGGGACGCCACGTACCAGCTGGTGAGCAGCGTGAGGCCGACGGCGAGTCCGATCCCCAACCGCCGGGCGGCCAGCGGGCTGCGCCGGGCTCGGCGGCTCGCGGTGGGGCTCACCGCCGGGCGCCAGACCAACGCCGCTACCACCAGGGGCAACAGGCCGACCAGATCGGTCTTGGCCAACAAGGTGAACGCCCCAGCCGAGGCGAGCGCCACCAGCGAGCGAGCCGATGCCTGCCGGTGGCGAAGCACGGCGAGCGCGGTGATCGCCACGGCCAGCACGCCCAGGAGCGCGGCCGGTTCGGCATAGCCCGAGGTGAAGAACCCGGCGACGCCGCAGTCCAGGACGACCACCACCAAGGCGCCGACGGCCACCACTCGCCACCGACGCCGGCCGGGAAGCAGGTAGGTGATCAGGCCGGCCAGGACGCCCAGCGCGGCCGAGCACACCACGGCGAGAGCCCGCAGGTCCAGGGCGTGGTCGGGTCCGAACACCGGGCTGATGACCTTGGCCGCACGCAGCAGGGTGAGCTGGGTGCTGTGGTAGGTCTCGCCGGTGCCCGCGGCACCGCAGCCGTCGCCGGTCCAGCGGTAGGCATTCCACCCGAGGGTGAGGTAGGCGCTGGTGGATCCGTTCCAGGGCAGGTCGGCGCGGACCCCGACCTGGCACATCAGTTGGTGGGCGTCGCCCTGGTCGGCCAGGCCGACGGGACCGGGCAGCAGGAGGCGGACCAGCGCGACCAGACCGACGAAGGCACCGGTGATCACGCAGATCCGCCGGTCCGACCAGGTCGTGGGAATCCACCGACTCACCGGCCGGCTCCGTTCGCCTGGTCGGCCACGGTTCCCGCCAACACCAGGTCCCCGGAGGTGGTGCGCACCACGCAGTAGCTGTGGCCCGCCACCTGGTCGGTGACCGACGATGTCAGACCGAGGGCTTCGGGCGGGGCGCCGAGGAAGGCCGCGGCCATCACCGGGCACGCCTGGGTGGCGAAGCGGTCACGAACGTCGGGCTCCGCACCCGACGACGGGCCAGGGGTGCCGACGATCTCTGCCTGGTGGGCCTGCCCGCACGAGACCACCGCGGGGCCGTTGATGCAGGGGCGGATGGTGGCGCTGGCCGGCCGGCCCATGATCCCGCGAAGCGAACCCCGGGTGACCAGCTTCCCCGTGGTGCCCGATGCGCCAAGGCGCACATCGCAGCGGAAGCGACGCTCGCCCCTTGCCCACTCAGCCCCAGCGGGGAACTTCACATCGACCGCCAGGAAGGCATGGGGATCGATCCGGTCGCTGCCCACGTAGCGAGACACCTGAGCCGCGCCGCACGGAAGGGTGCGGGCGAGCGCTCGGAGCGCCTCGATCGACGGCCGCGACGAACGGCGGGCGATGCCAGCGGGAAGCCGGCGCACGAGCATGGTCTCCGACACGTGGGGACCGGCGCAGCTCACCTGCGGCCGCGCATCGTTGATCGCGTGGAGCTCCTCGACCGTGGCGTAGTCGTGACACGCACCCGGTCGTTGCCCAGCCATGGTGGTTCCCGACGGGGTCCCGGGAGTGCACACCGCCGGCACCACCAACGCCACCCCGACCGCCGCGATCAGCGAGCACCAGAAGGCGCTGGAACGCGAAGCGCGAGCGCGTCGACGAGGTCGCCGAGCCTCGGCGTGCGCGGTGGTCACGTCCCTGTGAAGCGCGACGGCAGGCCGCCATGACGGGGCCGGGCCGGAGAACCGCCCAAACCGGGTCAGCCGGGCAGGGTGAACTCCGGGATCTCCAAGGCCTGGAGGCAGCTGGGCAGCTCGGCCGTCGGCTCGAGCCAGAACACGTCGCGGGCCGATCGCGTGCAGTCGTCGAACGATGCGGCGCCGTGGCCCGAACCGGGGACGGAGACGAAGCGGGCGTCGGGCATCCGCTTGGCTTGGGCCTTGGACTCCTTGTACGGCGTGATCGGGTCCAGGGTGCCGCCGTAGACCAGGGTGGGCACGTCGACGGTGACCGGCTCGTTGAAGCTGGCCGACACGTGATCCACCGGCCAGTCCTGGCAGAACGTCTCGGCTGTTCCAAGGGCCACCAGAGCCAGGTCGCCCGGAGCCTTGAGGGCGGTGGCCGCCGCCTTGGGATCGAGCAGGCGTCCGGAGTCGGCGCACTCCACCGAGTAGAAGGCGCCTTCGCTCAGGTCGAGCAGGCGGGGAACCCCGGTGCTCACGAACGCCGGGATGATCGAGCGGTCGCCGGCGGCCAGGGCGCTGATCACTCCCGGCAGCGACGGGATGATGGTGCTGTCGTAGAGCGCGGCGAACATGCCAGCCACCACGTCGGGACCGGTGAGGTTCAGGGTGCGGGTCTGCTCCTTGCCGTCGACCTCCACGGTCCCGGTCACCGGCTCGGGCTTGGCGTCGAACGCCGCCACGGCCTGATCGAGCTTCTGGTGCAGGTCGCCGTAGGCCGCCTTGCACGAGGCTTGGGCCGCGCACGCGTCGGCCAGCCGATCGATGGCACCGACGGGGAGCGACTGCGAGCGCTTCACTCCGCCGACATCGGGCGAGTACACCGAGTCGATGACGAGGGTCCGCACCTGGTCGGGATGCTCGCGCGCGTAGGCCAGTCCGAGCCGGGTGCCGTACGACGCGCCCCACACGTTCCAGGTGTTCACGCCATAGGCAGCGCGGAGCGACTCCATGTCCGCCACCGAGTTCGGCGTGTTGTAGTCGCTGAGGTCGATGCCCTCGCCAACCAGGCGGTCCCAGCACGCCTGGACCGCCTTGCGGTTGGCCGCCAACTCCACCGGCCACGGATCGGCCTCGCTCAGGGCGTCGAGCGTGGCTTCCTCCTTCTCCGGGCAGTTCAGACTCGGCGTCGACCGACCCGAACCCCGCTGGTCGAAGGTGATCACGTCCCGCTCGGCCAGCGACGACAGGCCCATGAGTCCGGTGGGTGCGCTCATCAGGGCGTCACCACCGGGACCGCCGTGCAGGTAGAGGGTGGGAACGGCATCGGTGGGGGCGCCGGCCTTGTGGATGCGCGCCACCGGCAGGGAGATCATCTTGGTCCTGGCATCGGTGCGGTCAGCCGGCACCTGCACCGTGCCGCAGGTGATGGTGACCCCGGCGAGCGATGCGCCGGTGGACGTCTCGGTGGGGATGGGCCACCAGCAGTCGGTGGGCGTGACCTTCGGGGTCTCCTTGACCACCACGGGCGCGGTGGTGGTGGAACCCTTGGCCGACGTCGGCGATCGGTCCGTGGTGGCCGGCGCCCCGGCCGAGTCGCTGCTCGAGCAGGAGGCGGCCACCAGGGCGAGGGCCAGCACCACCCCACTCCCGGCTGCAGCCCGTCGGATGTGGCGCTGTCCTCGTCCCCGCTGGTGCATGGCCCGCAGTGTCGCGCAGGCCTGCTCAGTCCGCCGGGGGGATGAGTTGGCGAAGGAAGTCGACCAGGGTGCCGGCCAGGTCGGGGGTCTTGGGGATGGGGAAGATCACCAGCCCCTGGTCCTCCTTGTACACCGCCCCCTTGAAGAGCCGACCGAGGCGGATGGTCTGGCTGGCCTTGAGGGTGATGGGCGACACCCGCGCGGTCCACGCCGGACCGCCGAAGGCCGGGCCCTTGGTGACGTTGATCTCCCGCGCACCCAGGCGATGGGCCTCGGCTCGCAGACGAGCCACGTCGAGCAGCCGGGCCGCGGGCTCGGGGACCGGGCCGAAGCGGTCCTCCCACTCGGCGCGGATGTCGTCGACCTCGGCATCGGTGGTGACCTCGGCCAGGCGACGGTAGGCCTCGAGGCGCAACTCCTCCTTCGGGACGTAATCGGCCGAGAGGTTGGCGTCGAGGGGCAGGTCGAGCTTGACCTCGGCCGGCTCCCGGAGCGGCTCGCCCTTGAGCTGCTGGACGGCCTCGTGGACCATGGACACGTAGAGGTCGTAGCCCACCGCTGCGATGTGGCCGCTCTGGCCGGTGCCGAGGAGCGACCCCGCGCCACGGATCTCGAGGTCTCGCATGGCGATGCGGAAGCCCGAGCCGAGCTCGGTGGCCTCACCGATGGTCTTGAGCCGCTCGTAGGCCTCCTCGCTGAGGCTGACATCGCGGGGGTGGAACAGGTAGGCGTAGGCCCGCTGTCCCGATCGGCCCACCCGGCCTCGCAGCTGGTGGAGCTGACCGAGCCCGAGGCGGTCGGCCCGGTCCACCACCAGGGTGTTCACCGTGGGCATGTCGATCCCGGACTCGATGATGGTGGTGCACACCAGCACGTCGAACTGGCCCTCCCAGAAGTCGAGCACCACCTGTTCGAGCATGGCCTCGTCCATCTGCCCGTGGGCCACAGCCACCCGGGCCTCGGGCACCAGGTCGCGGAGCTGGGCCGCGACGTGCTCGATGTCTCGGACCCGGTTGTGCACGAAGAACACCTGCCCCTCGCGCAGCAGCTCACGGCGGATGGACTCGGCCACCGCCCGTTCGTCGTACTCGCCGACATAGGTGAGGATCGGCTGGCGCTCGGCTGGCGGGGTGTTGAGCAGGGTGAGGTCGCGGATGCCGGTGAGGCTCATCTCGAGGGTGCGCGGGATGGGCGTGGCAGAAAGCGTGAGCACGTCGACGTTGGTGGTGAACTGCTTGATCTGTTCCTTGTGGGAGACCCCGAAGCGCTGCTCCTCGTCCACCACCAGCAGGCCGAGGTTCTTGAACTTGATGTCCTGGCTGAGCAGGCGGTGGGTGCCTATGACGACGTCGACCTCACCGGTCTGCACGCCTTCGGCCACCTGGCGGCCCTGGGCCGGGGTGAGGAAGCGGCTCAGCACCTCGACGCGGACGGGGAACGGCGCGAAGCGCTCGCTGAAGGTCTGGAAGTGCTGGGTGGCCAGCAGCGTGGTGGGCACGAGCACGGCCACCTGCTTGCCGTCCTGGACCGCCTTGAACGCGGCCCGGAGCGCCACCTCGGTCTTGCCGAAGCCGACGTCGCCGCAGACCAGCCGGTCCATGGGGATCTCGGCCTCCATGTCGGACTTCACCTCGGCGATGGCCTTGAGCTGATCAGGGGTCTCCCGGAACGGGAACCCCTCCTCCAGCTCCTGTTGCCACGGCGTGTCGGGCGGGAAGGCGTGGCCGACGCTGTGCAGACGGGTCTGGTAGAGCACCACCAGCTCCTGGGCCACGGCATCGACCTCGGACTTCACCTTGGCCTTGGTGCGGGCCCAGTCGCCGCCGCCCAGCTTGGAGAGGGTGGGGGTGTCGCCACCGGTGTAGTGGCGGACGGCGTCGATCTGGTCGCTGGGGACGTAGAGCTTGTCGGCGCCGCGGTACTCGAGCAGCAGGTAGTCGCGCTCCACGCCGCCGATGGCTCGCTTGACCATGCCGCCGTAGCGACCGACGCCGTGCTGGTGGTGCACGACGTGATCGCCCACCTTGAGATCGTCGAAGAACCCGGCGGTGTCGCGCTTTCGGGCGCGTGGGGCGCGGTGGGCGCGACGTCGGCCGGTGAGGTCGGCCTCGGCCAGGATCGCCACCTTGGTGGCGGTGAGGATGCACCCGCGATCCAGCGAGCCGACCTCGACCGGGAGCTCCAGGCCGTGCTCTCGCAAGAGGTCGGCCAGGCGCACCGCCGAGCCCGCCCCTTCGGCCGCCACCACGATCCGGTACCCGTCGTCCACCAGGGACCGGAGCTGGCGGGTGAGGCCGTCGCCGTCGCCCACGGCCGGGTTCCAGCCCATGGCGGCCACCGTGGCCACATCGGGGCCGTCGGGCGTGGCGGTGACGGGCCAGACCGGCACCGTGGTGCGGGCGAACAGATCGTCGAACTCGGCGTGGAGCCGCGGGAAGGCGCGGTCGTCGCCGACGTCCCACGTGCGGGCCAGCGATCGGGCCAGGTCGGCCTCCTCGGCCAGGATGTCAGCCGCTCGGTCGCGGATCCGCCGGGGTTCCACCACCAGCACCTGGGCGTTGTCGGGCAACAGGTCGACGATGGTCCGCTGGTCCTCCACCAGCCACGGCAACCAGGACTCCATGCCGTCGAAGAGCTGCCCGTCGGCCAAGCGCTCCCACTGCTCGCGACCCCACGGCTCCGTGGCCACCAACGTGTCGGCCCGGGCGCGGACCTCGTCGGTGGGGAGCAGCTCTCGGCTGGGGAACACCTCGACCACGTCGAGGTCGTCGGTGGAACGCTGGTCGCTCACCGAGAACGCGGTGAGCCGATCGACCTCGTCGCCCCACAGGTCGATGCGGACCGGACCGTCGGCGGTGGACCCGAAGATGTCGACGATGGAGCCGCGCACGGCGAACTCTCCCCGGTGCTCCACCTGGCTCTCGCGGCGGTAGCCCGCCATGCCCAGCCACTGGGTGAGGGCGACCTGGTCCCGCTGCTCGCCGGGCCGCACCACCAGCGGCTCGATGGCCTCCACGTGCGGACCGAGGCGTTGCACCAGCGCTCGTACCGGAGCCACCACCACGGCCGGACGACGATCGGCCTGGCCCAGGCGCCAGATGGTGCGGAGCCGTCGGCCCATGGTCTCCACCGCCGGGCTGACCCGCTCGAAGGGCAGGGTCTCCCACGCCGGGTAGCGCTCCACCGCGTCTTGCCCGAGGAACGTCTCGAGGTCGTTGGCCAACCGGTCGGCATCGGCCGTGGTGGGCATGGCCACGAGGATCGGACGGCGAGATCCGACGGTGGCCAGGCCGGCGATGGTGATGGCTCTCGCCGCATCGGGGACGGCAAGGACCGCAGCGGAACGACCCAGGACCTGGGTGATGGCCGGTTCGTCTCTGATCAGCAGGGGGAGGTCGGTGAGCGCCATGGGGAGGACTCAGGGTACCGGGGCCTCATCACCCGACAGACTCTGCCGACGGGAACCAGACTGAGACAGGAGCAGATCTCCATGGGCCGTTGGCAACGATCGAAGCAGTTGGCGAGTGCCTCCTGGGGCGTGCTGCGCCAGGACAAGGAACTGATGGTGCTGCCGCTGATCTCGGGCATCGCGTCACTGGCCATCGCCGCCACGTTCCTGGTGCCCATCTACCTCTCGAGCCAGCACAAGGATGCCTACGGCACGTCGTCGACCTCGTTCGGTCCCCTGCAGTTCGCCGGCATGTTCCTGATGTACGTGGTTCTCGCCTACGTCACCATCTTCTTCCGCACCGCCGTGCTGTGCGGGGCCGACGAGCGCATGAAGGGCGGAAACCCCAGCGTCTCGAGCGCGCTCGCCGGCGCGAGCAGCCATGCCGGCAAGATCCTGCCGTGGGCCATCGTGAGCGCCACGGTGTCGGTCATCCTCCGGGGGATCGAGGAGCGGGCCGGGTTCGTGGGGCGGATCGTCATCGGCGTCATCGGCGTGGCCTGGGCCGTGGTCACGTTCCTGGTGCTACCGATCCTGGTGTTCGAGGGCCTCGGTGTCACCGATGCCGTCAAGCGCTCGGCGCAGATGCTCAAGAGCACGTGGGGGGAGAACCTCATCGTCAACGGCGGCATCGGGTTGTTCGGCCTGCTGTTGATGCTCCCGGCGTTCGTGCTGATCGGCCTGGGCGCAGCAGCGGGAACCGGTCCCGCCATCGCCGTCACCGTCGGCATCGCCGCGGTGTGGATCATCGCCATCACGTGTTGGACCAACGCCATGTCGAGCGTGTTCCAACTGGCCCTGTACCGCTACGCCACCGACGGCCAGGCTCCGGCCGCCTTCGCCGGCGCCGACCTCGGCGGGGCCTTCCGCCAGAAGTCGGCCGCTCGCAAGTTCCTGGGCTGAGCTCCTCGGAAGCCCCGGGGCCGGTCAGGCCCGCTGGTTGAAGCGGGTCATGGCCGCTTCCACGCCTTCGGCGAGGATGCACTCCACCGCGTCGGCGGCCTCCACCATGGCCACGTCGAGCTCGGCCTTGTCGACCTTGCCCGGGCGCTTCAGCACGTGGTCCACGCCCTGCTGGCGACCGGGGGGCTTGCCGATCCCCAGCCGCACCCGCACGAAGTCGTCGGTGTGGAGGTGGGCCTTGATCGACTTGAGGCCGTTGTTGCCGGCCAGTCCCCCGCCGAGCTTCACCTTGAGCTTCCCCGGCGGCAGGTCCATCTCGTCGTGCACCACGACCAGGTGGTGCAGGTCCTCGATGCCGTAGCGGTGCACGAGCGCGGTGGCGGCCAGTCCGGCGTCGTTGTAGTAGGTCTGCGGGAAGGCCAGGGCCACGCGGTGCGACCCGATCCGGATCTCCGCGGTGAGGGACCGCTCCTTGCTGGCCTTGAGCCGACCGCCGTGGCGATCAGCGAGCAGTGCCACGACGTCGGCCCCCACGTTGTGGCGCGTGTTGGCGTACTCCGCCCCGGGGTTGCCGAGCCCGATGACCAGCAGATCGGCGGGGGTTCCCCGCCGCGGCGCAGACGAGCGGAACGCCATGGTTCAGCGCCCGCTCACGGCCACGACGGGGACCCCGACGTGCTGGTTCAGTCGTCGCTGCCGGCGTCGTCGGCGGCGTCGCCTTCGGCTGCCTCGGCGCCTTCGGCGGCGGCCACCGGCTCCTCGACGGCGATGGACTCGGCCTGGGCGACGACCACGACCTCTTCGTCGTCGACCTCGGTGGACACACCGGCCGGCAGGGGCAGATCGCCAACCCGGATGTGGCCGTCGATCTCGAGTTCGGAGATGTCGATCGTGATCTCGTTGGGGATGTCGGCCGGCTTGGCGCTGATGGTCAGCGAGAACAGGAGGTGGTCGATGGTGCCGTTGGCCCGCTCGACCTTCTCGGCCTCACCGGTGAGCACGATCGGAACGTCGACGGAGATCTCGGCATCGGCGCTCACCCGCAGGAAGTCGAGGTGGATGACGTTGCCCTTGATGGGGTGACGCTGCAGTTCCTTCACGATGGTCAGAGCAACATCGCCGTCGATGTCGAGGTCGATCAGGGCATTGAGCCCGGCGTCGGTGGTGAGCGCCTCGCGGAGGGGCTTCCAGTCGACGGTGACCGGAATGGGGTCGGCGTCGAGGCCGTAGACCACGCCGGGGACCTTGCCCTCGACGCGGATTCGCTTGGACGGGCCAGTGCCCAGGGTGCGGCCAGTGGTGGCCTTCAACTTGATCTCAGCCATCGGAGCTCCTACTTCAGAGATCGCGCCGGAGCGCAAACGGGTTGTCAAACGGGTCGCCAGCCTAGGAGCGGCCCCCGAGCGCAGGCCATTCGGCCTTCCGAGAGCAGACTCTGCGAAGGGTCCCCCGGAGTTCCCAGGTGGTTCCCAGGAACGGGGGCCATCGTGGCCCCCATGGACGCATGGGACCCCCCACCACCACCTCTCGTTCCGACCGCTCCGCAGGCCCCGACCACCGGGCCCGGCCCCCGCAAGCGACGCCATCCCCACCCCGCCGGCCGGGCCCGGACCCGAGCCGCGGTCGCCAGCCTGGGCGCCTTCGTGGCCATCACCGGCGGCCTGGCCGCCACCAACCACGTGGCCAACGCCGACACCACGGCCAGCACGGCCGCCACCTCGACGGCCGCCACCGGCTCGACCGACGCCAGCACGGGCACCACCGCCGCCTCGACCTCCAACACCGCGTCATCCTCCGACACGGACTCGTCCAACGACACCTGGTCCGCCACCAACGGCTTCACCGACACGGCCTCCGGCGCGACCGGCGCGGCGACCACCCAGAGCCATGGAAGCTGAGTCCACCTTCCGAGCCATGGGCACCGAGGTGCACGTGGTGGTCCACGGACCCGTCGAGCTGGCCGAGGTCGCTCGCGAGCAGATCGAGCTCCTCGAAGGCCTCTGGAGCCGCTTCCGCGAGACCAGCGAGATCTCCGAGCTCAACCGCCGGCCCGGCTCGTGGGTCCAGGTCTCGCCCCCCACGATCGATCTGGTCACCCGAGCCATCCAGGGCTGGCAGGTCACCGAGGGCCGCTTCGACCCCACGGTGCTGGGCGACGTGATCCGAGCCGGCTACGACCGGACCTTCGACCAGATCGCCGACCAGGCCGACGCCGATGGCATCATCGACCTGACCGTCGCCACCGGTTCCGACCTGCACCGCTTCGCTGGTGGGATCATGGTCGACCGGGATGCCAGCTCCGTGCGGCTGCCCGCCGGCGTCGGCTTCGACCCCGGCGGCATCGGCAAGGGCCTGGCCGCCGACCTGGTCGCCGAGCACCTCTCGTTCGAGGGCGCAGCCGGCGTGATCGTCAACGTCGGCGGCGACCTCCGAGCGCTCGGCATCGGCCCCGCCGGCGACGATTGGACAATCGACGTGGACCCGGCCCACACG
>Ga0209023_10006850_pt1 | contig 11870 bp, 16 predicted proteins | sample LakOneMetagenome_FD_187468 | JGI IMG/M metagenome (GOLD analysis project Ga0209023, IMG submission 187468) | Freshwater and sediment microbial communities from Lake Erie, Canada (SPAdes) (version 2) | ecosystem: Environmental > Aquatic > Freshwater > Lentic | place: Lake Erie, Canada...
ATTCTTATCTATAATAGCGCAAATTTTCAAAGCCCTACCCTTTGGTGGGGCTTTCTATCACTGAGCTGGTCGAAAGTTCAGTCTAATTAAACTCAATGAGGAAATGTCATCATGGCAAACTTCGTATTAAATGCAGTAGCACGTGAAGAAGCAGTTCAAGGGAAAGGTTCGAGCCGCCGCCTTCGTCTGCAAAATAAAGTTCCAGCAATCATCTATGGTGGTGCTGCTGAGCCTGTAGCTGTAACTTTAGAACTTCGTGAGCTTGTTAAAGCTTTAGAAAACAATGCTTTCTTTGAAGAAGTAATTGAAGTAAACATCGACGGTAAAGCTGAAAGCGTTAAAATCCAAGCTTTACAACGTCACCCAGCTAAAAATACTCCTATGCACGCAGATTTCAAACGCGCATAAGTATTTAATGGTGTAAATGAGTGAGTAAACTTTCACTGATTGTCGGTTTGGGTAATCCCGGTTCGGAATATGCCCAAACCCGCCATAATGCAGGCTTCTGGTTTGTAGAACGCCTTGCAGAGCAATATGGCATCCACTTAAAAACTGATTCTAAATATAAAGGGATTAGTGGTCGTGGTAATATTGAAGGTCAAGACGTTCGTCTGTTGTTACCCACAACCTTCATGAATCTCTCTGGTCAAAGTGTTGTACCCTTTGCCAAATTCTATCAAATTAAACCTGAAGAAATTCTCATTGCCCATGACGAACTGGATATGGATCCGGGCGTAATTCGTCTTAAAACAGGTGGTGGGCATGGTGGTCACAACGGTCTACGTGACATTGTTCCACATATCGGTTCTAATTTTCACCGCTTACGCATAGGCATAGGACATCCAGGCGCGAAAGAGAAAGTTTCTGGCCATGTTTTAGGTAAAGCACCAAGCAGTGAACAAACTTTGATGGATGATGCAATACATCATGCTTTGGGCAGAACAAAATTATTGGTCAATGGGCAGATTCAACAAGCGATGAATCAAATTAATGCCTATAAACCTTGATTTTGATCAGTTAAAAAATATCCTTTGTTAAACAATTTTTCTTGCCATGATACATTTTTAAGAGCAAAATGCGCTTTCAAATGCATCCCCCTATTGAAAATTGTTATATAGACACCAAATAACAATCGTAAGGGCTAGACTCTGGAGACGCTAATCATGCTATCTCGTTTATTAAAAGCAAAAATCCACCGTTGTGTTGTTACACAAGCAGAATTACATTATGAAGGTTCTTGTGCAATTGACGGTAATCTATTGGATTTAGCTGGTATCCGCGAATATGAAGAAATTCACATTTGGAACGTGACTAATGGTAAGCGCTTCACAACTTACGCTATTCGTGGCGAAGAAGGTTCTGGCATCATTTCTGTAAATGGTGGCGCAGCGCATCAAGCTGATGTTGGCGATTTATTAATTATCGCAACATTTGGCGACTTTAATAATGCTGAAGCTGATGCACATAAACCACGTCTTGTTTATGCAAATCCAAATAACACTGTAAATCACACTGCAAACTGCATTCCAGTTCAAGTGGCTTAATTTTACAGTTTCAAAAAATCCGCTAAATGCGGATTTTTTATTGTTTGATTATTTTCAAATCTATATCTATAAAAGTCATTCTCACTCATTAGGTTTTCGCACGATCAAAACTGTCTAACCAATGCGCTTGCTTTTCACATTCTAAGTCCTGTAGCTGACCTCCTTTCAATGCAGTAAGTATCGCATTCCCCTGCTCATCAACTTTAAATTCTGCATATTCTGCTTGCTGATAGCATTCAGCTAAACCTTCTGCAAATAAGAAGCTCTCCGATGCAGGATAAAGCATCGTGTAGCGATTGTTGGGATTTTGCAAAACAAGTCGCTGTATCTGGACATTTTGAAGTGGTTCAAAACTGGTATGAATCACTCGCCTTTGCGGATCCAATTCAACATAAGTCACGATTGAGGACTTATTCTGAATGATTTGATCGAAATGATTACCTGAAAAAATATGATCTTCTTGGCTGATGTTTTGTTGGTTTGTATTTTGCTCAGTTGTATTTCCAAATATCAAATTTTGTGGTGCAAAATACAGTTGATAATTTAACCGCATATAATCACCTTGAAGCATTGAACGTGGATCTACAGGTTGTAAGCGTACATAAATGCTCTGACTATGCTTTAAATGCCATTCATTTTTGAAAATTAAACCTAAAAATACAGCAATACTCAAAAGTGCTAAACCGAGAGGAATCATTTTCTTCATAGGTTCAACTCCTCTTTATTTTTAAATGTATTCAAACTCAGTGTCAGCAATAACAACATCATGCCAGACATAAAAATACTTAAACTTTTAATCAGGAAAGAGACTTCTAATGAATAATATAAAAAACCTAAAATTAAAGCGAAAGTGACCAGTGCAAAAGCATAGATTACTTTATCTTGCTTTTTTAACGCCCATGAAATGATCGCTAAGCAAATAAAAATCTCGAAATAACCATAAAAAATTAACATTGCTGCAAAAAATGCCAAGATGATATTTGCGAATAAATGAAACTGCTTTTGAATATGTATAAAGACAAAAAGAATAAACCACAGAATAGGCAAACCATAAGTGAGTACCGCTATATGCTCAATTCTGGCGAGTTCATATTTACCCAATAAGGTATAAATTCCGATCGAATGTAAAATAATCACCAAGACTGCTAGCAGCAAACTACGTTGATATTCTTTAGGCTGAATGAATTTAATCGCAACAATGGCAAAATAAAAAACATAATCCCAAAATAACAAATACGCAAAATTTTCAATAAAACCTGTCCGACTCCAATATGAATGGATATCTAAAATGTAAACAAGACCTGCAACATATAAGCCTAAAATCTGAATAAAAATAAAAAACCAATGTGTTCGAATAAAATAGGCGATTAGGAGCATGCCCAATTGTAAAATTACAATAGGAAGAATTTGATCCATTAAATCAAATGTATGAAAGATTACTGCGATTTGACCTGCAATCCACATACAATAAGCAAACTGCTTTAAAAATAGGCTGTGCCGTATTTGATCTGTGCGTTTAAGTTTTAAAACATAGGCAGCGATAACAACAAAAACTACTCCCATAATTAAGGAGAAATTTTCCCAGAATGTCAGCATCAGTAATGCAAAAACCGCTCCTGCAATCCATGCACCAACAGCGAGCGGAATCGCATTAAATCGGCTCTGGGGAATGAAACGAATCAATAAATAAGTAATGAAGGCAAACCATGCAAAAATAATTAGCGCTATAAAAAATAATTGGAGAATTTCATTATTGTTAAAGAAATCACTGACACATTTTACAATTACCAAAGTGAATGTAATGCCTAAGCCTACAGCTGAAAGTGTGCTACACAACTGATCTTTATTTTTATAAAAGTAGGCAAATGAAATAGCCAAAAAGATAAAGGAAAATATAAAATAAAGAATACCTTTATCTGCATATAAAAACATCGCCATATTCCAAATCGAAAGCACGGCAAACCACAAGATAAATAAATAACGTAATTTCGAATAGTATCGAATGCAGAAATAGAATTGAATAAGTGCAAAAATATGGATACTGATTAAAAACCATTTAGGATATTGATCACCCCAAAAAGTTTGTATAAAAAATAAGAACAGCGCGATTTGACTAACAACACATAGCAGAAGAAAAACGCCGATATTATGTCGATATAACCACGGCAAAAGTAATATTGACCAAATCAGAAATAATAAATAACTATCCGCACCCGTTTGATAGATTTGCCCGATCACTGCCAAGCTTAAACCGATCATCAAACCGCATATCGTGTGTAGACACTGCACTAAGAAATCATGTTTTGTAAGCAATAAACTACTGAGCGCACTCAACAATAATAATAGTTGTGGAATCGCCAACTGCATGGTCTGTGGCAACATAAACCAATTCGCTGCGACCAAATACAGGATGCTCACAGCAATCAATGTAAAACCAAATACTTGTAAATGTTTAACAAATGATGCTGCATTCCAAGGATAGTGATGTTCTTGAATTTTTATCAATCCTTATTCCTCGCTTTTGTTTTTATCTTTTGAATATAGAATATTTCTGCATTTCTATAAAGAACAACCTATTTCAGGACTAGACATACCTAAGATTAATTTTTAAACATTTATTTCATACTAAATCAAATCATCAAAAAATATTGTTTCTATTTAGCAATTATTAAATTCTTAGATTAACAAAGCTTTAGCAAAAATTGTTCTATAGATAAAACTGATCATTCTAAAAATGCCTCTGTTTTTCTTAATATTTGGGGCTATAATCAAATGACATCGCTTCAGGGCGGGGTGTAATTCCCCACCGGTGGTAAATTGGTCTGATTTTTAATTATTTAAATCATGCGCCAACAGCCCACGAGCTTATTGGGTTTCGAAAGATTTTCAATGAGCAGATTTGGTGAAATGCCAAAGCCGACGGTATAGTCCGGATGAAAGAAGACGACGTTACAGCTAAAAATTTCCAATATCATCATTTTGGAAATGGTTTTGTACGCCACTATTTCTCATGTCCTGAAATGTTCAACCGTATAATTTTTTACGAGAGCGTTTCAATGTCTAGTTTAATTCAACCCGAAATTTTCTTTTCTACACTTTCACCTGCGGATCAACGCATCGAACAAGCTTTAGAAGATATGCGCCAAGGCAAACCTGTTTTGGTCATGGACGACTTTGATCGTGAAAACGAAGCTGATTTGATCGTCGCAGCAGAAACCTTAAATACCGAAACCATGGCACGTATGATTCGTGATGGTTCAGGGATTGTCTGTTTAACGCTTACTTCAGAACTTGCTGATCATTTAGAATTACCACCGATGGTGAATGATAATTCGAGTCAATTTAAAACAGCATTCACCATTACCATCGAAGCTGCTGAAGGCGTAACCACAGGTGTATCAGCTCAGGATCGTACAACAACGATTCATGCAGCCATTAAAGATGGTGCAGTCGCAAGCGATCTTAATCGTCCAGGGCATGTCTTCCCGCTCCGTGGGCGTGATGGTGGCGTATTAACACGTCGTGGTCATACCGAAGGTTCTATTGATTTAGCACGTATGGCTGGTTTAAAACCTGCTGGTGTTTTATGCGAAGTGACCAACTTAGATGGCACAATGGCTTCAGGTGTCCAAGTTTTAGCTTATGCACAAACCCATCATTTGACCTTAATTACCATTGAAGAAATTGTGCAATATCGTTTAAAACATAACATCTAAACCATTGTTATTTATAAATTGATGAACCTTTAAAATCTCAGTTTTAATCATTGAACTGGGATTTTTAGTTTTTTTACTTCCTATCTTCACGCTGATACGCAATCTTAATTTTTACTGCGCCACAATGCCAAACCATAACTTGGCCACTTTTGCGATGCTTTGACATTATTTACCGCATACGCCACGGCAACTAAAGCAATTGATCCTGTTAATACTGGAAATAGCAAAAATGTCCAATCATAATGAATTGTATTTGCGGTTAATAAAATCACCAATGGATTTGCACCAGCTGGCGGATGTACACATCGAAAATACATCATCAAAGTAATGGCCAAACCTACTGAAACGGCGATACTGAAAATATTACTGCCAACCCATTTCAATAAACATATTCCGACCAAGGCTGAAATAAAGTGACCAAGAATCACGTTCCTAGGTTGTGCTAATGGTGACTGTGAAACGGCATAAAGAATGACACAGCTTGCACCAAATGGCGCCATAATGAATGGATTGTGCGAGAACTTACTCAATAGCAATAAAATAAAAATGCTCAGTGTTCCCCCAATAAAGCATCTTATCATGTCTTGATTTTTCGGCCTTGGGGCTAGTTTTTCTTTTCCAGCAAATATTGACATTGAGATGTCCTCTTGATTGATTTATTGAGTCTAGCGCGCTAAAATCAAAATAGTACAGATCTGTACTATTTTCAACAATCAATTTTGAGAATTACGTGATGTCTAAGTCAGCAACAAAAATTTTGACGACTGCCGAAGCACTTTTTAATGCACATAGTTTTACCAGCGTCGGTGTGGATTTAATTCGTGATGAATCAGGTTGCTCTAAAACAACCATGTATACTTATTTTAAAAATAAACAACAACTTGTTGCAGAAGTTCTTAAACAGCGTGACCTGCGCTTTAGACAAAGTCTGATTGAATTTGTTACTGATTCTGAGGGGCTTGATGCCTTAGAAAAGATTTATGACTGGCATATGCTTTGGTTTCAGCAAGATCATTTTAAAGGTTGCTTATTCGTGCGAGCTGTCGCTGAATCTTCTACTCAAGATACTGAAATTATAGAAATTTCAGTTGCGCATAAAATTTGGCTACGACAATACATCCATCATTTTTCACATCATGTGAGTCAAGACCAAGTCGTAGCCGATTTATTTTACAATCTTATTGAAGGTTTAATCAGCAGATTTCTAGTTGAAGGCTTTGATTCAGACATTGCCCAACAGCAAAAAACTGCAATGATTCAATTCATCAAAAGTTATACGGAACAACCTTCAGCAGTTCATCAATAAACCAAACTTAGCAAAAGGCTTTTTAGGATATTGAAAATATAAAAACTATGATGCCAACTTGTTTCGCAAAGTATTTGAAACCAGTTCAGCAGCAATCAAATGTCCTGAATCTTGCGGAAATTTAAACACTGAAATCTGAATATTTGCTTGAGCGAGTTCAGGCGCAAGTTCAGTAATCAGTTGTTGAACAGTAAACGGTGTGGCTTTAAAACCCTCCCAATCGCCAACAGCATTGAACTCTGCAAAAGTTTTATCTGACCAAATCGGAAAAGCTTGAATACCTTGAGTATCATCTAGGAATGACGCCCATCCTTCTCCACATAATCCCCAAATTTCACCATTTTCTAGCACTTGTTCAATAAAAAATGCATACTTTTCTTCAACTTTTAATTGTTTAATGGCTTCTAATTCTTTAACTTCATTCATGATCATTCTCTTTTTTACGAATATTTATTTGACACAAGTCACATTATATATAAATTTAAACAACCATTTCAAAGTTATTTTTTTTAATTCAGTCCTACAATTGTATTTTTAGCTGATATAAATTTTTAAAAAATTCGAATAAAGAATTGATCTACACATAGCAACTCATTAGAACAATGCGCTCTGCCTGAGCAATACACTTAATTTTCTTCTATTTAATTTTCTTCTATCTATTTAATTTTCTTCTAAATGTAAAATGCTTTGTCGAATCCCGTCTGCACGTAACCAAGCAAAATCATAACTTGCATTCGCCAATGCCAATACCCTGCGCTCAAACTCATCCCATAAAGGCTTAACTTGTTTTGAATCAATACCTAAACCACTGTCATGGGCTAAATTTCGATTCTTTTCGCAGATTTTAAGTGCGTGATAATACTTTCTGCCTTTAGACGCTGTGTCCAAAACACGTATATGTTTACTATGAATAAAGCCTTCAACATGTTTTAAATCCGCTAAAGGCAATAAAGGTACAAGGATTTGATCAAGTTGCGCATCTAAACGTACCCACACAGCCAATCGCTGCTCAGCAGAATAGGTATTCCACTGAATCACTTCATGGTTAAAACGACGGCAACCACGACAAACTGAATCACCAAATACCGTAGAACAACGACCTGCACAAGGCGTTAATGATGGTATACGACGTTGGCTATTCAAAATAAGTTCCTCAAACAAGCAATCTAGCACACATTTTCAATGCTGAATTTCAATTTAGCCATACTATATATGGTATATAAAAAATGTTAAAGCACTAGATTTAGTATTTAAATCCATAAAATTTGTCTGCCTTAAAAATTCACTACAATGTGTATGGATTTCTCGCATATTCCAATAAATCACGTTAAAATATGCGCCTAAAATTTTATCCTATTATTATACATTTGGAGTTTTCCATGAACGCTACTGTAGAACAGCTTGCACCTGTAGAACAGCAAGCGACCTCAGGTTGGGTTGTTGCAGCACTTTATCAATTCAAAGAAGTTCAAGATCCTACCGATCTTCAACAACGTCTTTTAGACTTGGTAAAAACCATCAACCTTTGTGGAACTCTAATTGTTGCAGGTGAAGGAATTAACGGAACAATTGCAGGTGATCGACAAGCAATTGATACGATTCAACAATTCCTTTTAGGCGAAGGTTTCAATGCGATGGAATATAAAGAGTCGCATAGTGATGAAAAACCTTTCCGTAAAATGAAAATTAAACTAAAAAGTGAAATTGTAACCTTAGGCGTTGAAGTAAAACCACGTGATCTTGTTGGGCATTATCTAGATCCTAAAGAATGGAACGAACTGATTGCACGTGATGACGTAATTTTGATTGATACACGTAATGATTACGAATACAAAGCAGGTACGTTTAAAGGTGCAATTGACCCTAAAACAGAAACTTTCCGTGAGTTTCCTGAGTACGTAAAACAAAACCTAGAACAACATAAAGACAAGAAAATTGCGATGTTCTGTACAGGTGGTATCCGTTGTGAAAAATCAACATCATTACTGCTTCAAGAAGGTTTTAACGAGGTTTATCACCTTAAAGGCGGTATTTTAAAATACCTAGAAGAAACACCTGCCGATGAAAGTATGTGGGAAGGTGAATGTTTTGTCTTCGATGGTCGTACAGCCGTTACACATGGTGTCGAAGAAGGTTTAAACACCAAATGCCATGCTTGCGGATGGCCTTTACTTCCTGAAGAAGTTGAATTAAGCAGTTATGAACATGGTGTTTCATGTAAATACTGTATCGATAAAACTTCGGAGAAACAAAAAGCAGGCTTCCGTATGCGCCAATCACAAATTGTTGCTGCAAAACGTAAACGTCTTTAAGTTGAAAATCTGACAAAAATCATGTCATCGATTATTTTGCGATAATGAGAGCCGTAGCCTAAAAACTACGGTTTTTTTTAAGAATTGAAATCACAAAAAATAAACAAAGTTCACCAATCTTAGTGATTGCTTTTCATCACAACATTGCTAATTTACTTCTATAAACTTAAATAAAATCAGCTTTTTAACGCACCACAAAAACCGTGATTCATCTATCAGTTGTAATAATTTTAGGAGTACCGCTATGCAAAAAGTGACTTCAAAATATCCACCACATTTGACTATGACACATCATCACGTTGTTCTGCATAACTTGAACATGTTGCGCAAACGTGTTGATCCATTACAACTTGAAAAAAGCTTAAATCAACAACCACATTTTTTAATCCTGATTTTAGGTTTAGTCACAGGTTCAACCATCGCCATGGCAATTGGATATGGTCTCAAAGCCCATTTTGCCCTGTCGTTATTCCTCATTATTATTCCGATTGCTTTGTGTTATCTATTGCGCAAAGTTTATATTTATACGGTATTGCATTTTCAAGAATAAGCTCGGCTTTTAACGGCGATCTTTTAAATACAATTTCATACTGTTCATTTCTCAAATAAAATCATAGGATGTTTCTAACATCCTATTTTTATTTATAAAATGACTGATTGGATTATTTCTATCATGGAGCAATTGGGGTACTTCGGTATTGCTCTACTTATGTTTTTGGATAATGTCTTTCCACCTATCCCATCTGAAATTATTATGCCTTCAGCGGGCTTTGCTGCATCACAAGGTCAATTAACATTATTTGGCGTTATTATTTCAGGAAGTATCGGCTCTTTAATTGCTGCCGCAGCACTGTATTGGATTGGACGTAAAATCTCACATGAAGCATTGTTCAGTTGGATTGATCGCTACGGTAAATATCTTTTTATCAAATCGAATGATGTAAAAAAAGCTTTAGATTGGTTTGAGCATTATGGGCATCGTGTGGTTTTCTTTGGACGAATGGTTCCTGCGGTTCGCTCGCTGATTAGTATTCCAGCTGGGATGAGTCGCATGCCCTTTTGGAAGTTTATGAGCTATAGTGCATTAGGGACTGTCATTTGGACGACGTTCCTCGCCTGTGTTGGTTTTTATTTTGGAAATAATACGGAATTGATGCAACAAATTTTTAGCCGTGTAGGTTATGTGATTATTGCATTGTGTATTCTTTTGGGTTGCATTTGGCTCTATAAAAAATTTTATCAAACTAAATAATATCAATACTATACAGCGATAATCGCTTTTGTAATCGATCATGAGGTTTATATGGATTATCAATTTTGGCACCAACGCTGGCAGGAAAATCGAATTGGTTTTCATCTGCCACAGCCTAACCCATTATTGCTCGAAAACTTATCTGCTCTTTCCTTGGATAAAGATGCACGTATTTTTATTCCACTGAGTGGTAAATCCCTAGATATCGGTTGGTTACTTGCTCAAGGCTTTCGTGTTGTCGCAATTGAGTTGAGTCAAAAAGCAGTTGATGAACTCATGCTCGAATTACAACTTGAGTTTACACAACATCAAGTCGGTGAACTGATTTATTATCAACATGATCAACTCGATTTATTTGTTGGTGATATTTTTCATCTAAGCAAAGACTTACTAGGTCATATCGATGCTATTTATGATCGAGCTGCACTGGTTGCTTTACCTGAAGCAACACGTAAACAGTATACGGCTCATCTTATTGAGCTTGCTCATGTTCCACAATTAATCATTAGCTATGAATATGATCAAGATAGTTATGAAGGCCCTCCCTTTTCTGTAACTGAAGCTGAAATTTATCGCCATTATCAGCATGCGTATCAGATTAAGCTATTAGAGCAAGTCGATTTATCAGACAGCTTTAAAGGGCAAAATGCGATGGAAAAAGTGTGGTATTTAAAACCTAAACTTGAGCAATAAAAAAGCACCTCCGAAAGGTGCTTTTCAATGCAATTAAATGCTGAGCTTACTATGTGCTAACGTGATACATGCGTCGCAATGATAGCGTCACAAGAAATATCACTTCGCTGGCGTATGATACATCAGATAGATTTCATTTAAATTGTCTGGAATTTCTTCAGCAATTTCATCCATCAATTGTCCATTGCGACGGAAAGACTCCATTTGAGGATCTTCATCGTCTACACCACTAAACACCATCATTGGCAGCGTTAAGTCTACAACTTGCTCTTCATATTCTGGTGCAAACCAAGCATCTTCATTGAGGAACATTGCATCTACAAAACCAACGCTCCAGTCGCCTAGGCTTGATTCTACGTCTGCTTCTTCAATTTCAAAAGGAAATTCAATTCCTTCTTCATTGGCTAAATTCTGACGAATTGCATCTAACCATGCCTTAATCTGCGCAATGATTTCAGCAGGTACTTTCTTTTGATTATTATCAAATAGCTCATCAAGCCATTTATCAAAAGTTGGACCTACTGCAGTTGCACATAAAAATCCATGAGTCGCAGCAAAATCTAGACCATATTCATTTTGGTCACCATCTAAATAGTCACTTAACAGATCTAAATCTAAAGCACTCATTTTATTTCCAGTTCAATGTGTATCAGGGTGAAGCATAGCATTTTCCCACACTATGCCCAATGTATTTTTAATCTTCTTCATCGTCGTCAAGATCGTCATCATCAAGATCATAATCAAAATCTTTCAATTCTCGTTCTAAACGACGTTGAGCAAGTAAGTCATCTATTAAACGACGCTTTTCTAAGGATTCTTTAGCGCTAATTTTGCTTGATGACTCATCAAAACTAACATCATCATCACCGTAGTTATCATCTAGTTCAAAATCTGTAGAAGACACTAAAACTACCTCATAATGAAAAAAAGTGAATGGGTCTAGGCGCTATTTATCCCTGTTCTAAAAACTTGTCAAGTTTTATTTGTTTTTTTCGCATTTAAATCGATTTTGGGGCTTTTTTTCTGACCACTTTTTATGGCATGATA
>Ga0209023_10006851_pt1 | contig 11870 bp, 12 predicted proteins | sample LakOneMetagenome_FD_187468 | JGI IMG/M metagenome (GOLD analysis project Ga0209023, IMG submission 187468) | Freshwater and sediment microbial communities from Lake Erie, Canada (SPAdes) (version 2) | ecosystem: Environmental > Aquatic > Freshwater > Lentic | place: Lake Erie, Canada...
GGGTCGGTGTCGAATTCCCCGGCTGCGATCGGGTCGTAGTAGGACTCCTGGTCATACCTGCTGTGGAGCCAGTAGTTGGTGGCCGGCATCCGCTCGGTGATGTCGAAGTCCAGACCGAGATAGACCGTGAAGAGCGGCGTCGCCATCCGGTAACCGTCGACCTGGCTGCGGATCTCGTCCGGTACCGCCTCCTCGTCAAGGAGCTCGAGAAAGAGATGCTTGATGTCCCCGGTCGCGATCACGCTGTCGGTGACCACCGTCTCGCCGCCGGCCAGCTCGACTCCGGTGACCCGGAAGCCCCCGGACCCGGTCGGTTCGGTGAGGATGCTTTCCACCTCGGCGTGGGTGCGGACCCTGCCGCCGTAGGTGTGGATCAGGTCGACCAGCTGGCCGGCCAGCTCCTGACCGCCGCCGCGGACGTAGAAGGCACCTTCCTGCAGGTAGTGGTCGACCAGTCCGGCGTGCAGGATGACCGGAGCCCTGGAGGGCGGGGTCGCATAGTCGCCGGCCTGTCCGAGCAGCACCGCCCGAGAACGCTCGCTCAGGTAATTCTCGTCGAGGAGTTCGGTCATCGAGCGCATCCCCCAGCTGACCACAGTGGGAGCCTTCGCCATGTATTCAGCGAGGTCCGTGTTCGAGTCGGGGATTCCGACCTCGCGTAGTTCGTCCATCAGGTTGCGGAGGACGTCGGTGACCGCCCGCAGTCCCTCCTCCTCTTCAGGGAAGGTTCCGACCAGCCGGTTGACGTAGTTGTCCCATCCTTTGGGCACCTTGAACTCGAGATCGGGAAAGACGAGGGTGTCGAATCCGTCCGGGTCCAGCTCCGGGAATTCGATCCGGTCGTCGAGTCCGAGGCCGCTGAGGATCCGGGCGATCTCACCGGTCTTCGCTCCGCCGATGTAGTGCAGGCCCACATCGAACTGCCACTGGTTCTTGCGGCGGAAAGTCTGGGAACAGCCACCGGCAACGTCGTACTGCTCCAGCACCAGGACCTTCTGCCCGATCGCCGCGAGATAGGCCGCGGCAGTCAGCCCGGCAAGACCGGATCCGATCACGACCACATCCGGCTCCGCGGGAACCGGGGGGACCACTCGCTGCCAGCCTGTCTCACTCATCGTCGTCAGCCTTTCCTATACTCAATTTTGTGACTACTCAATTTGTTGAGTATAGGTGCGTCCCGGGCAGAGGTCCAGTCGAATGGGCCTGAAGCATGCGGTGCTGGCCGCCCTGACCAGCCAGGAAGGCTCTGGATACGAGCTCTCGAAGCGGTTCGACGCTTCGGTCGCAAACTTCTGGCCGGCTTCTGCCCAACAGGTCTACCGGGAGCTCGACCGGCTCGAAGAAGACGGTCTGGTCAAGGCCCGAACGGTGCGCCAGCAAAAGCGACCGGACAAGAGAATCTTCCGCATCACCGCCGCCGGTAGCTCCGAACTCGGTGAATTCATCAGGTCAAAGACCCGCCCGACCGTGATCCGGGATGACCTCCTGGTCAAGGTAGCAAGCCTGAGCGAATCCAATTCAGCCGAAGTGGCCGCCGCGGTCCGCGACCGGCTGGGCACAAGCCAGGAGAAGCTGAAGATGTACGAATCCCTGCGTCCCGCTCTGCTGGGTGAACTCACCGAGCAACAGTTCCTCGCTTCCGGACCAGGCCGTCCTGAGTTCGGTCCCTACCTGGCACTGAAGCGAGGGATCGCCTTCGAGCGAGGCAACGTCCGCTGGGCCAGAGAAGTTCTCTCAGTTCTCGAGTAACGGGCACCAGACCGGCGGCGTGCTCGCATATGCTGGCGGCAGACCGGTTCCGGTCGAATGCAAGTCGCCAAACTGGAGAGGACCAGATGCCTACTTTCGTGATGCTGACCAACCTGACTTCCGAAGGTGTGAAGACCCTGAAGGGCCACCCGGGACGAGTTTCCGAGGTCAACCGCGAGGTCGAGGCCCTGGGTGCCAAGGTCATCGCCCAGTACTCGACCCTCGGTCAATATGACTTCATCACGATCATCGAAGCCTCCTCCGAGGAAGTGATGGCGAAGGTATCGGTGGAGATGGGCTCGCGCGGCACCATGACCAGTCAGACCCTGGCCGCAATCCCGGCCGAGCGGCTCGCCGAAGTTCTTTGAGCATCCGCATCCTCGTACTTGGCGGTGGCGGCCGTGAGCACGCCATCGTCAAGGCGCTTTCCCGCTCCCCCCAGGCCCCGGAGCTGTTCTGCTCACCCGGCAACCCCGGAATCGCGGCCGACGCGACCTGCCTGCCGGACCTCGACCCCGCCGACCCGGCTGCCGTCACCGCCAGGGCGAAGGAACTCGAGATCGACCTGGTCGCCGTGGGACCCGAAGCGCCTCTCGTGGCCGGGGTGGTCGATGCCCTGAATGAAGCCGGAATCGCCGCCTTCGGGCCGAGCGGTGCCGCTGCTCAACTCGAAGGTTCCAAGGCCTATGCCAAGCAGGCGATGGAGGAGGCCGGGGTACCGACCGCCGGCTACGGAGTGGTCACCGATCGGGAGAGCGCCCTGGCCAAGGTCGCGGAGACCGGCTGCCCGGTCGTGCTCAAGGCGGACGGCCTGGCCGCCGGCAAGGGCGTTCTGATCTGCATGACCGAGACCGAAGCCCACGAAGCGATCGAAGTCTTCTTCACCGAGCAGCGCTTCGGTGAGACTGAAGTGGTGGTCGAGGAATTCCTCGAGGGTGAAGAGCTTTCCCTGCTGGCAGTCTGCGACGGAGAGCGGGCGATCGCCCTGGCTCCCGCCCAGGATTACAAGCGGATCGGCGACGGAGACACCGGACCGAACACCGGAGGCATGGGCAGCTACTCCCCGGTGCAGACCGTTTCGTCGGATCAGCTTGCCGAGCTTTCAGATCTCGTTCACCAGCCGATCGTCGATCTTATGGCCCGCCGAGGCCACCCCTTCCACGGTGTGCTCTACGCCGGACTGATGATGACCGCCGACGGACCGAAGGTTCTCGAGTACAACACCCGCTTCGGTGATCCGGAGACGCAGGCCGTACTGCCCAGGCTTCGGTCGGATCTGGTCGATCTCTTCCTCGCCGCCTCCATTCCCGGCGGTCTTTCGGAAAAGGAAGTCAGCTTCTCCGACGAGTTCGCGGTTACCGTGGTGCTGGCCTCGGCCGGCTACCCGGCCTCTTCCTCGAAGGGGGACGTGATCACCGGTCTCGACGAGGCGGCCGCCTCGGCCGAAGTCGTTCACGCCGGCACCGCCGAACAGGACGGCCAGATCGTGACCGCCGGTGGACGGGTACTCAACCTGACGGGCCTCGGCCCCGACGCTGCAACGGCGCGTGATCGCGCTTACCATGCGGCAGACGCAGTGAATTTCGAAGGCAAACAGATGCGACGGGACATCGCCGAAAGAGCGGTCCGGCGCGAGAGAGACGAACTATGAGCGAAAACCCCCAGCAGCCAGCAGCCCTCACCTCGGTCGAGGCACTCTTCGAGGAAATCGAAGTCGACCAGCCGCAGGTCGGAATCATCATGGGCTCGAAGAACGACAAGCCCAAGATGCAGCCCGCCGGACAGGCGCTCGAAGACGCCGGCATCGCCTATGAGGTACGGGTCATGTCCGCCCACCGCGACCCCGCACTGGTCGTCGACTACTGCACCAACGCGAAGATGCGCGGCCTGAAGGTGATCATCGCCGGCGCCGGAATGTCCGCCGCCCTGCCCGGTGTCGCCGCCGCCCACACCGAACTGCCGGTGATCGGCGTCCCGATTCTCGGCAAGTCGCTCGGTGGTCTCGACGCGCTTCTTTCCGCGGTCCAGATGCCTCCGGGAGTTCCGGTCGCATGCGTGGCGATCGACGGCGCGAAGAACGCCGGCGTGCTCGCCACCCGCATCATCAACCTCGCCGCCTAGAACCAGATGATCGAGCGCTACACCCGCCCGGAAATGGGCGCGGTCTGGACCCAGCAGGCCAAATTCCAGTCCTGGCTGGACGTCGAGCTGGCTGCCACGGACGCCTGGGCCGCCGAAGGCGTCGTCCCGGCCGAAGCAGCAGCCGTCTGCCGGGAAAAGGCCAGCTTCACGGTCGAGGAAGTGAACGCCCGTGAGGAGATCACGAATCATGACGTCGCGGCCTTCGTCGACGTGGTGGCCGCCTCGATCGGTGAAGAGGGCCGCTGGATCCACTTCGGCCTGACCTCTTCGGATGTTCTGGATACGGCGCTCGGCGTTCAGCTGACCAAAGCGGGGGCGATCCTCGTCGACGGCGCGAAGCTTTACCGCGACGCGCTGATCGAGCGGGCCTTCGAATTCAAGGACACCCTGGCAATGGGACGCACCCATGGCGTCCACGCGGAGCCGACCACCTTCGGCCTCCGCCTCGCCGGCTTCGCCTTCGAAGCCGACCGCAACTGGAAGCGGCTGCAGGAGGCGACAGCCCAGGCCGCCCGCGGCAAGCTCTCTGGCGCCGTTGGAACCTATGCCTCGGTGCCCCCCACCATCGAGCGGCGGGTCATGGGGAATCTCGGACTCGCCCGGGAAGAGATCGCCACCCAGGTGGTGCCAAGGGACCGCCATGCGGAACTGCTCTCCGCGATCGCCCTGGCCGGTGCCGGCATCGAGCGTTTCGCGACCGAGGTCAGGCACCTCCAGCGGACCGAAGTCCGTGAAGCGGAAGAACCCTTCGCGACCGGACAGCAGAAGGGTTCATCGGCGATGCCGCACAAGCGCAACCCGATCCGGACCGAGCGCCTGACCGGACTGGCACGGCTGCTTCGCGGCTATGCCCAGACCGGACTCGAGAACGTGGCCCTCTGGCATGAGCGTGACATCTCGCACTCCGGCGCCGAGCGGGTCATCCTGCCCGATGCGACGATCGGACTCGATTACATGCATTACGTCGCCACCCAGGTCGCTTCCGGACTGGTGGTGCACGTGGACCGGCTTCAGGCCAATCTGGAACAGACCAACGGCGCGATGTTCAGCCAGCGGGCCCTGACCGCCCTGGTCGAGTCGGGCATGACCCGCGACGAGGCCTACCGGACGGTCCAGGCAGCTGCTCATGAAGCATTCGACGGTGGAGATCACTTCCGCGAGCTGATCGGCAAGGCAGCCCCCCAGCTCGATCTCGACGAGATCTTCAACTACAACGCCTACCTCAACCACGTCCCCGAAGTCTTCGAACGGTTGGAGGAGATCCGGTGACCGGATCTCACTCCAACGGACACCAGAATCTGGAGGAGATCCGGTGAAGCTGTACACCTGCGGTACCGGAACCAAGGGCCCGGGCGCGATGCATCCTTGCGCCAAGGCCGGCAAGGCTCTCGACGAGGCCGGCTACAAGTACGAGGTCAAGGAGATGCGGGGCTACCGGATGATGCCCTGGACCTGGCGCAGCCGGGCGGAGGACCGCAAGGAAGTCATGGAGCTTTCCGGGACCAACGAGGTGCCGATCCTGGTGCTCGACAACGGTGAAGTGATCAGCGACTCCTCGGCGATCGCAAAGTGGGCGAAGGAGAACCCTGCCCCGAAGTCCTGAACCGATCGGCCCGGCTTCAATCAAGCCGGCGGCCGATGCCATCGCCCGTGGCTTTCAGGACAACGAGATCTGGGCCTGGCTCCTGCCCGATGACCGGGTCAGGGCCCGGGTCGAGAAGCGTCAGTACCGGGCACTGATCAGGCACATCTTCCTGTCGCGCAAGTCCGGGTGGCTGACCCGCCGCCCGGACGGCGAGGCTGCCGGGGGAGCGCTCTGGTACCCGCCCGGTACGAAGAAGCACACCTTCCGGGAGACCATGGCCGAAAGCCTCACCTTTCTGCCGGCCGGCATTCCCCATCTCGGGAAAGCCTCGAAGCTGCAGCGGCTGGTCGTCTCGAACTGGCCGAAGGAACCGCACTGGTACCTCTCGGTGCTCTCGGTTTCACCCGAATCACAACGCCGGGGCCACGGCGGGGTCCTGCTTCAGCCCGGTCTGGATGCCGCCGACCGGGACGGTGTCGGTTGCTGGCTGGAAACCCAGCGGGAAAGCAACATTCCCTTCTACGCCAGGTTCGGTTTCGGCCTGGTCAGGAAGGTGGAAGTCGAGCCGGAAGTACCTCTCTGGCTGATGTGGCGTCCGCCGGCCTGAACCGTAGTTCGGCTCAGCAGAGCGTGTCCTGCTGCACTCCGTTTGGACAGACCGAGTGGAACCAGATCGCGTTGGGAAAGACCGTCCCGGTGAAGTTCGCCCCGGTGAAGTTGGAGTTCATGATGATCACCGAGCCGAGCGAGGCGTTGGTCATGTTGGCGTCGTTGAAGGAAGAGATCTGGATCGTGCTGGCATGCATGAAGGCTTCGGTGAAATTGGCGTCGTCCATGATCACGCTGTCCAGGTTCGCCGAGTAGAGCAGGGTGCCGGTGAAGTTGGCCGGGTTCGGCTGGGCGACCACCCCATAGAGGTTGGCGTTCTCGAGATTGACGTTGGTCAGGTTGGTGCCGGAAAGGGTCGCGCCCCAGAGGTTGGCGTTGATCAGACTGGTCGTCGTCTTGGCCGGCTCATTCGAAAACGGAGGTGGCGGCGGGGGCTGGTTCGATCCGGTCAGATTCGCGGAAGTGAGATCCGCCCCGTAAAAGTTCGAATTGGTGAAATCACCGTTGGTCATCGTCGCCGAGTTCATGCTGACCCCGTAGAACCGCGCATTCTCGGCGCTGACTGCCGCCAGGTTCGCGCCGTTCAGGGTGGCGTTGTTGAAGTTGGCCGTGGTCAGAGTGGCCTTGTTGAGCTTCGCCCCGACCAGCCAGGCTCCGCGGAGATCGGCGCTGGTCAGATCCGCGCCACGCAGATCGGCATTCTTCAGATTGGCGTTCCGCAGGTCGGCCCCGCGCATCTTCGCGCCGTTGAAGTTGGCGCCGTTGAGTCTGCCGTGGAATTTCAGCTTCCAGTTCAGGTTCTTGCCGGCGCATCTGGCGTTCTGCTTCAGGACGCAGCCATTCACCGGCTTCGCGGCCGCGGCGAAGGCGGTCAGCGAGAAGAAAGAAACGAAAAGGGCAGCGAGAACCATCCGTAGCTGGCGCATGTGATGAACCTATTCGGCCAGAAACGGGGATCGCCTTCCCCGACAGCACTTTGAGGCGGATGCCGCCCAGGCGCAGCCCTGACCGGAGCTCAGCCGGGGACTACCGCGCTGGTCGCTCCGGTCACCTGAACGATGTTGCCGTCGAAACCGGCCGCGTAGAGGTTGCCGGCCCTGAATCCCTTCTTCGCTCCGCTGATCGCAACCGAAGTCGTCTGGGAGAGTCCGGTCGCGATCACGCAGGCCTTCCGCTCCGGGTTGATCTTCCAGATCTCGCCCTTGCCGAAGACCGCCGCGTAAAGGTTGTTCTGACCGTCACGGGTGAGGCCGTCGAAGAGCACGTTCGCCACTTCGGGAGAAGTGAAGTAGGTGGTGACCTTGCCCGGGTCGGTCAGATCGATCCGGGCGATCGTCGACGGGGTGGTGAACATCTGGTTGGCGAACAGGTATCTGCCGTTCTTGCCCACGGTCAGGCCGTTGGCCGAATTCAGGCTGGCCCAGCCGTTGGTGGTGGTTCCGTCCGGGGTGATCCGGTCGAGCTTCAGGCCGAGGTTGTTCGAGGCGTAGACGTTGCCATCGCGGTCGCGGGCGATTCCGTTGGCCATCCCGAGGTGATCGGAGACGACGGTCTTGCTTCCGTTGGTCAGATTGACGCTGTAGAGGCCCGCAGTCGGGTTCAGGTCACCCGCGGCCCCGTTGGCCAGAAGATCTCCGTACCCCCAGAGCAGACGTTTGCCGTTCCAGGCCAGTCCGCCTCCACCCGGGTTGCCGGTGGTGACCAGTTTCGGTTCGGCCACGCCCCTGGTGTACGCCTTCAGCATGCTCTGGGTTCCGTCGCCGGTCGAGGTGTAAAGCACCCCGCCACCGCCAACGGTCAGGTTCTCGATCGCGGTCTGACCGCTGTAGATCGTCTTCTGGTTGTAGCTGCCGACGCATTTCGGCACCTCCGCAGCGGAAGCCGGTCCGGCGACAAGTCCGGACATGATCAGAACCGAAGTGAGGAAGCAGAAAACCTTGCGCATGCAGGGAACCTTAACCGCAGTCGGCGAGCTTCGCCCCGCCTCCAGGCTCCATGCGCCCACCCACTTGAAGCATCGAATCGATGGGTGGGCCTCGGTTGGGGTGATTCGGAGACTTAATGCGTTGTAGAGTCGGACCCAATGAGCTCCTCGATTGAAGACCTGAAACTCGTCAATTCCGGCAAGGTCCGTGAGATCTACGAGATCGAGGACGATCTCCTGCTGGTCGCCTCCGACCGGATCTCGATCTACGACGTGATCATGCCTACCGCGATCCCCGACAAGGGGAAGGTTCTGACCCAGATGTCCAACTTCTGGTTCGAGAACACCACCGGGATCGTGCCCAACCACTTCATTTCGAATGACGTGCCGGAAGAAGTAGCCGGTCGCGCCGTGAGAGTTCGCAAGCTCGAGATGTACCCGGTCGAATGCGTTGTCCGCGGCTACCTCTCCGGTTCCGGCTGGAAGGAGTACCAGGAGTCGGGTTCGGTCTGCGGAGTCGGCCTGCCTGACGGACTCAAGGAATCCGACAAGCTTCCGCGTCCCATCTTCACCCCGGCCACCAAGGCCGAACTCGGCGACCACGACGAGAACGTGGACTTCGATCGCGCCGCCGAAATCGTCGGCGACCGGCACCTCATGGAGGAACTGCGCCGGATCTCGATCGAGATCTACGAGTACGGGGCTGCCCATGCCGCCGAAAAGGGAATCATCCTCGCCGACACCAAGTTCGAGTTCGGCAGCTACGACGGAGCCGAGATCGTGCTGGCCGACGAGGTTCTGACCCCGGATTCATCGCGCTACTGGCCCGCCGACCAGTACGAGCCGGGCAAGACCCAGCCTTCCTTTGACAAGCAGTACGTCCGCGACTGGGCCAACGCCGCAGGGTGGGATCACAATCCGCCCGCGCCGGAGCTGCCGGAAGACGTTGTCGCCCAGACCCAGGCCAAGTACCGTGAGGCCTACGAGCGGATCACCGGGAGAGAGCTTTGATTCAGGCCCGCGTTCTGATTCGCCCCAAGGAAGGCATTCTCGACGCGCAGGGCAAGGCGGTCGAAGGTGCCCTGCCCGCACTCGGATTCGAGGGGATCGAGCATGTCCGGGTCGGCCGGATCGTCGAACTTCAGGCCGAGAACGCCGACCGGCTCGATGAGCTTTGCGAAAAGCTCCTCGCCAATCCGCTGATCGAGGACTACGAGATCGAGACCATCTCCGGATGAAGTGGGGCGTGCTGCAGTTCCCCGGTTCCTGTGATGAGCGCGATGCCCTGAACGCCTGCCTGATCGCCGGACAGTCCCTGGGCGCTGGTGGCGGAGTCGGTGGGGACCCCTCCTCGACCCGAAACGTCGTCGGGGCCCCCACCGACTCCACCTCCGAGTCCCGACTGGTCTGGCATGAGGAGACTGACCTCTCCGGGCTTGACGGGATAGTGGTTCCCGGTGGTTTCTCCTATGGGGATTACCTGCGGGCCGGGGCGATTGCCCGGTTTTCACCCGCGATGACCGCAGTGGCCGAGTTTGCCGCCGCTGGCGGTCCGGTCCTGGGGATCTGCAACGGGTTCCAGGTGCTTTGCGAAAGCGGACTGCTTCCCGGAGCGCTGCTGACCAACGAGCGGACCCGGTTCATCTGCCGCCAGGGTGACCTGGTGGTCGGCGACTCCGACTCGCCCTTCCTCTCCGGCTATGAGGCCGGCCAGACGATTTCGATTCCGTTCAAGCATCAGTCCGGCCGCTTCTTCGCCCCGCCGGAAATGCTGGAACAGATCGAGTCCAGCAACCAGGTTGCCTTCCGCTACGCCCCCGGCCAGAACCCGAATGGTTCGCTGAATGACATCGCCGGAGTGACCAACGAGGCCGGCAACGTGATCGGCCTGATGCCTCATCCCGAGCATGCCGTCGAAGCCTTCAGCGGTTCGACCGATGGACTCCCGCTCTTCCAGGGCCCTGCCCTTGCCACCGCCGGAGCCGGAGCATGAGCGAGCCCAAGCCGCACATTGCGCTCGGTCTCACAGATCACGAATTCGACCTGATCTGCGAGAAGATGGGCCGCGAACCGAACGGGGTCGAACTGGCCATGTTCTCGCTGCTCTGGTCCGAGCACTGCGCGTACAAGCATTCGAAGAAGCTGCTCGGCAAGCTACCGACCGACGGCCCGCGCGTGGTCATGGGTCCGGGCGAAAACGCCGGCGCCGTGGACATCGGCAACGGCTACTCGATCGCTTTCAAGGTCGAGTCGCACAACCACCCTTCCGCGGTCGAACCCTTCCAGGGTGCTGCGACCGGTGTCGGCGGAATCCTTCGCGACGTGATCGCCCTGGGTGCCCGGCCGATCGCCATGCTCGATTCACTCCGCTTCGGTGAGCCCGACAACGAGCGCACCCACTATCTGGTTGACGGCGTGGTCCGGGGCGTCGGTCACTACGGCAACTCGATGGGAATCCCGACGGTTGGTGGAGAGATCTACTTCGAGCCGCCTTATGAGCAGAACCCTCTGGTCAACGCGATGTGTGTCGGTATTGCCCGCACCGACGAGATGGTCCGTGCGGCCGCCGCCGGAACCGGCAACAAGGTCGTGCTCTTCGGATCTCTGACCGGTCGCGACGGCATCGGCGGTGCTTCAGTGCTCGCCTCGGCCGAACTCGATGAAGGTGACGACGCCAAGCGGCCGACCGTCCAGATCGGTGACCCCTTCGAAGAATCGAAGCTGCTCGAGTGCTGCCAGGAACTGCTGGCCAAGGATCTGCTGGTTTCACTCCAGGACCTCGGCGCGGCCGGACTCACCTCCTCGGCCGGCGAGATGGCTTCGGCCGGTGGCACCGGAATCGACATCGATGTCGGACTGGTTCCCCTGCGCGAAGCGGACATGGAGCCTTTCGAGATCATGGTCTCCGAATCCCAGGAACGCATGCTGGCCGTGGTCGACCCTTCGAAAGTCGATGAAGTTCTTGCCCTCTGCACCAAGTGGCAGACCGCTTCCGCGGTGATCGGCGAAGTGACCGACAGCGGCAACTTCCACATCCTCAAGAACGGCGAGACGGTCGGCGAGATCCGAATCGATGACCTGGTCGACGGCTGCCCGCTCTACGATCTCGATCCCGAGGAACCGGCCGAGTGGACTTACCCGAACCGGGAATCGATCGAGGCCGACGCTTCCCCCAGCGACATTGCGCTAGCCCTGCTGTCGTCCCCTTCGATTGCCTCGAAGCGCTGGGCCTTCGAGCAGTACGACTCGGTTGTCGGTTCGAGGACCGTTCACCGGGCAGGCGCTGCCGATGCGGCCGTCCTCAACATTCCCGAGTCCGATCGGGCGATCGCCGTCTCGATCGACGGCAACGGCCGGCGGGTTGCCTGCGATCCGTTCCAGGGCACCGTCGAAGCCGCTCTCGAATGCGCGGCGAACCTCGCGGTGGTCGGTGCTGAACCGCTCGGAGTGACCAACTGCCTCAACTTCGGCAACCCGGAGAAGCCGACCGTCGCCTGGCAGCTCGGTCGCGCGATCGACGGCCTGGCCGAGGCCTGCAACGCGCTCGAAGCCCCCGTCGTCGGCGGCAACGTCTCCCTTTACAACGAGACCCCGCAGGGCCCGATCTACCCGACCCCGGTCGTCGGCATGGTTGGCGAGCTTCCCGACCCGGCCCATGTCGCCGGCGAGAACTGGCGCGAGGGTGATGCAATCGCCCTGATCGGTCCTTTCGATCCGTCACTGGCCGGTTCGGAACTGGAGAAGCAGCGCGGCCAGCTCGGCAAGGGGCTGCCCGAAGTGGAGATCGCCCCCGTCAAGTCAGCGATAGAGCTGGTCCGGGAAGCGGTCCGTTCCGGTGCGATCCGTAGCGCCACCGATGTT
>Ga0209023_10006852_pt1 | contig 11869 bp, 10 predicted proteins | sample LakOneMetagenome_FD_187468 | JGI IMG/M metagenome (GOLD analysis project Ga0209023, IMG submission 187468) | Freshwater and sediment microbial communities from Lake Erie, Canada (SPAdes) (version 2) | ecosystem: Environmental > Aquatic > Freshwater > Lentic | place: Lake Erie, Canada...
TTATCGTGGCCGCTAAGCGGGCCTTGATTGAAAATATGCGCTGAAAGTCCGGTCCTATGAGCACGATACCCGCGTCGATGCAAAATCCGCAGGCCTATGTCAGCTCCCAGTCTTTCTGGCAGCGGCTGACTGCGAACCGCAACTGGATCGCGTTCTGGTTCATGTTGCCCGCCGCCGCGTTTTTGCTGCTGTTCCTGGCCTATCCGTTGGGCCTTGGGGTCTGGATGAGCTTCACCGATGTTCGCATCGGTCGGCCTGGTGTCTTTATCGGCGCCGAGAATTACGAATGGCTGTTTGAGGACGGGGTGTTTTGGCTCTCGGTGTTCAACACGCTCCTGTACACGACCATTGCCAGCGTCATCAAATTCGGGCTCGGGCTGTATCTCGCGCTGCTGCTGAATCGCAACATGCCTTTCAAGGCAATGATCCGCGCGGCCGTTTTGATTCCGTTCATCGTTCCGACGGTGCTGTCGGCAATTGCGTTCTGGTGGATCTACGATTCACAATTTTCCATCATCTCATGGTCGCTGATCAAGCTCGGCCTCATCAACCAGAACATCAACTTCCTCGGCGACTCGTCATGGGCACGCGCCAGCGTGATCATCGCGAATATCTGGCGCGGCGTGCCGTTTGTCGCCATCACGTTGCTTGCAGGTTTGCAAACCGTGTCGCCATCGCTGTACGAAGCAGCAACCCTCGACGGCGCGACCAACTGGCAACGTTTCCGGTTCATCACCTATCCGCTGCTCACGCCGATCATCGCTGTGGTGATGACCTTCTCGGTGCTGTTTACTTTCACGGATTTCCAGTTGATCTGGGCGCTGACGCGCGGCGGTCCCGTCAATGCGACGCATCTGATGGCGACGCTCAGCTATCAACGCGGAATCCTGAGCGGTCGGCTTGGGGAGGGCGCTGCGGTCGCGACCGCGATGATCCCGTTCCTGCTGGCTGCGATCACCATTTCCTGGTTCGGCATGCAGCGGCGCAAATGGCAGCAGGGGTCCGACAATGACTGATCACGCTGTAGCACCAACGCAATCGGCGAGCGATAACAGCGAGGGCATGAGCTATCTCGAAAGCCTGCCCAGCAAGATCATCACGCTGTACATCCCGCTGTTCATTCTTGTCGTCATCCTGCTGTTTCCATTTTACTGGATGGCGCTGACGTCGATCAAACCCGACGAACAGCTCATCGATATGGAAACCTACAACCCGTTCTGGGTTGTGAAACCGACGCTCAAGCATATTCAGAAGCTGTTGTTCGAGACTCAGTATCCGCGCTGGCTCTGGAACACGATGTATGTCGCGGCGGCGGCAACGTTTCTCTCCATCGTCGCCAGCGTGCTGGCGGCCTATGCCATCGTCCGGTTGCGCTTCAAGGGCGCGGAGGTCGTCAGTGCGTCGATCTTTCTGGCCTATCTCGTTCCACCCTCGATTCTGTTTATTCCGCTGGCGTCGGTGATCCACTCTTACGGTCTGTTTGACTCGCCGCTGTCGTTGATTCTGGTTTATCCGACGCTGCTGATCCCGTTCTCTACCTGGCTGCTGATGGGATATTTCAAGACCATTCCTTATGAGCTTGAAGAATGCGCGCTGATTGACGGCGCAAGCCGCTGGCAGATTCTGACCAAGATCGTGTTGCCGCTTGCCGTGCCGGGACTGATCTCTGCGTTCATCTTTTCGTTCACGCTGTGCTGGAACGAGTTCATCTACGCGCTGACGTTCCTGTCATCGACGCAGAACAAGACTGTGCCTGTGGCCATCGTCAACGAGTTCGTGGACGGCGACATCTACAAATGGGGATCGCTGATGGCGGGCGCGCTGGTGGGCTCGCTGCCGCTGGTCATTCTCTACGCATTTTTTGTCGAACATTATGTGTCCGCCATGACTGGCGCGGTCAAAGAATAACAAAAACATTGGCGGACATTTCAGGGGAAGGGTGACGCGTTGCATATTTTGATTCTCGGTGCGGCCGGTATGGTCGGGCGCAAACTTGCCGAACGCCTGTCACGCGATGGCAGGCTCGGTAAAACCGACATCGCGCGCATGACACTGCAGGATGTTGTCGCGCCAGCCAAGCCGAACACATCGATCCCGGTCGAGCTTGTTACTTGTGATGTCGCCGATCAGGCCTCCGTTTCAAAACTCGTGGCCGCGAAGCCTGACGTGATCTTTCATCTCGCGGCCATCGTGTCAGGAGAGGCGGAGGCAGATTTCGACAAAGGCTATCGTATCAATCTTGAAGGCACGCAGTATCTCATCGACGGGATCCGCGCCGTCGGCGGCGGCTACAAGCCGCGCGTGGTGTTCACGTCGTCGATTGCTGTATTCGGAGCGCCATTTCCCGAAAAGATCGGAGATGAATTCTTCAACACGCCGCTTACCAGCTACGGCACGCAAAAGACCATCGGCGAACTGCTGATCTCCGATTATACGCGCAAAGGTCTGCTTGACGGGATCAGCATTCGGCTGCCGACGATCTGCGTCCGGCCTGGCCTGCCGAACAAGGCCGCGTCCGGATTCTTTTCCAATATCATCCGCGAACCACTGGCTGGCAAGGAAGCGATCCTGCCGGTGTCGGAAGATGTGCGCCATTGGCACGCGTCGCCGCGCTCGGCGGTGGGCTTCCTGTTGCACGCGGGCTCAATGGATACGAATGCCATCGGTCCGCGCCGTGCGCTCAGCATGCCGGGCCTGTCAGTGACGGTCGGAGAGCAAATCGCTGCGCTGGATCGTGTGGCGGGCAAGAGCGTCACCGCGCGCATCAAGCGCGTGCCCGATCAAACTATCACTGACATTGTCGCCGGGTGGCCGCGCGACTTTGTAACGGAGCGGGCGCTGAAACTCGGCTTCACCACCGCTGAAAAAACCTTCGACGATATTATCCGTATTCATATCGAAGACGAACTCGGTGGCACATTCGTGACCTGACACATGTTGGTGCAGCGATGACGACGATCGCCTGCATTGGCGAGTGCATGATTGAATTATCGCAAGGCGCCAATAGCCAAATCACGCGCAGCTATGGCGGCGATACGCTGAACACGGCGATCTATCTCGCGCGGCTCGGCGTCAGCGTGGATTACATCACCGCGCTCGGTGACGATCCGTTCAGCGATGAGATGATTGAGGGCTGGAAGGGCGAGGGCGTCGGCACGGCGCATGTTGCGCGTGTGGCGGGGAAATTGCCGGGCCTCTACGCAATCCGGACTGACGCAAAGGGCGAGCGGTCGTTCTATTATTGGCGCGATAGCGCCGCGGCGCGAATGCTGCTCGATGTGCCGGAAACGAATGGCATCCTTGCAGCACTCGTAAATTACGATGTGATCTATCTTTCGGGCATCACGCTGTCTCTCTACAGCGCCGACGGGCGTCAGCGGCTGATCGAAGCCTTACAAGATGCGCGAGCGAATGGTGCGCGCGTGACTTTCGACACCAATTTTCGTCCCATCGGATGGCCAGTTCCGGACATTGCACGGCAGGTGTATCGCCAGATGTTCGCGACGAGCGATATTGTGCTGGCTTCGATGGAAGACCTCTCCTTGCTATTTGGCGCGCGCTTGGAGGCTGAACTGACCGAACACGCGACTGCCAGCGAAGTCGTCTTGAAACTTGCCACGCCGGCCTGCGTTATTCGGCATGGTGGCAGGGAGCAGACCGTGATGGCTGAGCCGGTTTCGAAAATCGTGGACACGACCGCGGCGGGCGATAGCTTCTCGGCGGCGTATCTCGCTGCGCGGCTGCGTGGCGCTCTGCCTGTCGAGGCGGCGGCAGCCGGTCATCGTCTTGCCGGTGTCGTGATCGGCCATCGCGGCGCGATCGTTCCGCGCGATGCGATGCCTTCAAACAATGTCGCCATCACGGAGCATTCGTCATGATCAAGACTGCTCCGGCGAGCCACGGCGAAGTGCTTGAAAAGCTGCTTGCGCCCGCGCGCATCATTCCTGTGCTGACCATCGATCGGATGGAGGACGGCGTGCCGCTCGCGCGTGCGCTGGTGGCGGGCGGTGTGAAGGTGCTCGAAGTGACCTTTCGCACTGAAGCGGCGACTGAAGCTGCCAAAGCCATCATTGCGGAAGTGCCGGACGCCGTTGTTGGCATTGGGACGGTTCTAAGCGCGGACGATCTGCGCCGCGCGCAGGCGCTCGGCGCGAAATTCGCAGTCAGTCCCGGCGCAACGCCTGAACTGCTCGATGCCGCCGCTGCGGGCGAATTGCCTTTTTTGCCGGGCATCGCGACAGCGTCGGAATTGATGCAGGCGCTGGCGCGCGGATTTAATCTCGTGAAATTCTTCCCGGCCGAGCAGTCCGGCGGCATTGCGATGCTACGCGCGCTCGCAGGGCCGTTTCCGAACACGCGCTTCTGTCCGACCGGCGGCATCGGCGCGGCGAACGCGGCGACATGGCTCGCTGAACGAAATGTGGTTGCTATCGGCGGGTCGTGGCTTTGCCCCGCAAGCGACGTCCGCGCGGGCAATTGGGAAGTCATCACGGGCCGCTGCATCGACGCGATGCGGTCGCTGCGCAAGCGATAGACTAAAATCCCATTGCCGCGCCGTCGCTGCGCGGATCGGTTGCGCCTTCGAACATCCCGTCGGCATGACGCACGACTGCGCCCGCATGGCCCATGGTCGATGTGAATGCCGGCAGGATTTCGATGTCGTGGCCGACATCGCGCATTGCCTGCACCACGGCGGGATCGAAACGATTTTCGAGTTTCAGCGTCACAGTAGCATCGCCCCAGGTCTTGCCGAGCAACCAGCGCGGCGCGGTGATTGCGGCCTGCAATCCCTGTCCGTACATCGCGTAGCGGCTGAACACGGCAGACTGGCTTTGCGGCTGCCCTTCGCCGCCCATATTGCCGTAAACCATTCGGCGGCCGTCATTGAACAGCGCCATCGCCGGATTGAGCGTGTGGAAAGGTTTGCGTCCCGGACGCAGTGCGCGAGGGCCATTAACATCGAGCAGGAAACTCGAACCACGATTTTGCCAGACGATGCCGGAATTCGCCAGCACGCAGCCGGAGCCGAATTCGAAGTAGATGCTTTGAATAAAGCTGACGGCGGTGCCGTCATTGTCGATGGCGCCGAGCCAGACAGTATCGCCGGGGTTGACCGGTACAGGCCAGGGCAGCGCGCGATGGTGCGCGACGCGCGAGGCAAGCTCGTCGAGAATGTCGGGCGTCAGGTAGTGCTCGGGTTTCTCTGTCATGAACGCGTGGTCACCGATCACGCGGTCGCGCACCAGAAAGGCCTGTTTGGTCGCTTCGACGATGCCGTGCAGATAGTCGAACGTTTCTGCTTCCTTCACGCCAAGCCGCTCGAAGATCGCGAGGATCATCAGCGACGCGAGGCCTTGCGTCGGCGGTGGAAAATTATAAAGCGTGGCCTGTTTCACGGCGACCGACAACGGATCGCGCCGCAGCGCTTTGTGATTTGCGAGATCGTCCAGCGTCACCGATGAACCGCAGCGTGCGAGATCGGCCGCGATCTGTTTTGCAAGGATGCCCGTGTAGAAATCCAGCGGGCCTTGGTTGCCGATATGCCGAAGCGTCGCGCCGAGGGCGGGCAGTTTCATCAACCGACCTTCCTGCGGGAGCTTTCCGTCGAGCAGGAATGTGTCGACAAAACCGGGCGAGTCTTTCAGTTCGTTGAACTTGGTCTCGGTCAGCTCCTGCTGTGTCGCCGTGACGGCAAAACCATTCTCCGCCGACCACACCGCGTCTTCCACCAAACGCGACAGCGGAAGTTTGCCGCCGATCTCGCGGCTGACCGCGAAGGCCTCGGCCCATCCGGACAACGTCCCGGCGACTGTGTTGGCGGCAAGAGGCCCACGAGGCGGGATCGCAGACTGGCCCTTGCTGCGATAAAATTCCGGCGTCGCGGTTGCTGCCGCTGCGCCGCAGGCATCGATTGCAATCGGCGGTTTGCCGCCGACCGAGATCAGCCAGAAGCCGTCACCGCCGAGAGAGTTCATGTGCGGATAGACCACGGGCAGGCTGGCTGCCATCGCCAGTGTCGCTTCGACTGCGTTGCCGCCCTCGCGCAGAATGCGCAGACCAGCTTCACTGGCGAGATGATGCGGCGACGTGACCATGCCGCGGCGGGAGCGGGGCGTATTCAGCATCGGTTGAATCCGAAGTTGGTGTTTGCGTGAGGCGGAGATCGCAGCAAGAGTATTGTTATCCGAAAATCAGCCTTTCGTTACAACGCAAAAATGCCCGGACGAAGCCGGGCATTTTCTTCGGGGTGAATAGCCGGAACGCTATCGATCAGACCTTCACCATCCGCTTACCGCGGTTTTCGCCTGCAAGCAATCCGATCAGCGCCTGTGGCGTGTTCTCGAGCCCGTCGATCACATCTTCCGGCACCTTGATCTTGCCTTCCTTCACCCAGGACTGCAGATCGGCCATCGCGGTATCGCGTTGTTCGCCATCAAAGTCGGTGACGATGAAGCCTTGCAAGATGAGCCGCTTCACAACGATAAGGCCCGGCACGCCGCGCGGTCCGCTGGCCGGTGCTGCGCCGTCATAGGCCGACACGGCACCACAACAGGCGACACGTCCGCGATTGTTCATCTGCGGCAGGCACGCTTCGAAAATATCGCCGCCGACATTGTCGAAATACACGTCGATACCGTTCGGCGCGGCAGTCTTGAGTGCCTTGAACACCGGTTCGGATTTATAATCGATGGCGGCATCGAAGCCGAGTTCAGACGTCAGCCAGTTGCACTTGTCCTTGCCGCCCGCGATGCCGACCACGCGGCAGCCCTTGATCTTGGCAATCTGCCCGACGAATGTGCCGACCGATCCGGCGGCCGCCGAGACAACCACAGTCTCACCGGCTTTCGGTTTGCCGACATGGAGCAGACCGAAATAAGCGGTCAGTCCGGCGATGCCGTATACGCTGATCAAATGGGTGAGGGGATCGACGCGCGGCACCTTGATCAGCGTCTTGCCGCGCACGGCGGCATATTCCTGCCAGCCGGTATCGCCGAAAACGAGATCGCCTGGCGCGAAGCCCGGCGCATTCGATGAAATCACTTCGGCAATCGCGCCGCCTGCCATCACCGTGTTTGCCTCGACGGCTTAACGGTAGGTCGCGCCCTGCATCCATGCGCGGTTCGCAGCATCGAGAGAAATGTAAAGCACGCGCACCAGAACTTCGCCGTCCTTCGGTTCGGGACGTTTTGCTTCGACCAGTTTGAAGTTCTGCGGCAGCAACTTACCGGTCGGTTTTTCGACGAGCAGGATCTGGCGATTGGCTTGTGACATTTGAGAATTTCCTCCGGCTTCATTTTTGTCGTGCGGCACGATAGCAGCGTGGTGACGGATTGGAACCCACTGCCAAACCTGCGGATTTGTCGCAAAGCGACAGTCGCGGAGCGCGCCGATCCTAGCGGCTCGTTTCAAACGGGCAGGCATTTGCGTCCGTGATTGGCGGCTGCATGTCGCTCGGTTACGGGAACTCGAACGCGCGCTTCCGCGTTGTTCACGCGCAAGGCGAGCAGCTTTCAACCGCCGGGACGCCCTATTCTTACCCGAATTGTGCCCCGTTCTAAGCGCATCTGCGCATCGCCGGAGCAGGGGGCCTGATGAGAGATGTTGTAAGTCCGTCTCTGCGGCGCATTTTATGCGTGTTTCCGCGGTATTCGCCGTCATTCGGCACTTTCGAATATGCCTATCCGTTGACCGATGGCGTGCAGGCTTTCATGCCCCCGCAGGGTCTCTTGCTGATCGCTGCTGCGTTGCCGACCGGCTGGGAGGTGCGCTTCATCGACGAAAACATCCGAACGGCTACGGATGACGATTTTCTTTGGGCCGATGCCGTGTTCGTCAGCGGCATGCATATCCAGCGTCCACAGATCAACGACATCTGCCGCCGTGCGCATGAACACGATCTTGCGGTTGCGCTCGGCGGTCCGTCGGTCAGCGCGTGTCCCGAAAATTATCCCGATTTCGATTATCTGCATGTCGGTGAACTCGGCGACGCGACCTACGAATTGTTTCGCAGGCTGGGGCGCGACAGCTCGCGGCCGGATCGGCAGGTCGTCCTGACCACGCAAGAGCGTCGTGACATGTCGGAGTTTCCGATTCCGGCATACGAACTGATTCCGCTCGAGCGTTATTTCTTAGGCAGCATCCAGTTTTCGAGCGGCTGTCCCTATCAGTGTGAGTTCTGCGATATTCCCGGACTTTACGGACGCAATCCTCGTCTGAAATCGCCGGAGCAGGTCACCGCCGAACTCGACAAGCTGTTGGAATGCGGGCTGACCGGCTCGGTCTATTTCGTCGACGACAATTTCATCGGCAATCGCAAGGCGGCGCTGGAGTTGCTGCCGCATCTGGTCGAATGGCAAAAGCGCAACGGTTTCGCGCTTCAGTTTGCTTGCGAGGCCACGCTCAATATCGCCAAGCGGCCAGAAATTCTGTCGCTGATGCGCGACGCGTATTTCGCGACCGTGTTCTGCGGCATCGAGACGCCGGATCCAAAGGCGCTGAAGGCGATGTCCAAGCAGCACAATATGGTTGTGCCCATTCTTGAAGGCATCGACACGCTCAACAGTTACGGACTGGAAGTCGTGTCCGGCATTATTCTTGGGCTGGACACTGACTCTCTTGAAGCAGGCGAGGGCATTCTGGAGTTTGTCGATCAGTCGCAAATTCCGCTACTGACCATCAACCTGCTGCAGGCGCTACCGAAGACGCCGCTGTGGGATCGTCTCAAGCGTGAAGGCCGATTGATCGAGGACAGCGAGCGCGACTCCAATGTCGATTTTCTGTTGCCTTACGACCATGTCGTCTCGACCTGGCGCGAATGCATGGGCCGTGCTTACACGCCTGAAAAATTGTTCGAGCGATTTGGGCATCAGGTGCGCAACACCTATCCGAACCGCGTCAAGCTGCCGAAGAGCAAGGAGCGATTATCCCTGCGCAACATCCGGCGCGGGCTGACGATGTTTGCCAATATTGTCTGGCAGGTCGGCGTGAAGGGTGACTACCGGCGAGAGTTCTGGAAGTTTTCGTTGCCGCTGCTCAAGGTCGGTGACATCGAGCGCGTCATTACTGCCGGTCTGGTCGCGCATCACCTGATCAAGTTCGCGCGGGATGCCTCGGGCGGCCAACAGAACGCGTCCTATTACTCGACCAGGTTGCGGGAACTGCCGGTCGCCGCGGAATAACAACGGTCAATTTAATCACTCATTCTAACAAGCGATGTCGGACGCCGGTGCGACGGCTATAAACTATTGATATTATGTAGAAATATTGCTCGAACGGAACATTGTGCTCAGGCCCCGGAACCTGCTATTTGACAGCGGCGGCGAGGCCCAAGGCTGCGCCTAAAAATCATCAATGAATGTGGAAAGGCCGCGCGCAGGCGCAGGTATCCGGATCGCAATGACAACGGCAGGCGAACTGCGTTCAGGCAAAGGCCACAAAGACGAGAATTTCCCGGTCGCGTCGTGGATCATCCATCCACGTCACCGCGCGCTGATCCTTGCGTTTTACAATTTCGTGCGCACCGGTGACGATGTCGCCGATCACGCGACGCTGCCACCGCAGGAAAAGCTCGACAGGCTCGATGTGCTGGAAGCGGAGTTGCTCGGCAAGGGCAACACGCAGCCGGAAGCAGTGACATTGCGCGCGGCGCTGGCAGAGCGCGGCATGTCGCCGAAGCACGCGCAGGATCTGCTGAATGCGTTTCGTCTCGACGTCACCAAGCTGCGTTACGAGAACTGGGACGAAGTGATTCATTATTGTTCGTTGTCCGCGATGCCCGTCGGCCGTTTTATGCTTGATGTCCACGGCGAGGACCGCTCGACATGGGCAGCGTCCGACGCCATCTGCGCCGCGTTGCAGATCAACAACCACTTGCAGGATTGCGGCAAGGACTACCGCGACCTCGACCGTGTTTACATTCCAGTTGATGCACTGGCTGCCACTGGCGCGACCGTGGAGATGCTGGGCGAGACGCGCTCGCCGCCTGCGTTGCTGAAATGCTTGCAGGCGCTGGCGCGGCGCACGGAGACGCTGCTGCATGAAGGGCGCTCGCTGCCGGGTGAGATCAAGGATACGCGATTTGCGCTTGAGGTTTGTGTCATCGAATCCTTCGCGGACAAGATCGTGAACTTGTTGAAGGTCCGCGATCCACTGAGCGAGAATGTCCACCTGTCGAAGGGGCAGATGGCCGCCGTTGCCATGTCAGCTATCGCGGGCGGACTATATCGCCGCGCGACGGGGCAGGCATCCACTGTTCGCCATGTGACCGGCGCGTGATGCGATCATGACCGCTATCGACACATCAGCGCCGGATATGAACGCGCAAGGCACGGCCTCGGGCAGTTCGTTCTATGCGGCCATGCGCATTCTGCCGCGCGAGCAGCGCGAAGCGATGTTTCACATCTATAGCTTCTGTCGTCAGGTTGATGACATCGCCGATTCCGATGGACCGCGTCCTCAACGATTGGCAGACCTCGATCAATGGCGGCGCGACATTGATGCGCTCTATGCAGGCAATCCACCAGCGCGCGTGAAAAGCTATCTGCCGTCAGTGAAAGAATTCGGACTGAAGCGCGACGATTACATCGCTATCATCGACGGTATGGAAATGGATGTCCCGGCGGACATTCGTGCGCCGGATGCCAAGACACTCGATCTGTATTGCGACCGCGTCGCGAGCGCGGTGGGTCGGCTATCGGTGCGCGTGTTCGGTCTTGGCGAGGAGGATGGCATTCTGCTGGCGCATCACCTCGGCCGCGCGTTGCAACTGTCGAATATCCTTCGCGACATCGATGAAGATGCCGGTATCGGGCGGCTTTACCTCCCGCGCGAAAGCCTGAACGCAGCCGGTATCACGTCGACGGATCCGTTGACGGTTGCCGCTGATCCGCGGCTGCCGCGTGTCTGCGAGGATATCCTGAAACTGGCACGCGATCATTTCGCGGCGTCGAACGAGATCATGGCGCGCAATCCGCGCCGACTCGTGCGCGCGCCGCGGATCATGTCGGAATACTATCACGCGATCCTGGAAAAGCTGGTGGAGCGGGGCTTCGCGCCGCCGCGCAGCCCGGTCAAGCTCAGCAAGGCCGCCAAGATTTTCATTCTCATTCGGTACGCATTCATCTGATGACGAAAAAAGCACACATCATTGGCGCCGGTGTCTCCGGTCTCTCCGCGGCTGTACGGCTCGCGAATGAAGGATTTGAAGTCCACGTTCACGAAGCGACGCAGCAGGCGGGTGGCCGCTGCCGGTCGTACTACGACGCGGCAACTGATTTGGTGATCGACAACGGCAATCATCTTTTGCTCTCGGGCAATCTCCATGCGCGATCCTATGCGCTGTCGATCGGAAGCGAGCAGGGGCTTGTCGGACCGGAAAGCGCGCAGTTTCATTTTGTCGATGTGAAAACCGACAAGCGCTGGATGCTCGATCTCGGCAACGGCCGTTTGCCGACCTGGGTGTTTGACGCGTCGCGTCGCGTGCCGGATACGACAGTCGGCGATTATCTTGCGCTCGCGCCGGTGATCTGGGCTGGCACCAATGCGCTGGTCGGCGATACCGTGAAGTGCGAAGGCACGCTTTATCAGCGGCTGGTGCAGCCTCTGTTGCTGGCAGCACTCAATGTCGATCCGCCACTCGGTTCAGCGGGTCTTGCAGGCGCGATTGTGCGCGAGACATTGCTGGCAGGCGGCAAGTCGTGCCGTCCATTGATCGCGCAGGACGGCCTCAGCGCGGTGCTGGTGGATCCGGCGCTGGAATTGCTGCGTGCGAAGGGCGGCACGATCAACTTCGGCCATGAACTGCGCCAGATGCTGATGGCGGGCGACGCCGTGACGTCGCTCGAATTCGGCGACGATGCGATCGATGTTT
>Ga0209023_10006853_pt1 | contig 11868 bp, 13 predicted proteins | sample LakOneMetagenome_FD_187468 | JGI IMG/M metagenome (GOLD analysis project Ga0209023, IMG submission 187468) | Freshwater and sediment microbial communities from Lake Erie, Canada (SPAdes) (version 2) | ecosystem: Environmental > Aquatic > Freshwater > Lentic | place: Lake Erie, Canada...
GGAAAAGCTTCCAGCACGCCGCCAAATATCATGGAGCAAATGGCTCTTGATGTTTCTGCAGGCATGCCCACCAGCCAGGGCAGCCAATATTGCTGCATCTGTGTTTCGCCCATCATTTCCCAGGGATGAATGAATAAGGCACAACCCAGTTCTTCGGCGCGTTTATAAAAAGGAAAGAATTTTTTACCAGATAAATTGGCGCCATTGATATTACTGCCTATTTCCAGCCCGGGCATTTTTAATTCGGTAACACAGCGTTCCATTTCTTTAATGGCCAGGTCCACATCCTGCAGGGGAACAGTACCAATACCAATAAAACGTTGGGCATTTTTAGCTACCGTATCAGCAATATGATCATTAAAAAAACGGCTGGTTTCCCAACCATCTTTGGGCTTTGCCCAGTAATTGAATAAAACAGGAATGGTGGAAAGCACCTGTATAGTTACCTCCGTTGCATCCATCTCTTTCAGCCTTACCGTTGCGTCAAAGCAGTTATCATCCACTTCCCTGAACAATTTATCACCCTTCATCATACAGGCTTTGCAGTTGCGGTGTTCCAGGTGTATAAATTCACCATAGCCGAATTGCTGTACCCAGTTGGGCATTTTACCGGGCATGATGTGTGTATGGATGTCGATCTTCATGTTTATTTGTTAATCCGTAATCCGTTAATCCGTTTAAACGTTAATCCGTATTAGAGTGTAAACGTCGCCAGTTATACTGTCCACGTATTAACCGATTAACGGATTAACCTTTTTTAACCGGCGGAGCCATCACTGCACCACATTTACTGCAGGTTCTTTTATGTTCATCTTTATAAAAACCTTCCATTACCGGCGGCAGTTGTGTAACGATATCGGTGATCACTTTATACTCTTCATATAATTTATTACCGCAGTTTTCGCAATACCATAAAAAACCGTCTTCTTCTGTTTCTCTTACTTTTTCAATTACCAGTCCTACAGTATTGGGGCCCCGTTGAGGGCTATGCGGTGTTTTGGGCGGCAGCAAAAACATATCACCCTCATTAATGGCAATGTCTTTGGGTATGCCTTCATCAATAATTTTTAATACAATATTACCTTCCACCTGGTAATACAATTCTTCACTTTCGTTATAATGATAATCCTTACGGGCATTAGGGCCACCCACCACCATTACAATAAAATTTTCAGCATCTTTATATATGCACTGGTTGCCCACCGGGGGCTTCAGTAAATCCCGGTGTTCGTCGATCCATTTTTTTAAATTGAAAGGAGGAATAACTGGCATAGCATTATTTTTTAGGATTGTAAGTTAGATTTTTTTTGCTAATCCCCAACTACGAACCATCAACTATAAACTATTAACTTTACAATATGAACCTGGCTGTTCCATATCATTTAGAAAATTTTATCGGCGGTAATTTCATCGGGCCTTTAAGCGCCGAATTTGCAGACAATATCAACCCGGCCACCGGCGATGTGGTGGGGCAGGTACCCAACAGCAATAAAAAAGATATTGATATAGCTGTAAAAGCAGCACAAAAAGCGTTTCCCGGGTGGAGCACAACTTCAAACGATAACCGGTTTACCATACTCAATACCATTGCAGATTTAATAGACAGCCATTTTGAAACCCTGGCCCTGGCCGAAACCAATGATAACGGCAAGCCTTTATGGCTGAGTAAACAGATGGATATTAAAAGGGCTTCTGACAATTTCAGGTTTTTTGCAACCGGCATCATGCATTTTGCAGCCGAAAGCCATGCCATGGAAGACAAAGCCATCAATTATACATTAAGGCAGCCCATTGGCATTGTGGGTTGTATTTCGCCCTGGAATTTACCCTTATATCTTTTTACATGGAAAATTGCCCCTGCATTAGCCGCAGGCAATTGTGTTATTGCAAAACCCAGTGAAGTAACACCGGTTACTGCTTTTCTTTTAGCCAAAATATGCAAAGAAGCCGGTTTACCTGATGGGGTGTTGAATATTGTACATGGTGATGGCCCCAACTGCGGTGAAGCCATTGTAAAACATCCCGACATCAAAGCCATTTCTTTTACAGGCAGTACAAGAGCTGGCGAAAGAATTGCTTCCATAGCGGCGCCCCTCTTTAAAAAATTATCGCTGGAGCTGGGCGGCAAAAACCCTGCGCTTGTTTTTGCAGACTGCAACTGGGATAAGATGCTGGAACAAACGGTGCGTTCCTCTTTCAGCAACCAGGGACAAATTTGTTTATGCAGCAGCAGGATATTGATTGAGAAAACGGTTTATGAAAAATTCAAAACTGCTTTTGTTGAAAAGGTCAAACAATTAACAGTGGGCGACCCGCTGGATGATACTGCTAAACAGGGTGCAGTTGTAAGTAAAGTGCATTTTGATAAAGTAATGAACTGTATTGCCCTTGCCAGAGAGGAAGGCGGTACCGTTTTATGCGGTGGCAATGCGGTACAATTAGAAGGAAGGTGTGCCAATGGATTTTTTATTGCCCCCACAGTTATTGAAAACCTTGGCCCCGGTTGCAAAACCAATATGGAAGAAATATTTGGGCCGGTGGTTACTTTACAGCCTTTTGAAACGGAAGAAGAAGCTTTGCAACTGGCCAATGCCACCAGTTATGGCCTGGCAGCAACAGTCTGGAGCCAGGACATCAGCAAAGCCAACCGGGTTGCAGCAAAATTGCAGAGTGGTATTATCTGGATCAACTGCTGGCTGGTAAGGGACCTGCGTACCCCGTTTGGCGGCATGAAGAACAGTGGTGTGGGAAGAGAAGGTGGATGGGAAGCCCTTAGGTTTTTTACAGAACAGAAAAATGTTTGTATACAATTTTAAATATGTCAACACCCATACATACCGATAACGCGGCAAAACCTTTAGGTGCCTACCCGCATGCCAAAAAAGTGGGCAACCTGCTTTTCCTGTCTGGTATTGGTTCAAGAAATGCAAAAGATAATTCCATACCGGGATTAACATTAGATGCTGAAGGAAACATACTGCACTATGATATTGCTGCAGAATGCCACCAGTGTTTTGCCAATGTAAAAGCGGTACTGGAAGCCAGTGGCAGCAGCTGGGATAAAATTATTGACGTGACCGTTTTTTTAACCAACATGAAAAAAGATTTCCCGGTATACAATAAAATTTATGCCGAATATTTTACAGCAGTACAGGCATGCAGGACTACAGTGGAAGTAAAAAGTTTGCCCACGCCGATTGCGATAGAATTAAAAGTTATTGCAACGGTATGAACGGGGACCTGCCTGCCGGCAGGCAAGTTTATCGGATTAAATGATTAAAAGGATTTTATGCAATTTGAAAATACGATTGATTTTGCCAGAACTTTAGATGAGAAAGACCCGCTTAAAAGATTTCGTGATCAATTTTACATTCCCCTCATCAACGGAAAGGAATCCATTTACTTTACCGGCAACTCCCTTGGCCTGCAGCCCAAAACAACACAGGATTATGTATTGAATGAACTGGAAGACTGGGCCAACTTTGGGGTGGAGGGACATTTTCATGCAAGAAAACCATGGATGCCTTACCACGAAATTTTTCCGCCCCTGTTATCAAAAATAATTGGCGCATTGCCGGAAGAAATTGTGGTGATGAACCAGCTCACCGTAAACTTACACTTACTGATGGTGAGTTTTTACCGCCCCGCACCACAGCGCTATAAAATCATCTGCGAGGCTAAAGCTTTTCCTTCTGACCAGTACGCTATGGAATCGCAGGTAAAATTCCATGGATTGCAATATGAAGATGCGGTGATTGAAGTGAGCCCGCGGGAAGGTGAATATACTTTACGGACTGAAGATATCCTTTCCACTATTGCTGCACATGGCGATACGGTAGCCCTGGTTTTATTTGGCGGCGTAAATTATTATACCGGGCAATATTTCGATATTAAAAAAATTACAGACTCAGCACATGCCGTGGGTGCCATTGCAGGATTTGACTTAGCACATGCCGCAGGAAATGTGGCATTGGATTTACATAACTGGAATGCTGACTTTGCCTGCTGGTGTTCGTATAAATATTTAAACAGCGGGCCCGGTGGTGTATCTGGCATTTATATCCATCAAAAACATATTGCCAATGTCACAATCCCCCGCTTTGCAGGCTGGTGGGGACATACCAAAGACACCCGCTTTAAAATGGAAAAGGGTTTTGAACCCATCCCCACCGCAGAAGGATGGCAATTGAGCAACGCCCCTGTTTTATCAATGGCCGCACATAAAGCTGCACTGGATATTTTTGATGCAGCCGGGATGGAAAATATTATTGCCAAAGGAAAACAGCTGAGTGATTATTTATTTTTCATCCTTGATGATATCAATGCAGGGTTAAAAGAAAAATTGATTGAAGTGATAACGCCACGGAATGCCGGCGAAAAAGGTTGCCAGGTAAGTATGCTGATGCTGCAAAAAGGAAAAGAAGTTTTTGAAGCATTGAAACAACAGGGCGTACTGGCCGACTGGAGGGAACCCAATGTGATCCGTGTGGCCCCGGTACCCTTATACAATACTTTTACTGATATATTCACCTTTGGGCAAATTGTAAAAGCCATTTTAAATAAATAGCCATGCAAAAAAAAGATACCGTCATCATTGGTGCAGGCCTTGTGGGTTCATTGCTTTCTATTTATTTAAGCAGGCGGGGATATAAAGTGAAAATATTTGAGCGCCGTGCCGATATGCGCAAAGAAAACATCAGTGCCGGCCGTTCCATCAACCTGGCGCTAAGCGACAGGGGCATAAAAGCACTGGAAGAAGTGGGCATTATGGAAGAGATAAAAAAAATTGCCATCCCCATGCACGGCAGGTATATCCATAATGCAGATGGCAGTACCGCTTACCAGCCATATGGAAACGAGGGGCAGTTTATCAACTCCGTTTCAAGAGGCGAGCTGAATAAAAAACTGATGGACCTGGCAGAAAAAAATGGTGTTCACATTTCCTTCAACCAAAAATGTGAAAGCATCGACTGGAAAAATAATACTGCTCATTTTGAGGGCACCAACCATGAACCATCAACCATCAACTACCAACTTGCTTTCGGCAGTGACGGTGCTTTTTCTGCAGCCAGGCTTACCCATCAGTTACAGCACGACCGTTTTCAATACCAGCAATACTATATCGACTTTGGCTATAAGGAATTAAACATACCGGCATTATCAGGTGGCGCTTTTGCAATGGAGAAAAATGCTTTGCATATCTGGCCCCGTGGCAATTATATGCTGATAGCCTTACCTAATACCGACGGCAGTTTTACCTGTACTTTATTTTTTCCTTTTGAAGGCAACCCCTCTTTTGCCTCGCTGGACACCAAAGAAAAAGTAAAAATATTTTTTGAAAAAACATTTACAGATGCCCTGCCATTGATGCCTACACTCGAAGATGATTTTTTTATTAACCCCACCTCTTCTTTAGTTACTGTAAAATGTTTTCCCTGGGTGAGGGAAGATCAATTTGCACTGATCGGTGATGCCGCACACGCCATTGTACCTTTTTTTGGGCAGGGCATGAACTGTGGTTTTGAAGACTGCCGGGTATTAAATGAACTGGTTGATAAACATGATGACAACTGGGCAACAATATTGCAGGAATATCAAACCATGAGAAAACCAGATGCAGATGCCATTGCCGAACTGGCACTGAATAATTTTGTGGAGATGCGGGATAAAGTGGCCGACCCTAAATTTTTATTACAGAAAAAAATAGAAGCCGCATTCAGTAAAAAATATCCCGGTAAATGGACACCCGCTTATGCACAGGTAACCTTCAGTCCGCAGATAAGGTACAGCGAAGCCTTACAGAACAGCATTAAGCAGGAAAAGATAATGCAGGAGATAATGGCCCTGCCCGACATTGAAAATAATTGGCAAACTGACGTAGTTGAAAAAATTATGTTGGCCAGGGTCGGGGCGCTTTAAACGAACTGCACCCTGGAAACCAAATCGTCTAAAAACATGATCCAGGCCGCTCAAAGCGTCCCGGCTCAAAAAAAATAATTATGTACAAATTCCCCTACTACACCGAACCGGATAATGAAAAGGTGATTGCCTTTATGAAAGAAAATGCCTTTGCGGTAATTACAGGCATTGGAGAAAATTATCCTGTTGCCACGCAAATCCCATTATCAATAGAGATTAAAGAGGGCAAAATATTCCTGCATGGGCACATCATGCGCAAGACCGATCATCACCTGGCTTTTGAAAAAAACAATAATGTACTGGTATTGTTTACCGGGCCACATTGTTTTGTAAGCGCCAGCTGGTACACCAATCCTTCAGTAGGCTCCACCTGGAATTATATGACGGTGCAGGTAAAAGGGAAAATAAGTTTTACAGATGAAGCAGGTACATTAAAAGCTGTAAAAGCGGTAAGCGATACCTACGAAGGCACACGATCTGCAGGCGCTTTTGACAGCCTGCCAAAAGAATATGTTGACCATATGGTAAAAGCCATTGTGGGTTTTAGTATTGAAGTGGAAACTATGGAAAACACTTTTAAGCTGAGCCAGAACAGGGATGCAGCCTCGCAAAGAAATATTATTGAGCAGTTAAAAAAACGTGGCGATTATAATTCTTTAATGATTGCTGAAGAGATGGAACAACGGATTAACCAATTAACGGATTAACCAATTAACTTTGCCGCATGACCAGGAAACAATTGATTGAACAGGTACAGCAGAAAAAATCTTACTTATGTGTGGGGCTGGATACCGACATCACAAAAATCCCAAAGCACCTGCAATCGCAACCCAATGCGGTTTTTGAATTTAATAAAGCCATTATTGATGCCACTAAGGATCTGTGTGTAAGCTATAAGATCAATACGGCCTTTTATGAAGCACTGGGGATAAAGGGATGGGAAGCGATGGAACAAACCGTAAATTATATTCCGAAAGAACACTTAAAAATAGCTGATGCCAAACGGGGTGATATTGGCAATACTTCATCACAGTATGCAAGGGCATTTTTTGAAACACTGCAATTTGATGCCATTACTGTGGCCCCTTATATGGGAGAAGACAGTGTGCGCCCTTTTTTAGAATATGAAAATAAATGGACCATTGTGTTAGGCCTTACCAGCAATGCAGGCAGCCAAGATTTTGAACAGCTGAAACTGGTTGGTGAGGACACCAACCAGGGCAGCAAAGTTGACGGCGGTGATTTTTTATATGAAAGAGTTTTAAAGAAAATAAGCGGCTGGGGCACTAAGGATAATTTGATGTTTGTAGTGGGTGCCACCAAAGCCACCGACCTGCAGGGTATCCGGAAAATCATTCCTGATAATTTTCTTTTGGTTCCCGGTGTGGGTTTCCAGGGCGGCAGCCTGGAAGAAGTAAGCCAATACGGCATGAATACTGATTGCGGCCTTTTGGTAAATGCCAGCCGTGCCATCATTTTTGCCAGCGAAAAAGAAAATTTTGCTGCAGAAGCAAGGGCTATTGCACAGCAGTACCAAAGCGAAATGGCTGCTTACTTAAAATAATTTTATGCAACGCAGAAAATTCCTCCAAAACATTGCCGCAGTTACTGCAGCTACTGCCCTTCCCTTTCCCGGACAGGCGGAAACTGAAAAAAAGAAAAAGAAATTCACCGCGGCTTTTATCAGTGACATACACATCAAACCTTCTGCAGTGGCGGAAGCAGGTATGAAGAAAGCATTGCAGCATGTTAACCAGTTGCCCCATCAGCCCGACTTCATCATTAATGGGGGTGATTGTATTATGGATGCACTGGCAGTTGATAAAGAAAAAACAAAAATCCAGTGGGACCTCTTTAATACCATTACAGCGGCGGAAAATAAATTACCGGTTAGGTACTGCATCGGCAATCATGATATCTGGGGATGGCAGGTAAAAGAAGATGTAAAGAGTGATCCTTTATATGGTAAAGCCTGGTGGCTGCAGCAAACGGGTTATGCCAAGACTTATTACAGCTTTACACACCATAACTGGCATTTTATTTTTTTAGACAGTGTGCAGGAAAATAATGGCGGGTATATTGCCCTGCTGGATGATGAACAGTTTAACTGGCTCGATAATGAACTCAATGCCAGCAAAGAAAAATTTATCTGCATCGTTTCACATATTCCCATTGTTTCTTTCTGCAGCGCTATGTTTTTTAAAGATATGCTGCCCAACGGCGACTGGAAATTATCAAGGGCGCTGCTGCACACCGATGCCCGTAAAATAAAAGACCTGTTTAAAAAATATCCCAATATCAAGACCTGCCTCAGCGGCCATATACACCTGCAGGACGAAGTGGAATACCTGGGCATCAAATATTACTGCAATGGCGCCATCAGCGGCAACTGGTGGAATGGCGCTTTCCAGGATTTTGCACCTGCCTACGCATCGTTTGATTTTTTTGATGACGGAACTATAAAAAGAGAAATGATAGAATATTAAATACCAGGTGGAATTAAATCCCGTTCAATAAAATAATCCTAATGAAAGTGTTTATTGCTGCTGCTTTTATTTTCATAAATACATACAAGGTGTCAGCGCAAAGCCCCTTACCAGCCAGCCACCTCGTTGATTCTGTACTTCAAAAAGCAAAAGCAGAAAAGAAAAATGTTTTCATATTATTTACTGCCAGCTGGTGCGGGCCATGCAATGACCTGAAAAGAACGATTCATGATGAATATAACAGGCAATATTTCGAAAACAATTATGTAACACTTGAATTATATGGCTCAGAAGTGGGTGATAAGAAAAAAAACGAAAACACAGGCACTAAAGCCGTTATTCTAAAATACGATGGTGACACCAGCGCTTTACCATACTGGGTAATTTTAAACTCCAAAGGAGTTAAGCTTCAGGATAACTACATAAAGGCAGACAGTAATGCAGTAAAAAAAGAGAATACAGGCTTCTCTTTCATGCCTGATAATTTAAAACAATTTTTAGGCTTCATAAAAAAGACATCTAAATTGAGTAAGGGCGAATTGCAAATGATTTATGACAGGTGTCAACAGATAAACAGGATCACGCCTAAAGATTAATTAGTGCACCGGGTATACTTTCAGTACGCCTTCAGCCAACTGCTTCGCCCACTTTGCATATTCTTTTCCTGAAGGATGCAGCAGATCTTCTGTTAAAAAGGCCTCTTTATTGCCATCTTCCCGCTGTGATGCGGTAATATCAATAAACTGTGTTTTAAATTTTGCTGCGCCAGCTTTGCAAATACGGTTATAAGCATCTATTGCCAATGCAATTTTTTCCCGTTCACGGCCTTCAGCAAAAGGGGTAACGCCCCAGTCTGGGATGCTTAAAACAAAAACATGGCCGGGCTTATTATTGGCAAATTGAATGGCCCGCTGCAGCAAATGTTCAAATTCAATTTCAAAATTATCTGCCGGCCTGCCCCTGTACTGGTTGTTAACACCAATAAGTAAAGAAACGATATCGTATGTCCTGGTGATCTTTGAAGTATCAATGGCAATATTCAGTTCATCGGTTGTCCACCCGGTGGTGGCAATAATATCAGGCCTTGCAAGCAATCCCTTTAAAAGCTGTGCTGTTTGATTGGGAAAATTTTCTTCGGGCAGCACACCTTCACCAATGGTATAACTGTCGCCCAATGCCAGGTAGGTATAATTCATGCTTAAATGTAAATAAAAAAGCTGCTTCAAATGAAGCAGCTTTAATAAATTTTCAACAGGGATCAATATTTCATAGCGGGTTTTAATTTAGCCCAGAGGTCATTGTCAAAACTTGAAGGGCCCAGTGTTGTGGTTCCTGCGTTATCACCCAGTCTTACCACCACCACATCAAGGCTGGGCACTACATAAATTTTTTTATCGTCTTTCCCCAGCGCCATATACATGTCTGCAGGCCCGTTGGGCACCAGCGATGTGGGAAATACAATTTGTGATTGCGGCACCATGGTGGAGGCTTTTCCATTCAGCCACCACAAATAGCCATAGCTCAAATTATAGTTTTGCGAAGTATTGGTCATGGCATTAAAATAGGTGGCATCAGTTAATAAGGAAGTACCATTCCATTTACCTTTTGACAGAATCAAAGAACCGAATCTTGCCGCTTCCCTGGTGGTGCAATACATGATATAGTTTAGCCAGAAGGCATTGGGCATGCCGATCTTATCAAACAATTTTTCTTTACTGTATTGGTTAAATGTTTTACCACTGGCATTGGCCAATACCGTTTGCAATAAGTGGTAAGGTGCATTATGATAAGCCCATCTTGTTCCTGCATCTGCTTTGTAAATTAAACAGGATGGTGTGGTACAATCGGGGTCAGGCACACCATCATCCAAACCTGTTGTCATGGTGAGCTGGTTTTTTACGGTAATTAAATTTTCTTTGGCCAATGGTAAACTTGTCCAGCCTGTACCTAAATATTGTGATGTCTTATTATTGATATTGATGGTTCCCTCCTGTTGTGCAATGCCGGCTATAAAGGCCACCACACTTTTGCCTGCGCTGGCAATATAATATTTGGTGTCTTTTGTCCAGCCATTCCAGTACTGTTCTTTCACAATCTTACCATGATGCAATACAATTAAGCCAAAACTGTTTTTGGTACCGGCATAATCAAATGCCTCCTGCAGCTTAGCATCATCCCAGCCAATGGAAGTGGCAGATTCGGTATCCCAGGTGTCGCCGGTAAGTGGCGGGTAATAATAAGCCGCGGAAGGAATGGGGTCAACCGTTGCGCCGCCATTATCTTTCTGGCAGCTTAAAAAAGTACAGGTGGTTATAATTAACAGCAGGTGCTTCATAAATGATTTGTATATAGACCTTACACCGGGATAAACGTTTAAAGCAATAAAATATTTCTTACCACCGGGTTCATCGAGTGGCAAATGTCCCGGTGCCTTAGAGGAAAGGAATTAATTTGTTAAAATATTCTTACAAAATGTAAATTTATTTTGTCTTTTTGTAAAGTTTATTTTACATTTGTGAAAATATTAAATCATGTCAACACAATTATTATTACCTAACAGGTACAAAAAAATCGGCTGGATCATACTGGTTCCGTCCACTATTTTAGGCCTTATATTAGCTTTTAATGAATTTAGTTATGACTGGCTACATGTAAGAGTATTTTTTATTGCCAATGATTTCCGTGGGGATTATAATGAATACTTTGGCATCAGGGATACCAATATTACCAATACTTTAATCGGTGCTTTTTTTCTTATTGGCGCTATGCTTGTAAGTTTTACAAAAGAAAAAAATGAAGATGAATTTATTGCAGAACTTCGTTTAACATCGTTGCTTTGGGCGGTATGCGTAAGTTATATCCTGTTATTCATTGCCTTTATTTTTGTTTATGGTAATCCATTTTTAGATGTGATGGTATACAATATGTTTACTGTACTCATCATTTTCATTAGCAGGTTTAACTATTTGCTGTACAAAAATTCTAAAATTGTGTCAGATGAAAAATAATATCAGGGTGGAAAGGGCGATAAAGGGATTAACGCAGGAAGACCTGGCCAATAAAGTATCGGTGAGCAGGCAAACCATTAATGCCATGGAAGCCAACAAATATGTTCCTTCCACCGTATTGGCTTTAAAAATAGCGAGGGTGTTTAATAAAACAGTGGAAGAAATTTTTACACTGGAGAAAACGGATTAACCACCACGGGGCCTTATGAAAACCGGGTTTACACTGGGCCCGTGTCAGGGCTTTGGCTTTTTAGGTTTTCCGGGTATAAAGCTTCCGCTGGCTGCAGTCCACCACGGATGGATATCATATGCCAGCCTTCCTGATGCAATGGCAGGATCGGTTTGTAATAATTGTTCCACTTCTTCTCTGGTGGCACAGTCAAAAATAAATATACCCAGCCAGTCGCCATCATCCCCAAAAGGCCCGGCTACTTTCAGTTTCCCTTCGTAATACA
>Ga0209023_10006854_pt1 | contig 11865 bp, 11 predicted proteins | sample LakOneMetagenome_FD_187468 | JGI IMG/M metagenome (GOLD analysis project Ga0209023, IMG submission 187468) | Freshwater and sediment microbial communities from Lake Erie, Canada (SPAdes) (version 2) | ecosystem: Environmental > Aquatic > Freshwater > Lentic | place: Lake Erie, Canada...
ACATGCCGCATGTGCTGCAGCGCTGCGTGTTCGCCCACCGCTCGGGTGAGCGCGGCCACAGCCTCATGCTGGCGCAGATGCAGGCCGAGCCGCTGCTGGACCTGGGCCTGCGCCTGGGCGAGGGCTCGGGCGCGGCGCTGGCCTGGCCGCTGCTGCAGTCGGCCTGCGCGGTGCTTGGCGAGATGGCGAGCTTCGAATCGGCCGGTGTGGCCACGCAGACGACCTGACAGGCATCCCGCAACGGCGCGCAGGCCTGAAGCGGCGCAGGGGCAACGGCGCAGAGGCCGCCAGCGTCAGGCTGCCACGGTGCGGTTGCGGCCCTGTTCCTTGGCGCGGTACAGCGCCGCATCGGCGCGCGAGAGCATCGCGTCCAGCGTCTCGCCGGGCCCCTGCCAGCTGGCCACGCCGATGCTGACCTGGCAGTCCAGGGGGTGGCCTGCGGTCAGGGCGGCGTGGATGCGCTGGGCCACCTGCGCGGCGGCCGCGGTATCTGCGCCCGGCAGCAGCACCATGAATTCCTCTCCGCCGTAGCGGCCCAGGCGGTCGGCGCGGCGCAGCACCTGGCGGGTGCTGTCCACAAAGTGCACCAGCACCGCATCGCCATGCTGGTGGCCGTGGGTGTCGTTCACGGCCTTGAAGTTGTCCAGGTCCAGCATCATGATGGATGGGCCCTGGACATAGCGGTGGGCGCGCTCCAGTTCGTCTTCGCAGCGCTGCAGCAGCGCGCGGCGGTTTAGCGTGTTGGTCAGCGAGTCGTGCGTGGCCAGGTGTTCCAGCTCGGTGCGCAGCCGGTCGGTGGCCATCAGCACCGCGCCGATGGACAGCATCAGCACCGTCAGCACATAGGCGCCGATGTAGAAGGTCTGGAACGCCGACGGCTCCATCAAATTGGCCCCCGCATCGCCGGTGGCAATGGAGACGAGGCGCATCGCCAGCACGGCCGTGTGCAGCGCCAGCACCACTTCCACCAGCCGCACCGGAAAGGTCTGCTCGCCGTGGCGCAGCATGAAGCGCAGCTGCGCGGTGTACGCCGAGCCCATCACGGCCGAGAAGAAGCCCACCCGCAGCGCGTAGTCGGGAATCCAGTAGGTGAGGACGGTGAACACGAGCGTGCTGCCGGCCATGACCCAGGCCCACAGGCGCCAGGTGGTGTGCGCTCCCATGAAGCTGCGCGTGCCCATGTAGTAGGTCACGGTGCCAAGCACCAGCAGCTCGTTGGCCAGCACCAGGCTCAGCCAGTCGGGGACGAAGCCGCGCACCGTGAAGAGCAAGGTTGACGCCAGCCACAGCAGCGGGGCCACGGCCCAGGCCCCCACGCCGCGGATCGATGGCGGGTAGTGCCGCCGCATGAACAGCAGCACGATGGCCATGACGGCGGACATGAAGCCCGCCATGGCGATCATGGAGCGCGGGTCGAGGTGCGTCATCCGGTGTGGGGGAGGTGGCGCCTCTTGTAAAGGTAAGTATTTGTGTCTGTCTCGATTTCAGTATAGCCACGCGCCGCAGGGGTCACCAGCAGGACGCGCCACGCAAACGTTTTCGCACCAATAAAAGGCTGCACGGTCCGGGCGCGGTGCCGGTGGTTCGTGCAACTGGTGCGATGTGCGCACGATGCTGGTGCAGTTTGTACTCAAAGTGAATAAAAGATTGTGTACAAAACTGGCACGGCGCTTGCAATAGGCAGTGCATGCAAGTCCCAGCCCCCGCCAAGGCCCCGGCCGCCATCGAAATCGTCGCACTCACCAAGCGGTATGCCCACGGCAAACCCGCGGTGGACGCCATCAACCTGCGCATAGCCAGCGGCAGCTACTGCTGCCTGCTGGGGCCCTCGGGCTGCGGCAAAAGCACCACGCTGCGCATGATCGCCGGGCACGAGTCGGTGACCAGCGGCGACATATTGCTGGAGAACCGCAACATCACCGACCTGCCCGCTGCCGCGCGCGGCACGGCCATGATGTTCCAGAGCTTCGCGCTGTTCCCACACCTGTCGGCGCTCGACAACGTGGCCTTCAGCCTGAAGATGAAAGGCGTTGGTAAAACCGAGCGCCAAGCCAAGGCGCGCGACCTGCTCGAGCGCGTGGCCATGGGCCACCTGGCCGAGCGCAAGCCGGCCGAGCTGTCGGGCGGGCAGCAGCAGCGCGTGGCGCTGGCGCGCGCCCTGATCACCCAGCCGCGCGTGTTGCTGCTCGATGAGCCCCTGTCGGCGTTGGACCCTTTCCTGCGCATTCAGATGCGCGCCGAGCTGCGCCGCTGGCAAAAGGAGCTGGGCCTGACCTTCATCCACGTGACCCATTCGCAGGAAGAGGCCATGGCCCTGGCCGACACCATGGTGGTGATGAACCACGGCGTGATCGAACAGGTAGGCAGCCCGCACAAGGTCTACAACCGCCCGGCCAGCGAGTTCGTGGCGCGCTTCATGGGCGGCCACAACGTGATCGATACGCCGGAAGGCAAAGTCGGCGTGCGCACCGACCACCTGCAGATCGCCCCCGCCAGTACCGAGCTGCCCTGGGGCGCCCACCGCATGCAGGCCGTGGTGACCGACGTGGAGTACCAGGGCACCTATGTGCTGCTGGGCCTGCAAAGGCAGGGCGTGGCCCTGTCGGCCAACGCCACGGCGGCGTATTCGGTGATGGTGTCCGAGGCCGCTTTTGCCGCGCAGCCGTACGCAGTGGGGCAGGGCGTGCAGCTGCACTGGACGCCGGAGCAGGCCCACCCACTCACTGCGCCTGCGGTGCCTCCGTCCGCGCCGGCGGCCGCAGCCACCGTGCAGGCCGTGCCTGCCTGAGTTTTCTGCGTATCTTTTTTCGCTTTTTTCGTTTTTCCCGCTGTCTGTTTTCACCCCCTCGCACTTCGCCAACCAAGGAGCTTTCCCATGTCCGACGACTCTCGTGCTGATTCCCCCGCTGCTGTTGTTGCCGCCTCCGACACCACCACCACCGGCGGCGTGCAGCGCCGCTCGCTGCTCAAGGGCACGGCGGGCATCCTGGCCGCAGGCATCTTCCCGGCCGTCCATTCGCAGGAAAAGATCGTGCTGCGCTATCTGGGCACGGCCGTGAACCAGGACAAGGCCATTGCCGAGAAGTTCAAGGCCGACACCGGCATCGAGATCCAGTACGTGGCCGTGACCACCGACGATGTGACCAAGCGCGCCGTGACCGCGCCCAACAGCTTCGATCTGATCGACACCGAGTACTTCTCGCTGAAAAAGATCGTGCCCACGGGCAACCTCAAGGGCATCGACACCAAGCGCATCAAGAACGCGGACAAGATCACCACGCTGTTCACCACCGGCCAGGTGGCTGGCAAGGCCGTGGGCGACCAGGGCACGGCGCCCAAGAAGGTGATCTACCTCGAAGGCGAGAAGTCCAAGAAGTTCGCGACCGCGCCCACGCAGTTCATGTCGCTGATCCCCACCGTGTACAACGCCGACACGCTGGGCATCCGCCCCGACCTGATCAAGCGCCCCATCAGCTCCTGGGCCGAGCTTTTGAACCCCGAGTTCAAGGGCAAGACCGCGATCCTGAACATTCCTTCGATCGGCATCATGGATGCTGCCATGGTGGTCGAGGCCATGGGCATCTATAAGTACCCCGACAAGGGCAACATGACCAAGAAGGAGATCGACCTCACGATCAAGACCCTGATCGAAGCCAAGAAGCAGGGCCAGTTCCGCGCGCTGTGGAAGGACTTCAACGAGTCGGTCAACCTGATGGCGTCGGGCGAGGTGGTGATCCAGTCGATGTGGAGCCCGGCCGTCACGGCTGTGCGCACCAAGGGCATCGCGTGCAACTTCCAGCCGCTCAAGGAAGGCTACCGCGCCTGGGCTGCAGGCTTCGGCCTGCCGGCCACATTGAGCGGCCGCAAGCTCGATGGCGCGTACGAGTTCATCAACTGGTTCCTGGACGGCTGGGCCGGTGCCTACCTGAACCGCCAGGGCTACTACAGCGCCGTGCTGGAGACCGCCAAGTCCAAGATGGAAGCCTACGAGTGGGCCTACTGGATGGAAGGCAAGCCTGCCACGCAGGACATCAAGAGCCCGGGCGGCGACGTGCTGGCCAAGACCGGCGCGGTGCGCGACGGCGGCAGCTATGAGTCGCGCATGGGTGGCATCGCCTGCTGGAACGCGCTGATGGACGAGAACAACTACATGGTTCAGAAGTGGAACGAATTTGTAGCGGCCTGACGGAGTGAAGGGCGGGGCCTGGCTTCGACAGACTCAGCCCGAACGGTCTGGGGGAGGGCGTGTGTTCACTGCAACCCCCAATCCACCCCCAACCGTTCGCACTGAGCTTGTCGAAGTGAGGGCTCAGCATGACTTTTTCTGCCGATCCGTCATTGGAAAACTCCCAACCCGTTCACGCTGAGCCTGTCGAAGCGCCGCACGAGGCTTCGACAGGCTCAGCCCGAACGGCTCGGATCGATCGAACGAGAAATCCTTGTGAATAGTCACGTTCTCTTGCGCCAATTTGGCTGAACCGCATCACCATGAGCACTACCCACACACCGACATTGCCTGCCAGCGCCGCCCCCGGGCGCGGCATTGCCGCCTGGTGGCAGGCCGCGCCGTTCACGCTGGTGTTCGCGCTGTTCTTCCTGGTGCCGCTCGCGCTGATCGTGATGGTCAGCTTCTGGGATTTCAACGAATACGAATTGCTGCCGGGCTTCACGTTCAAGAACTACGTGTCGATCTTCGCGGGGTGCGGTGATGCGGCAGACGGCCTGTGCGTCACGCTCAAGACGTACTACTCCACGCTCAAGTTCAGTTTTCTCGTGTGGCTGATCACGCTGGTGATCGGCTTCACCGTGGCCTATTTCCTGGCCTTCCACGTACGATCCTCGGGCATGCAGACGCTGCTGTTCGTGCTGTGCACCATTCCGTTCTGGACGTCGAATGTGATCCGCATGATCTCGTGGGTGCCGCTGCTGGGGCGCAACGGGTTGGTCAACCAGACCCTGGTGGGGGCCGGGCTGGTCGATCAGCCCATCGAATGGCTGCTGTTCTCGGACTTCTCGGTGGTGCTGGCCTTTGTGCACCTGTACACCATGTTCATGATCGTGCCCATCTTCAACAGCATGATGCGCATCGACCGCAGCCTCATCGAGGCCGCCAGCGACAGCGGGGCCAGCGGCTGGCAGACGCTGTGGAACGTGATCGTGCCGCTGTCGCGCACCGGCATCATCATCGGGTCCATCTTTGTCATCACCATCGTCATGGGCGACTTCGTCACCATCGGCGTGATGGGCGGCCAGCAGATCGCCTCCATCGGCAAGATCATCCAGGTGCAGACCTCGTACCTGCAGTTTCCGCTGGCCGCGGCCAACGCGGTGATCCTGCTGGCGGTGGTGCTGATGATCATCTGGGGCCTCACGCGCCTCGTCGACATCCGAAAAGAACTATGAACACCCCCGTTGCTTGCTCACTTCGTGTAGCCGCCTCCCCCCTCCAGGGGGCGATACCGGTGGCCCGGCAAAGCCGGCTCCACGGTGTCACTGGCTTGGTTCATGCCATGTTGAATGGCTTGTTGCCGAAATTGGCCCATCGTAGGAATCCCGCATGAAAGCTCCTCGCGAATCCCGCCCCGCCAGCTTCTGGCTGCTGGCCATCGTGTTCAGCCTGTTCGTGCTGTTCATGTACGGGCCCATGTTCGTCATCTTCATCCTGAGCTTCCAGGGCCCCGAGGGCGGGCTGACCTTTCCGATGCGCGGCGTGTCGCTGCACTGGTTCTACAAGCTGGCCGAAGGCCTGGGCGTGGTGGACATCGGCGCGGCACTGTGGCGCTCGCTGGGCCTGGGTGTGGCGGTGATGCTGTGCACGGTAGTGCTGTCGGTGCTGGCGGGCCTGGCCTTTCGCAAGCGGCTGGCGGGCGGCAACACGCTGTTCTTCATCGTCGTGGCCAGCCTGATCATGCCGTCCATCATCGTCTCGCTGGGCATCGGGCTGGAGTTCCGGCTCATCGACAACGGCATCAAGGCCGCGCTCGAATGGCTGGGCATGGAGAGCACGCTCGAGGGCTACGGCACGTCGCTGGGCCTGTTCACATCCGCCCTGGGCGCGCACCTGACATGGACGCTGCCGTTCGGTCTGCTCATCATGTTTGCGGTGTTCAACCGCTTCAACCCGGCGTATGAAGAGGCCGCGCGCGACCTGGGCGCCACGCCTTGGCAGGGCTTTGCCCATGTGGTGCTGCCGCTGATCGCGCCCTCGGTGGTGGGCATCGGCATGTTCGGCTTCACGCTCAGCTGGGACGAGATCGCCCGCACGTCGCAGGCCATCGGCGACGTGAACACGCTGCCGCTGGAGCTGCAGGGCCTGACCAGCACGGTCACCACGCCGTCGATCTACGCGCTGGGTACCCTGACCACGGTGGTGTCGTTCGTGGTCATGGGCATCACGCTCGCCCTGGTGTGGGCATTGGGCCGCGGGCGCAAGGGCCGTTCGGGGTAAAAACGGCACATCTATGACCACGACTGCCAAGAAACCCCGGCGCGCAGCCCAGGCTGCCGCTTCTGCCTCCGCCGCTGCGCCCGCCGAATCGCCCGTTCAGTCGCCTGTTCCGTCGCCTGTTCCGTCGCCCGTGGCCGACGTCCCGGGTCAGCTGAGCGACAACGACATGTACGACCGCATGGTGTCGGCCATCCTGGACCACCGCCTGCCGCCCGGAACCAAGCTGGTCGAAGACAAGCTGGCAGCGGCCTTCGGCGTGTCGCGCACGCGCGTGCGGCCGCTGCTGGTGCGGCTGGCCAACGAGCAGGTGGTCACGCTCACACCCAACCGGGGCGCGTCCATCGCCCAGCCGACACCGGAAGAGGCGCTGGAAGTGTTCGAGGTCCGTCGCCTGCTCGAGCCGCGCCTGGTCGAGCTTTTCATCGCCAACGCCACCGACGCCGACATCGCCGCGCTGCGCACCTGCATCGATGACGAAGAGGCTGCGCGCGCCGGTGGCGACATGCGCCGGGCCATTCGCCTGTCGGGCGACTTTCACCTGCACATCGCCCAGGCCGCGGGCCATCAGACGCTGGGGCGCATCCTGCGCGAACTGGTCTCGCGCACCTCGCTCATCCTCATGACCTACAGCCCCAGCCATGCCCGCGAGCGCGAGGAGGCCACGGCCTGCGGCTGCCGTGAGCACCGTGCGCTGATCGACGCCATCCGCCTGCGCGACGCGCGCGAGGCGGCGCGGCTGATGCTGGACCATTTGAAACGCATCGAGTCCCAGCTGGAGTTCACGCCACCTGCCAGCGATGCGCCCGACCTCATCGGCCTGCTGCTGGGCCGCGCGGCCTGAACGCATCGACTCGCCTTCCACGACCTTCTCCACACCGTGCGCCAACTGCTGGTCATCAACCCCAACACCTCTGCCAGCGTGAGCGCGCTGCTGCAGCAACACGTGCAGGCCGCTGCGGGTTCGCACGTGGCAGTGCGCACCGCCACGGCGCGTTTCGGTGCACCCTACATCGCCTGCGAGGCCAGCTACGCCGTGGCCGCGCACGCCGCGCTCGACGCCTGGGCCCATGACCTGGCACAGCCGCAGGGCAGACAGCCGCCGCCCGATGCCGTGCTGATCGGCTGCTTTGGCGACCCGGGCCTGATGGCGCTGCGTGAAAGCAGCCCCGTGCCCGTGACCGGCCTGGCCGAAGCGTCCTTCATCGAAGCCGCCCGCCACGGCCGCTTTGCCATCGTCACCGGTGGCGAACGCTGGGGCCCCATGCTGCAGCGCCTGGCGCAGGCCCTGGGGCATGCGCACGGGCTGGCAGGTATCCACACCGTGGCGCCCACGGGGGCCCAACTGGCCGCCGACCCCGAGGCCGCCCGCGCCTTGCTGGCCCAGGCCTGCCGCGATGTCGTGCGCCAGATGGGTGTGCAGGCCGTCATCCTGGGCGGTGCAGGCCTGGCCGGCATGGCCGCCGCCGTGCAGCCGCAGGTGGGCGTGCCGGTGATCGACAGCGTGGTGGCGGGGGCGACCTGGGCGCTGCGGGCCCACCCGGTGCCGCCGGAGCGGCGGGTGGCGGGGTTTGACGTCGCCTGGAGCGGAGTCTCGGCCGATATGGCGAAGTTGGGTATGGCATCTCTGGTTTGACGAGATGCGGGCAAGAGAGTTAGTATTACAAATGTAATTACAAGGGTGGTACTCTTATGCACATGCTCAAACTCACTCAGATCGGCAATTCCGTGGGTGTCGTATTGCCCAAAGAAGCACTGGCTCGTTTGAAGCTGGGCAAGGGTGAATCCATCTTTTTGACGGAAACACCCGACGGCTATGCATTGACTCCCTACGACCCTGCTCTCGAAGAGGAAATCAAGGCAGGCCGTGAATTCATGCACGACTTCCGCGACACGTTCCACCAGTTGGCCAAATGAGGTGGCGCTGGGTCAGTAAGCAGGCCCTTGTTCTCCTGCACGGGGAAAGTCTCGCCACCCATGGCGGACGAGAAGGTATGCGCGATGAAGGCTTGCTGGAATCCGCGCTGATGCGGCCGCAGAACGTCGTCGCGTACGCCGGCCTAGAAAGCACGCTGGACGTAGCTACCCTGGCTGCCAGCTATGGCGTGGGATTGGCTAAGAACCATCCGTTTGTAGATGGCAACAAGCGTGCTGCATTCCTTGCGGTGGGTTTGTTCCTCTACCTGAATGGCATGCGTTTGCAGGTCAGCCAGACTGACGCGACTTTGACCATGCTCGCCGTCGCGGCCGGGGACATTTCGGAAGAAGCCTTTGCCGCCTGGCTGCGCAAACATGCAGTCGCTCGCCAAGCATGAAGGCTTTGAGGCCTCTACCGCCTGACTGTTAAGCGCTAGCAGCTATCGAATCTGTAGCGGCAGGCCCCGTTGTTCAAGGCGCCATCACCTTCGGCTCGAAATCGCAATACCGTGCCACCACGCACTCCCAGCAGTGCGGCTTGCGCGCCTGGCACACATAGCGGCCGTGCAGGATAAGCCAGTGGTGCGAGTCCACGGCGTATTCATCGGGCACGCGCTTCATCAGCTGCAGCTCCACGGCCAGCGGGTTCTTGCCCGGGGCCAGGCCGGTGCGGTTGCTCACGCGGAATATGTGGGTGTCCACCGCCATGGTGGGTTGACCGAACGCCACGTTGAGCACCACGTTGGCCGTCTTGCGGCCCACGCCGGGCAGGGCCTCCAGGGCTTCGCGGGTGCGGGGGACCTGGCTGCCGTGCTGCTCCACCAGGATCTGGCAGGTCTGCAGCAGATGGCGGGCCTTGCTCTTGTACAGGCCGATGGTCTTGATGTAGCCCTCCAGGCCCTCAAGGCCCAGGTCCCAGATGGCCTGGGGCGTGCCCGCCACCGGAAACAGCTTGCGCGTGGCCTTGTTCACTCCCACGTCGGTGGCCTGGGCCGACAACAGCACGGCGGCCAGCAGCTCGAACGGGGTGGTGTACTCCAGCTCCGTGTTGGGCATGGGGTTGGCCGCCTTGAGGGTGGCGAAGAAGGGCTCGATGTCGGAGGTCTTCATCTGGACTTGGGTGGGGATGTCTTTTTTCTGGAAGGCACGGGTGGTGCCGCCGCATTGTCCCGCAGCTGGCCGCGCAGGAACTCCAGGAACATGCGCACGGCGGCCGGCAGGGTGCGGCCGTGCAGGGTCTGCAGCTCGGCATAGCGCGCGCCCATGCCGGGCTCGCGGATCTGTGCGGCGTGCAGTTCGCCGCGCTGCACGCGGTCGCGTACGGTGACTTCGCCCGAGATGGACAGCCCCCCGCCGTGCAGCACGAAGTGCATCAGGGTCTCGAAGTGGTTGCACACCAGCGCGGGCTCGAACGCCAGGCCGCGCTGGCTGCAGCCGATGTCGAACAGCTGGCGCACGGTGTTGTCGCGCTCGGGCAGGGCGATGGGGTAGCCATGCATCTGCGCCAGCGTGACCGACGCGAAACGCGCGAGCGTGTGGTCCTTGCGCATGATGGCGATGACAGGTGATGCCTGCCGGTGCTGCACGGTGATGTCGCGCTCGGCCGAGCGGCTGTAGGTCAACCCGATGTCGGCATCGCCGTTGAGCACGGCAGTGGTCACGGCCGCGGGGCTGACCACGCGCAGGTGGAACTGGATACCCGGGTACTGCGTGCGGAACTGCGCCATCACCCGCGGCAGGAATTCGATGGCAAAGCCGGCCGAGCTGCACACGCGCACCAGCCCGGTGTGCAGGCCCTGCAGCGCCGCAATGTCCGACACCACACGGTCCGCCTCCAGCGCGCCGCGCCGGGCGTACGCCGCCAGCAGCTCGCCGGCGGCGCTGGGCGCCATGCCGCGCGGGCGCCGCTCGAACAGCGGCACGGAGAGCAGGTCTTCGAGCGCGGCCACCTGCCGGCTCACGGCCGAGGGCGAAACGTTCAGGCGCGTGGCGGCCTCGCTGACCGAGCCGCTGCGCACGACCTCCAGAAAGTAGCGCAGTGCCGTGTCCTGAAGCCGGGTCGAAAGCATGGGGCCGCCTTGGGGTGTGGGTTGCATAAAACGCAACGATAACCTCAGAAATCGTCGATTGTCGAAACGCAAGGGGCTGCTTATGCTGACTTGCAAATGACACAATCCTCCAGCTCCGCCACATCGACCACACCCGCACAGCCTGCCCAGAGCAGGGCGCTCGGCGGGATGGGCGGCATCGTCGCCCACACGGCCACCAGCCTGTCGCGCGCCATCCACGCCCGCGACGTGTCGTGCGCCGAAGTGCTCGACGCCTACCTGGCGCAGGTCGACCGCCTGAACCCCGTGGTCAATGCGCTGGTGGCCCTGGCAGACCGTGACGTGCTGCGCACGCAGGCCGCCGAGCGCGATGCGCAGCTGGCGCGAGGCGAGAGCCTGGGGCCGCTGCACGGCTTTCCGCAGGCGCCCAAGGACATCATGCCCGCCGCCGGCATGGTCACCACGCGCGGCTCGCCCATCTTTGCGGGGCAGGTGTCCACCACCGACGCCGTGGTGTTCGAGCGCATGCGCGCGGGCGGTGCGCTGTTCATCGGCCGCAGCAACTCGCCCGAGTTCGGCCTGGGCGGGCATACCTACAACCCCGTGTATGGCACCACGCGCAATGCGTTCGACCCGGCCGTGTCGGCGGGCGGCAGCAGCGGCGGGGCGGCGGTGGCCGTGGCGCTGCACATGCTGCCGGTGGCCGACGGCTCGGACATGATGGGGTCGCTGCGCACGCCGGCGGCGTTCAACAACGTGTACGGGCTGCGCACCTCGTTCGGCCTGGTGCCGCACGGCCCGACGGAAGAGGTGTTCTTTCAGCAGTTCAGCGTGGCCGGGCCCATGGCGCGCAACATCCCGGACCTGGCGCTGCTGCTGTCGGTGCAGGCGGGCTTCGATGCGCGGCTGCCGCTCACGCGCCGGCACGAGGACGTGGCCTTGCTGGGGCAGCCCCTGGAGCGCGACTTCCGCGGTGCGCGCATCGGCTGGCTGGGCGACCTGGGCGGGCACCTGCCCACCGAGCCCGGCGTGCTGGCCACCTGTGAGCAGTCGCTCGCGCACTTTCGCACGGTGGGCTGCACGGTGGAATCCGTGGTGCCTGCGTTCGACATGGCCCAGTTGTGGAACGCCTGGATCGACCTGCGCAGCTTCAGCGTGGCGGGGGCCAACGCGGGCCTGTACCGCAACCCGGCCACGCACGCACTGCTCAAGGCCGAGGCCGTGTGGGAGATCGAGCGCGGCATGCGGCTGTCGGCCCTGCAGGTGTACGACGCCGCGCGCGTGCGCAGTGCCTGGTACCAGGTGCTGCGCGGCCTGTTCGAGCAGTTCGACTTTCTGGTGCTGCCGGCCGCGCAGGTTTTTCCGTTCGATGCCGACCTGGACTGGCCGCACGAGGTCGGCGGGCGCACCATGGACACCTACCACCGCTGGATGGAGGCCGTGGTGCCCGCCACC
>Ga0209023_10006855_pt1 | contig 11864 bp, 9 predicted proteins | sample LakOneMetagenome_FD_187468 | JGI IMG/M metagenome (GOLD analysis project Ga0209023, IMG submission 187468) | Freshwater and sediment microbial communities from Lake Erie, Canada (SPAdes) (version 2) | ecosystem: Environmental > Aquatic > Freshwater > Lentic | place: Lake Erie, Canada | collected...
GGAAGCGTTCGCGGTCCTCGGCCAGGTCGATCGAGTCGACCGTGGTGCCCAGGATCGGCACGCCGTCGGCCTGCAGCGCATGGGCCAGCTTCAGCGGCGTCTGGCCGCCGAACTGCACGACCACCCCGATCAGCTCGCCGTTCGACCGCTCGACGTCGATCAGCTCCAGCACGTCCTCGGTCGTCAGGGGCTCGAAATACAGACGGTCCGAGGTGTCGTAGTCGGTGGAGACGGTCTCGGGGTTGCAGTTGACCATGATCGACTCGACGCCGATGTCGGCGAAGGCGAACGCCGCGTGGCAGCAGCAGTAGTCGAACTCGATGCCCTGGCCGATCCGGTTCGGACCGCCGCCCAGGATGATGGCCTTCTTCTTGTCCGACGGATCGGATTCGCACTCGGGGATCTGGCCCAGGGCGCCGGTTTCATAGGTCGAATACATATAGGCGGTGGCCGAGGCGAACTCGGCGGCGCAGGTGTCGATCCGCTTGAACACCGGGCGCACCGACAGGTCGCGGCGCGCCTTGCGGACGGCGGCTTCGCTCTGACCGGTCAGCTGGCCGAGGCGGGCGTCGGAGAAGCCCTTGGCCTTGAGCTTGCGGAAGTCGGCGGCGTCGGCGGGCAGGCCCTTGACCCGGACGTGGCCTTCCTCGCGCACGATGTCGGCGATCTGGCGCAGGAACCAGGGCTCGTAGGAGCAGGCCGCGTTGACCTCCTCGACCGTCAGGCCGTGGCGGAAGGCCTGGGCGATCACGCGAATCCGGTCCGGCGTCGGCTGGCCCAGGGCGCGGATGACCGCGGCGCGGATCGACCCCTCGTCGCCCAGGGCGTCGGCGCCCTCGATCTCGATCTCGTCGAAGCCCGACAGGCCGGTTTCGAGGCCGCGCAGGGCCTTCTGCATCGATTCCTGGAAGGTCCGGCCGATCGCCATGACCTCGCCGACCGACTTCATCGAGGTGCCCAGCAGCGGCTCGGAGCCCGGGTATTTCTCGAAGGCGAAGCGCGGGATCTTGGTGACGACATAGTCGATCGACGGCTCGAAGCTGGCCGGGGTCACCTGGGTGATGTCGTTCTGCAGTTCGTCGAGGGTGTAGCCCACGGCCAGACGGGCGGCGACCTTGGCGATCGGGAAGCCGGTGGCCTTCGAAGCGAGCGCCGAGCTGCGCGACACGCGCGGGTTCATCTCGATGACGACCATCCGGCCGTCGACGGGGTTGATCGCCCACTGGACGTTCGACCCGCCGGTCTCGACCCCGATCTCGCGCAGCACGTTGATCGAGCCGGTCCGCATCCGCTGATATTCCTTGTCGGTCAGCGTCAGGGCGGGGGCGACGGTGATGGAATCGCCCGTGTGGACGCCCATCGGGTCGATGTTCTCGATCGAGCAGATGATGATGCAGTTGTCCGCCGTGTCGCGGACGACCTCCATCTCATATTCCTTCCAGCCGAGGACGCTTTCCTCGATCAGGACCTCGGTGGTCGGCGACAGGTCGAGGCCGCGCAGGACGATCTCCTCGAACTCCTCGCGGTTGAAGGCGATGCCGCCGCCCGTGCCGGCGAGGGTGAAGGAGGGGCGGACCACGGCGGGCAGGCCGACGAACTCCAGCCCTTCCAGGGCCTCTTCCATCGAGTGGGCGGCCTTCGATTTCGGCGATTCCAGACCCAGCTTGTCCATGGCGTCGCGGAATTTCTGGCGGTCCTCGGCCTTGTCGATGACCTCGGCCTTCGCGCCGATCATCTCGACATTATACTTCTTGAGCGCGCCCGAGGCGTCCAGCGCCAGCGCCGTGTTCAGCGCCGTCTGGCCGCCCATGGTCGGCAGCAGGGCGTCGGGGCGCTCGAGCGCGATGATCCGCTCGACGAACTCGGGCGTGATCGGCTCGATATAGGTCGCGTCCGCCATGTCCGGGTCGGTCATGATCGTGGCCGGGTTGGAGTTGACCAGGATGACCCGATACCCCTCGGCCTTCAGCGCCTTGCAGGCCTGGACGCCGGAATAGTCGAACTCGCACGCCTGACCGATGACGATGGGGCCGGCGCCGATGATCAGGATCGACTGGATATCTGTACGTTTGGGCATCGGGGCCTCTTGCTTCTTGGAAGTACGGGGGTCTTGGAACTAGTGGGTCACGACCGCGCACTCCCAGCCGTCGTAATCGAGCTGGAAGGCCGCGGCCCAGGATTGCATCATGGCGGAGACGGGGGCGAAGGACGCCTCGTCCACCGGTATGGTCGTTTCAAGGACGGTCATGTCGTCCTGGCCGCGGGTCACGAAGCCCGCGCGACGGGCGACCTCGTTCAGGTCGTCGTGGTCGCCTTCGCCATAGAAATAGAAGATCGCGTGGCGTGGCGTGACGCCCGTGTCGCCATGCATGGCGAGAGCGGCGCGGACGGCGGCGTCTTTCTCGTCATGCTCGGACATGGGCTCATTCCATCGCGCGCGAACGCCCGGCGGCGCTGTGGCGGCGGCCGGTTGCGTTCAGGTTGTCGGTTAAGCGGCCCGTCTAAAGACGGGGGGGCGGGGGAGCAAGGCGTAATCTGTCCGTTTCGCCCCTCTCCCGGCGGGAGAGGGCTTGAGCGCACGGCGGCTTTGGCCGTCGTACGGGCGCGAAAGGGTGAGGGGTTGGCCTGTATCGGGGGGATTCCGGTCTATTTTGTCCGCGTGCGCCTGGTTTGAGATCTGGAAACTCATGCCCGCCGCCAGCCCCTCACCCTTTCGCCTGACCGATCGCTTCGCTCCCGGAGGCTCAAGCCCTCTCCCGCCGGGAGAGGGGGCGGCGCTCCCATTCAGGGAGAGGAATTTCCAATGCATCCCGTTGCTTGCAGAAAGTCGCGCCCTTTCGGTCCAGCACTCTCCCCGCTGCGGTTATAATCGCGACCGAAGAGGGGCTGCAGATCGCCGGCCGCGATAAACCGGTCTTTGACATCGTCAGGCGTGAGGTCCGGGAAGGCAGCCTCGACCCTTCATTCATCCGGCATGCGGACTCAGCGGACTCATCGGACCCTGTTTTCGGAGTCCGCTCTGTCCGGCCGGAAATCCCGGCTCCGTCGATCAGGCCCGTTCCGCGATCCAGGCCGGAAGCGCCGCGATCGTCTCCAGCGCGCCGTAGCGGGGATGGCCCTCCGGCGCGTCAGCCAGCTCATGGGCCCAGGTGACGGGATAGGGGATGTGGACGGCGAAGGCGCCCGCTTCCAGCGCCGGCAGGACGTCGGACTTCATCGAGTTTCCGGCCATCACCGCCTCGGCCGGGCCGGTGCCGTGGCGGTCGAAGATCCGGTCATAGGTCCCCCGATCCTTCTCCGAGACGATCTCCACCGCCGCGAACAGGTCGCCGAGGCCCGAGGCCGCCAGTTTGCGCTCCTGGTCCAGCAGGTCGCCCTTGGTGATCAGCACCAGACGATAGCGCTCGGACAGCGCGGCCAGGGCCTCGTCGACGCCGGTCAGGGTCTCGACCGGATGGGCCAGCATCTCGCGCCCGGCGGCCAGGATCTCGCGCACGACCTCGGGCGGGGCGCCGCCGTCGCAAAGCTCCATCGCCGTCTCGATCATCGACAGGGTGAAACCCTTGATGCCGTAGCCGTAGAGACGAAGATTGCGCCGCTCGACCTCGGCCAGACGCGTCTCGATGGTTTCGAGATCGCCGTGGTCGTCGAGCAGATCGACGAACCGGGCATGGGTCAGGCGGAAGATGGTCTCGTTGTGCCAGAGGGTGTCATCGGCATCGAGGCCTACGGTGGTGATGGCGGTTCTGGAAGTCATGGGCGGGTCCTAGGCCGGGGACCCGCCTGCCTTCAAGCCCTGTGGGCGATCAGGTCCCCTGGGGGTTCAGGGCTGTCCGCAGGAAGGCGAGCACCCGGGGCCAGCCGTCGGTGCGGGCGGCGACCAGACCGGGGACGGTGCCGCCGACCGACGTGGCCCGCTCCAGCCCGGGCGAGTCGGCGGGGAGCACGATGCCGAAGGCGGCGTGGCCGGCGTCGGGATAGGCGATGTTGATCACCGGATAGGCGAACCGGTGCTCCTTCAGCCGCTGCTCGACCTCGTTCGCCATTCGCGACGAGGGCCACACGCCGTCGGCCTGACCCGAAATCATCAGGATCGGGCCGTGGATGGTCTCGACCGGGATGCGCGCCTCGGCCGGAGCCCCGTCCAGACTGTTGTTGTACAGGTTGAAGACGCCGGTGAACCCCTTCGACAGGTCATAGTGGACATAGGGCAGCGGCTGGCCATTCGCGGTCCAGGACGATCCCACCGGGCCGCCGGCCATGTCGATCCCGGCCCAGACCACGCTGGAGGGCACGCCGACGGCCACGGCCCTGATCTCCGGCTCGCGGCTGGCGGTCAGCAGGGCCAGTTCGGCGCCCTTGGAGATGCCCATGATGGCGATGGGGCCGTGGATCTCCGGGCGGGCCTTCAGCCAGGCCAGGGCGCGGCCGACGGGTTCGATCGGGACCTGGTCCAGCTTCGCCTGCTGGCCCGCCTCGCCGAAATAGGAGACGGCGATGGCGGCGAACCCTTCGTCGGCCAGATGGCGGGCAAGCCCGCGCGACCCGCCGAGCCCGCCCTCGGACCCGCCCAGAACGATCACCGCCCCGGCCGAGGCGGGAGCGCCGGCGACGGGCGCGAAATAGTCGGCGACCAGCCCGTCCTCGCGGATGACCGCGGTTGCGGGGCGAGCGGCCGGCGCCGCGGGGGCGGCGACCGGGACCGGCGGTGTCTGGGCGACGGCCGGAGTCCCGGTCAGGACGAAGGCGCCGAGCAGGACGGCCGAGAGGGCGGCGGTCACGCTGACGAAGGAGGCGATGGGCAGACCGGGGGGCAGGGTGGCGGGCAGAGCGACGGGCATGTCATTTCTCCATGTGTGAAGAACTTTGAAACACAAAGTATATGGCCGGTCAAGGCGCCTCCAACCTTACGGCGACTTCACTGGCGGTTCGGCCGACCCGTGTTAGCCTTCTGTCGACGGCGCCCGCCGCCAGCCCGAGACAGGTGACCACAATGAAGGATTTCCTGAAGCCCTATGCCCGTTTCGCCCAGTTCGAGGGGCGGTCCGATCGCAAGGAGTTCTGGCAGTATGTGCTCTTCTACGTGATCGCCATGTGCATCCTGTCGATGCTCGACAACATGCTGTTCGGCGGGGCGTACCACTATACGGACGACGGCTGGGACATCTCCTACGACCGCGGAATCCTTGGCGGGATCTTCTGGCTGGTGTCTCTGGTTCCATGGATCGCGCTCCAGATCCGGCGACTGCACGACACCAACAAGACAGGCTGGCTGGTGCTGTTCTGGTGGATCCCGATCATCGGCTGGATCCTGCTGCTGATCTGGTACTGCGCGAAGGGCGACCCGGTTTCCAACGCCTATGGCGAACCCCCTGAAGGCAGCCAATTGGGTCTGGAACCGTCCTGATACGCAAACCCGAATTCCGGACGGCGTTGACCGCGAAAGCGCGCCTCTGTATCGACGCCGCCGTTTGCTCGCCGGGATTCGGTGCTATGGAGCCGGCCATGACCACTCAACTGCTTCCCGGTTGCACCGGCGTTCTCGCCCTGGCCGATGGGACGATCCTGCAAGGCGTCGGCGTGGGCGCCGTGGGTACGGCCCTGGGCGAAGTCGTCTTCAACACCGCCATGACCGGGTATCAGGAGATCCTGACCGATCCGTCCTACATGAGCCAGATCCTGGCCTTCACCTTCCCCCACATCGGCAACACCGGGGTCAACGTCGAGGACGTCGAACAGATCGGCGGCGGGTCCGACACCTCGGCGCGGGGCGCGATCTTCCGCGACCTGCCGACCGACCCGGCCAACTGGCGCAGCGAAGCCGGTTTCGACGTCTGGATGAAACGCCGCGGCGTCGTCGGCCTTTCGGGCGTCGACACCCGCGCCCTGACCAAGATCATCCGCGACAAGGGCGCCCCCCACGCGGTCATCGCCCACGATCCCGAGGGCCGGTTCGATCTCGAGGCCCTGGTCGCCGAGGCGAAGGCCTGGACCGGTCTGGTCGGCCTCGACCTCGCCAAACCCGCCTCGACCCTGCAGGCGTTCGAATGGGACGAGGGTCTGTGGGCCTGGCCCGACGGCCATCCGAAGACCGAGGGCCGCAAGACGGTCGTGGTCGTCGACTATGGTGTGAAGCGCAACATCCTGCGGGCCCTGGCCTCGACCGGCGCGAAGATCACCGTGGTGCCCTCAACGACCTCGGCCGAGGACATCCTGGCCCGCAACCCCGACGGTGTTGTCCTGTCGAACGGCCCGGGCGATCCGGCCGCGACCGGCGAATACGCGGTGCCGGAGATCGTCAAACTGGTGAACAGCGGCAAGCCGGTCTTCGGCATCTGCCTCGGTCACCAGATGCTGGCGCTCGCGCTGGGCGCGAAGACGGTCAAGATGGATCAGGGCCACCACGGCGCCAACCATCCGGTCAAGGACCTGACCACGGGCAAGGTCGAGATCGTGTCGATGAACCACGGCTTCACCGTCGATCGCGACAGCCTGCCCGACGCGGTCGCCGAGACCCACGTCAGCCTGTTCGACGGCACCAACTGCGGCATCGCGCTCAAGGGCCGTCCGGTGTTCAGCGTGCAGCACCACCCGGAAGCCTCGCCCGGCCCGACCGACAGCCTGTATCTGTTCGACCGGTTCGCAGACCTGATGGACGCCTGATGGCCTTGCCGTCCGCGAAGTCGGCCTATCTGGGCTGGCTCGCGCGCGCGCTCAAACCCGAGCGCAGCTCCCTGCCGCCGGTCGGCGGCGATGTGGTCATGGGCTACGGCACCGGCTACGACGCCGCCGACATCGCCCCCTTCGTCCTGTCGCTGAGGGCCGTGTTCGATGGCGCGGTGGCCCTGGTCGTCGACGATCGCGCAGATCTGAAAGCCTTCCTCGACCAGCATGGCGTCATCGCCATCCATCCGCAGCATCTGGAAGGCTGGGAGCCGCACGCCGTCATGGCCCGGTTCGCGGCCTTCGACCGGCTGCTGGCGCAGTGGCCCGAGGCGGGGAGCGTCCTGATCACCGACGTCCGTGACGTCATCTTCCAGGCGGCGCCTTTCGCGCCCGCGCCCGAACGGCTGGAAGCCTATGTCGAATATGAGGACGGGGCCCTGCGGGACCACGACTTCAACATGAAATACCTGCGCGCCGTCGCCGGCGACGACTTGGCGGACGCCATCGCCGACCGCCCGTGCCTCTGCGTCGGCACCGTCATGGGCCCCCGCGAGGCCATGATCCGTTTCTGCCGCACGGTGATGATGCTGGCGGCCATCCCCCGGTCCGAGCTCGGCGGCGCCTTCGGGGCCGATCAGGCGGCCTGCAATCTGGCCGTCCACATGGGCCTGGTCGAAGCCGACATCCGGCCCAACTACGGCCGGGTCGCCACCCTTGGCCTGACGAAGCCCGGGACCCTCGGCTGGTCCGACGAGCGAGTGACCAATCCCGACGGCGGCTGGAGCGCCATCGTGCACCAGCATGACCGGCATCCGGCCCTGGCCACGGCGGTCCACGCGCGATGGGGCGGCGGCCTTGAGCATCGCGTGCGCGTCCAGAAGAAGACAGCGTCCCAGCGGATAGAGAAACAGACCCGCTCGATCCGGCGCAGGCTGCCCGAGCTGCGCTGACGCGCGCGCTGCGATAACGGTGTCTGGTCAATTCCTGGCCGCGACGGCACACTCTGTCATCGCTTTCGAGGGGGATTGCCGATGACCGTCGCCGACCGCCCACTGGATGCGCCACCGGCGTCGCCCGCCACCGGCGGCGTGATGCGATCGGGCGCGGCCCGTCTGGACGCCATCGACCTGCTGCGAGGTCTGGTGATCTGCATCATGGTGCTGGATCACGTGCGCGACTATTTCCACGCCAGCGGCCAGTTCGATCCGCTGGATCTGTCGGTCACCCATCCGGCGCTGTTCCTGACCCGTCTGATCACGCATTTCTGCGCCCCGACCTTCGTCTTTCTGGCCGGGGTGTCGATCTGGCTGCAGGCGTCGCGCGGCAAGACGGGCTGGGCCCTGTCACGGTTCCTGTTGACGCGCGGCCTGTGGCTGATCCTGCTGGAGCTGACCGTCATCGGCTTCGCCTGGCAGTTCTGGGGCTATTCGATGGTCTTCCTGCAGGTGATCTGGGCCATCGGCGCCTCGATGGTGCTGATGGCGGCGCTGGTCTGGCTTCCGGTCAACGCCCTGCTGGCGCTGGGCGTCGTCATTCTGCTCGGCCACAACCTGTTCGACCCGATCCAGTCCGACCAGCTCGGCGCCTTCGGGCCGGAGTGGATGGCCCTGCACGCGCAAGGGGTCACGCCCGTCGCCGGCGTCCCGGTCCTGTTCGCCTACCCGTTCCTGCCCTGGCTGGGGATCATGCTGTTCGGCTATGGCTTCGGCCGGGTGTTCGAACTGCCTGAAGCGAAGCGGCGGCGCACCCTGACCCTCACCGGCCTTGGCATGATGGCGGCCTTCCTGATCCTCAGGGGATTTCAGATCTACGGCGATCCCGGCGGATGGCAGGTTCAGGACGCGCTCTGGAAGACGGTCGGCGATTTCGTCGACGTGCGCAAATATCCGCCGTCGCTGCTCTACGCCCTGATGACCCTTGGGCCGGTGATCGCGCTTCTGCCGTGGCTGGAGCGGGTGAGGGGACTGCCGGCGCAATTCCTGCTGCCGTTCGGACGGGCGCCGCTGTTTGCCTATGTGCTCCACATCTACCTCGCCCACGGCCTGCTGGTGGCGATCGGCATGGCGATGGGCTGGCCCATGGGCGCCTTCATCAACCCCTTCTTCGATCCTCAGCCCGAGATGAAGGGCTGGGGCCTGTCGCTGCTGGCGACCTATGGCGTCTGGCTGCTGGTGCTGGCCATTCTCTACCTGCCGACGCGGTGGTTCGCGGGGGTGAAGGCGCGCCGCCGCGACTGGTGGTTAGGTTACCTGTAGGGCGCTCTCGCTCGCCGCGCGGCGCCTCGGTGCTTGAGCGCGACCGCGGTGTCGCCTTCAGGGAATCGGCGCGAAGCTGCGATCCTCGCAGCGCAGGGCGCTGGCCTTGCGGACCGCGGCGGGGGCGGCGCTGAACCAGTATTGGGCGTCGTCGGCGCGGTGGGCGTGTTTTCGCTCCAGGCCGCGCAGTCGACGCAGGGCTGCGTTCTCAAGCAGGCGCGCGTGCAGGGCGCGGGGCGAGAGTTCGGCGATCGCGGGGGAACCGGGGACGGCGACGGCGTCGGGGCCAGTGGGTTCCACCGCCGGACGGACGATAGAGATGAACATCGAGGGTCTTCCAGCAAAGTCGAGATTGAGACGCCGACCGCGTCCTGGCCCCGGAATGCCCGCCATTCTTTCTGGGGCGGGTCGGCATGGTTAATCCACAACGTCTGTGGATAGTTCCAGCATGGTCAGAAAAATATGTTCGTATTCAGATGGTTGTGGTCACGCTTTTAGCCATATGGTTAATGCAGGGTTAATGGCGCCGCAGCCGTGGTTATCCCGAGCGGTCCAGATGGGCTGGCCACACGGTGCGGCCGGCTGTTGTGAGACTGATCCGTGTTCGGGGGCTTCTGCCGGGAAATCCCGCGCCCTGGATCGGCACGGGCCGCCGCCTCCAACCGTTGCAGAGGGCTCGGCACCGGTCGAGTCAGCAGCGTGCCGGGCAAGCGCTCCACCCCGGTCTTCAGTCGAGATCGGCGGCCCCGTCGTAGACGCGCCAAGCCAGACCCGCGCCGGCGTCCGTCCGGCCTCGCTCGAACAGGGCCGTCATGCGGGCGCGGTCGAACCCGAGGCTGTTTTCGCCCGCGCCCGGCGGAGCCATGGTCACCGCCAGGTCCAGACCATTCAGCCGCGCGATCTGGGATGCCGCGACGAGGTTCATGCGTGTCGAAGCCTTCATCATCGCATCGAGACCGCGTCCGGCGACGCCCATCCCGCTGAAACTCGCCACGCTGAAGCGCGCTTCCGGCCGGCCGTTTATGGCGATCCAGATCCGTCCTCGCAGCGTGCCTTCAGCGGGAGACGGAAACACCGCCGGGTCGAGCATCATCCGCTCGGGCGCGACGAAGAAATTGGCCGTGGTCCGGCCATCGGCGTGAAGCTCACGAACGCGTCTGCCGTTGCGCTCAAGATCGATGAATACCGGCGGAAAGACACCGGGGATGCTGGCGGAAGCGGTCAGGATGTCGATGAACAGATCAAGGGCGTGTGGATCGCCGGAGGCCGCCACCGCCCCCATGTCCCAGATCACCTGGCCCTGGGTGTCCAGGCTGGTGGTGGCCACATACAGGCGACGGCCCGCGCGGTGGGCCTCGGCGACCCGTATCAGCACCTGGGGCGTGATCGAGGCCGCCACCAGTTGTCTGAGAGGCTGATGGCGAAAGAAGCCGGGCCCCGCCAGGGCCATCGCCCAGCGCGGCTGCAAGAGGTGATCGGAGCGCCCGTCAGTGAAGGCCCGCGTCAGTTCAGCGTCGCCGTCGGAGCCGATGAAGGCGAACGGGGCCATCAGGGCGCCGGTGCTGACGCCGGTCACGACTTCGAATGTGGGGCGGTCGCCGCGTGCGGTCCAGCCGGTGAGCACCCCGGCCCCATAGGCGCCGTCGGCGCCGCCGCCGGACAGGGCCAGAAGGTCGAACCGTCCGTCGGTCACCGAGGCGACGGCGCCCCGGATGGCCTGTTTGAATCGCGTCCGGTCGGTCTCTCCGACGAAGTCCATCCGGATATCCGGGCTGGCTGCGGCCAGATCGTCATAGGTGAAGGCCGGCCGGGACAGGGTCTGGCAGCCGCCGGGCATGACGATGGACGCGGCCAGGGCCGGCAGAGCCAGCATCCGCACAACCGCCGTCCATAGCGCGTTGCCGGGGCGACCTGAAAACACAGAACCCAAGCCCGCCCCCTTGTGTAGCGGTTTCATCCTATCAGCCCGGACGCGGGGCCGCTATCTCGCGGGCGCGGAACGGGCTAGGTTCGGGAGTGCGTTTCGATGAGCGATTTCTTGAAGAACTGAAGGCCCGCCTTCGCCCGTCCGACGTGATCGGGCGGTCGGTGAAGCTCAAGCGTCAGGGACGCGAGTGGGTCGGGCTCAGCCCCTTCTCGAAGGAGAAGTCGCCGTCGTTCTTCGTCAATGACGACAAGGGCTTTTTCCACGACTTCTCGTCGGGCAAGCACGGCGACGTCATCTCGTTCCTGCAGGAGGTCGAGCGGCTGTCCTTCCCGGAGGCCGTCGAGCGCCTCGCTGCAGAGGCCGGGATGCAGATGCCGGCCGAGGATCCCCAGGCCGCCGAGCGCGAGCAGAAGCGTCAGGGTCTGTCGGACTGGATGGATCTGTCGCAGAAATGGTTCGCCGCCAATCTGAGGCGGTCGGCGGGCAAGGCGGCGCGCGACTATCTCGAGAAGCGCGGCCTTCCCGAGGATCAGTGGGAGCGGTTCGGTCTCGGCTATGCCCCCAACGATCGCGAGGGGTTGAAGAACGCTCTGATCCAGCGCGGCGCAAAGCCCGGCGAACTGGTCGAGGCCGGGATGCTGATCTCGCCGGAAGGCGGCGGAAATCCCTATGACCGGTTCCGTGACCGGCTGATGTTCCCCATCCTCGACGCGCGTGGCCGGATCGTCAGCTTCGGCGGCCGGGCGATGAACCCCGACGATCGGGCCAAATATCTGAACGGTCCGGAGAGCCCGCTCTTCCACAAGGGCGCGACCCTGTACGGCCTGCCCGAGGCCAGGCGGATCCTCGGGGCGGAGTCGAAGTCGACCCAGGCCGTCATCGTGGTCGAGGGCTATATGGACGTCATCGCCTGCCAGCGCGCGGGCCTGCCGGCCGTGGCGCCGATGGGCACCGCTCTGACCGAGGAGCAGATGGAGCGGCTGTGGCGGGTCTCGTCCGAGCCGGTCCTGTGTTTC
>Ga0209023_10006856_pt1 | contig 11864 bp, 10 predicted proteins | sample LakOneMetagenome_FD_187468 | JGI IMG/M metagenome (GOLD analysis project Ga0209023, IMG submission 187468) | Freshwater and sediment microbial communities from Lake Erie, Canada (SPAdes) (version 2) | ecosystem: Environmental > Aquatic > Freshwater > Lentic | place: Lake Erie, Canada...
GGGGGAGCCGTTCTGACACGTGAGCAGGGGTCGGTCGCAGTGACGGCGACCCTCGCTGAGCCTCTGCGCGTCCGTTGGTTCGGGTCGATCGAGTTCTTCTGGCTCTGGATCTCCCAGCTGATCAGCGCGTTCGGCGACTGGGTCGGGCTCTTCGCCGTGACCGCCCTCGCAGCGAACATCAGCAATCGTCCGGAGGCTGCGACCGCGCTGGTGCTCACGGCTCGCGTCGCTCCGAGCTTCTTCCTCGGCCCGTTCATGGGGGTCCTGGTCGATCGGTACGACCGAAAGCTGCTGATGCGGATCGCGGACCTGGCCCGGGCGCTCGTGTTCTGCGCCCTGCCGTTCGCGACGACGCTGTGGCACCTGATCGTTGCGTCGCTGCTGCTCGAGGTGTTCACGCTGCTCTTCGCCCCCGCGAAGGAAGCCCTGGTGCCGGTGTTGGTCCCGCGTGACCGTCTGACCTCGGCCAACTCGCTCGGCATTCTCGCCGCCTACGGAACGATGCCGCTCGCCGGTGTCGCCCAGACCCTGTTGAAGGCCGGCAACGACCGGCTCGCCCACATCGAGTGGCTCGGTCCCCTCGGGTTCGGTCGCGATATCGGGAGCACCCAGACTCTCGCCTTCTACTTCAACGCGCTCACCTACGTGGCGGCGTTCGTGATCGTCCGCACACTGATCCGTACGAAGGCCGAGCCGGTCCACGAGCGCGTGGGTGCCGTCGAGGAGAGCGACGCGCCGTCGGGCATCCGGGCCGTCCTGGCGGAGGTCCGCGAGGGATGGAAGGAGGTCGTCGTCAACCCGATCGTGCGTGCCGTGAATGTCGGGCTGGCCGCCGGCCTGCTGGGTGGCGCCATGCTGGTCCCGCTCGGACCTACGTTCGCGAAGAACATCGTGGGCGACGTCGACAAGTTCCCGCTCTACATCACGGCGTTGGGATGCGGTGTCGCCTTGGGGGTCGGTCTCCTCACCGCCTTCCAGAAGAAGCTCCCCAAGGAGAAGGTGTTCTGTGGAGCGCTCTTCTTCGCGGGCGGCTCGATCCTGTTCGGCATCAGCATGTCGACGTTCTGGCTGTCGGCGGTCGGGGTGTTCGGTCTGGGGTTGGGCGCAGGAGCGGTGTACGTGCTGGGATACACCCTCTTGCAGGAGAACACCGTCGACGACATGCGGGGCCGGACGTTCAACACGTTCCTGACACTCGTACGCCTGGCCGTCCTGGTCGCGATGGTCGCCGGCCCGACGATCTCGTCGGTGCTCGACCCACTGATGAAGCGGTGGATCGGCGGCCGCACCGCGTTGGGTACGCCGGGTGTGCGATGGTTCGGCGTGGAGTACGGGTTGCCGGGCGTCCGCGTCACGCTGTGGTTCGGTGGCCTGTTGATCCTGGTCGCCGCGACGCTCGCGTCGCGCAGCATCGATCCGTCGGCTGTTCGCGGGGGACGTGCCCGACGGCGCGACACCGTGGCGGCCGGGTCGGAGGACCTGTCATGACCGGGCGGTTCATCGTGTTCGAAGGCGGCGAGGGCTCGGGCAAGTCGACGCAGGCGGCGATCCTCGCCGACCGCCTCGACGCCGTCCTCACCCGTCAGCCCGGCGGGACCGACATCGGGGCGGCCTTGCGCGCCATCCTGCTCGACACCGGCACGGTCGCCCTCGCCCCGCGCGCCGAGGCGTTGCTGATGGCCGCCGACCGTGCCCAGCACGCGGCCGAGCTGATCCGCCCCGCTCTCGCCGCCGGCCGACACGTCGTGTGCGACCGCTACACGTACTCGTCGGTCGCGTACCAGGGCCATGGCCGGGGTCTCGATCCGCATCGGGTTCGCGACATCTCGGCGTGGGCGACCGAGGAGCTGTGGCCCGATCTGGTGGTGCTGCTCGACGTCGACCCCGATGCCGCCGCAACCCGCTTGGTCCGCGAACTCGACCGGTTCGAACAGGCCGGCGACGAGTTCCACCGCGCCGTACGCGACGGCTTCCTGGCACAGGCGCTGGCGGAGCCCGAGCGGTGGGTGGTCATCGACGGCACCGGGACCGTCGACGAGGTCGCTCGTGCCGTGTGGGCGGCCGTCGAACCCGTGATGGAGTCCGAGTGATGGAGCGAGCATGACCGAGACGGCCCTGGAGACGGAGCTCGACATCTGGGAGGCAGTCGTCGGGCAGGACGAGATCGTCGCGCAACTGCGATCCGCCGCCGCCGACCCGACCCACGCGTACCTGTTCGTGGGTCCACCCGGAGTCGGGACCATGGCCGCGGCACGGGCGTTCGCGGCCGAGATCCTCAGCCGGGGTGCCACCCCCGAGCAAGCGGAGCGGCACCGTCGCCTCGCGGCGGCCGATCATCACCCGGCCGTCATCGTCGTCGAGCGCGTCGGCGCATCCATCCTCGCGGCGCAAGCGCGTGAGATCGTCCGGCAGGCACAGATGCGCCCGCCGGAAGGCGATCTGCAGGTGCTGATCCTGACCGAGTTCCACCTCGTCACCGTCGCCGCACCGATGCTGCTCAAGTCGATCGAGGAGCCGCCTGCCGGCACGATCTTCATCGTGGTCGCCGACGAGGTCACCCCCGACCTCGTGACCATCGCCTCGCGGTGCGTGACGTTCGAGTTCCCGCACCTCAGCCGCAAGGTGATCGAGGAACGCCTTCGTCTCGAAGGCGCCCCCGCCGACGTCGCCGAGGCAGCAGCCGTCGGATCGGGCGGCGACCTCGGCCGCGCTCGGCTGCTGGCGACCGACGAGCAGGTCGTCGACCGCCGCAACTTCTGGTTCTCGCTTCCGGAGCGGCTCGACGGCACGGGCTCGGCCGCTGCCCGCCTGGCCGCCGAGGTGATCCGCCGCGTCGAGGAGGTGCTCGCACCCTTGGCGGCGATGCAGGCGGCGGAAATGGAGGAGCTCGTCGAACAGGCCGAGAAGCTCGGGCAGCGGAAGACCGCACTGAAGGAAGTCGAGGCGCGCCACAACCGCGAGAAGCGCCGCATCCGGATGGACGAGCTGCGCGCCGGCCTCGCCGCGTTGATGGACGGGTACCGCACGGTCGCGGCGACCCAGCCGCAGACCTACCTCGACGCTGCCCGTCTGGTCGGCGAACTCACCGACCACCTGCAGTTCAATCCCAACGAGGAGCTGGCGTTGCAGGCCCTCTTCGTGTCGCTCCCGCGGCGGCGGTAGCCGGGGTCGGTCAGACGCTGCTTTGTAGGGTGGTTGCTTCGGCAGCCTTGGTCGCAGTCGCCGCGGCAACGCAGAGATCGTGGACCAACGACAGCTTCTCGACGACGTTGGGGCGCAGCACGAACGGGTAGAGCCGGTCCTTGCCCATCGCCCGGTTGATCTCGTTGAGGGCGTAGGTCAGGGGAACCCAGTCCTTCATCAGGACGTCGAAGGACGCGTTCGCGACCGCGTGGGCCGGGTCGCTCCGGAACCGGTTCGACGTCGGGCTGTTGCGAAGCGCCGCAGGGCCCTCGATGTAGACGCCGTACGCGGCCGCCGTCTGGAGCGTGCCGCGGATGTGGAGGTAGTGGGCGAACGTCTCGGCCCAGTCCTCCCAGGGGTGGGTGGTGGCGTAGTTGCTGACGTAGTGCTCCTCCCACCCCGGCGGCGGGCCGCCGGCGTAGTGCCGGTCGAGCGCTGCCTGGTAGTCGGCCGTGTCGTCACCGAACTGCTCGCGGATGCGGGCCAACACGTCGGGGTCATCCTGGGTGAAGAGCATCCAGTAGTAGTGACCGATCTCGTGGCGCAGATGGCCCAACATCGTGCGGTACGACTCGCCCATCGTCTTGCGGAGCCACTCGCGATGGGCGTCGTCGGACTCGGCGAGATCGATCGTGATGACACCGTCGGCATGACCGGTGGTGACGTGGGTGTAGCGACTCGACAGCAGGTCGAACGCCAGCCCGTGGGCGGGGTCGACGCTGCGGCTCACGACCGGCATCCCCAGCGAGTCGAGCTGGAAGAGCAGGCGGCGCTTGGCCGCCTCGGCAACGGTCAACGCGTGCTGCGCCTCGACGTCGGACGCGTCGGGCAGCGTCCGGGTCAGCTCGCAGCTCCGACACCGGTCGCCGGGTTCGGTATCGGGCACGAGCCAGTTGCACATCGTCGTGGATGCGTTGACACATCGACGCCACCAGATGCCCTCGGGATCGGTGAACCGCCGGTACCGGGACGGATCGTGGTCGTCGGGTTGAAGCGTGATGACACCGCTGCCGGGGATGACCCCGAGCGGCGCGAGGCATGCCAGGCACGCCGTGTTGTCGAAGAAGACCAGCTGTCCGCAGTTGTCACAGGTGAACGCGAGCACGTCCGACGGTACCCCGCATCGGCCGCATCGAACGCGCTCCACCGGGATTCGATTGGTTCACAGGAATTCACAGGTTGCGTCGTTACCCTGGTTGCCATGCGCGTCCGCTTCATCCCCGTCCTCGCTGCGTCCCTCCTGCTCACCGCGTGCGGCGGTGGTGACGACGGAGCCATCACGATCGGATCCTCGAAGGCGCCTGGTGGTGCCGTGACGTTCGACGCCGACCAGTGCGCCGTCTTCGAGTCCGAGGACGGGCCGGACGAGAAGTTCGTCGAGTCGATGCCGGACCGGTACCGGGACGCGGCGACGGCCATCGCCGAGTTCGGCACGTCGATGGACGCGATGGGAGACAACGACGACGGCTCGATCGACGGCCTCGTCGCGTCGCTCACGAAGGACGGTGTTGCGGAGCAGCTCCGTCAGTTCGCCGCCGACATCGAGGAGCAGTGCGGATCGAGTGAAGGGTCGGTGGTGATCGGCGGAATCGCGACCGCCTCGGAGATGGCGTCGGCGCCGAAGGATGCCGAGTACTGCGACGGCATCGAGGCAGGGTTCTCGACCGACGACGGGGGCGCCGAGGAGATCGCGGCACTCGCCGACATCGCTCCGGAGTCACATCGCGAGCCCCTCGCAGCCCTCGCGGCGGTGGACCCCGAGTCGATGGACAGTGCCGATCAGGACGCCCTGTTCGGCCCGTTGTTCGGCCTCGGGATCTACGCCGAGGACCAGTGCGGTATCGAGGGTGCGCTCGCCCAGATGCTCCTGGGCGCCATGTTCATCGGTGCCGGTGCCGGTGCCGGCGACGGCATGACGACGACGACGCTCGCCGAGGGAGTCGACCCGGCGCAGTACCCCGACATCACCGCCGATGCGGCCAACGCGGCGCTTCCTGCGGAAAGTGGCATCGCGTTCCAGGTCGTCAGCGCCGATCTCGACGACGACGGCGAGTACCTCGCGTCGATGGTCGTGCCCGAAGGGTGGACGAGCGACACCGGGTTCAACGTGGAGTTCTCGCCGCCTGCGGACTCGGGCGTCAGCATCTTCACGTCGATCGAGGCGGGGGCCGGTTGCGACGGCACGTGCGAGGCGACCGATTGGGACGAGCGCCTCCGTGGCGAGGCCGGATTCCTGACCCAGTTCTTCTCCTCCCATCCGGGAGCGGCCGAGGCGCCGATCGCCGGTTCGGAAGGCGTCGTCGTCACGAACTCCACCGATGACGAGGCAGTGGCCCTGGTGCTGCGTTGGGACGACGGTGCCGACAAGTACTTCAGCTGCGAGGTGTCACTCGAGCCCGAGCAGGCCGATCTCCTCCCGGCGTTCGTCGCGGCCTGCGAGTCGTCGCGCCCGGCGTGGTTCGCCGTCGCCTGACCCTGCGAGCTCAGGCCAGCAGCTGCAGGCGGCGAGGCCCGCGTACCTGTCCGACCGACCACGTCACGGTCGCGGGGTCGGCGAGCCGGAACTCGGGCACGCGGGCGAGGAGTCGTTCGCCGGCGATGCGTACTTCGAGGCGCGCCAGGTGCGAACCGAGGCAGCGGTGGATGCCGACGCCGAAGGCGAGATGACGGTTGGGCTGTCGGTCGAGGCGGACGGCGTCGGGGTCGTCGAACGCTTCGGGATCCCGGTTGGCCGCCGGGAACGGGAGCAGTACCGGGTCGCCCTTGTGCATGGGACACCCACCCAGCGTGACGTCCTCGACCACCTCACGGGCCATCGTCACCGGGGCGTAGGCCCGGAGGAACTCCTCCAGCGCGTTGGACCACAGCGCTGGGTCGTCGCGGAGCCGACGTTGTTCTTCGGGGTGCTGGGCCAGGTGCCAGATCGTCGATCCGATCGCGCTCCACGTGGTGTCGATCCCGGCGATCAGCAAGAGGAGGCATCCCCCGAACACCTCGTTGTCGGTCAGGGGGCGCCCGTCGAGTTCGGCGCTGATCAGGAAGCTGATGAGGTCGTCGCCGGGTGCCGTGCGGCGCTCGGCGATCTGGGCCTCGAAGTACAGGTAGAACTCGGTGAGCGCGCTGATCGCGACCTCCAGATCGGTCGGCGCGAGCTCCAGCATCTCGTGCACCCACTTCCGGAACAGCTCGCCGTCCGCGTCGGGCACACCGAGCATGCGGGCGATCACGTGCACCGGGATGTGCTGCGCGTACTGCTGCGCCGCGTCGAAGGAGATCGTGCCGCCGTCGCCGGCGAAGTCGTCGATGAGTGCGTCGCAGAGGTCGGTGACGATCGGGCCCAGCGCCTCGATGCGCCGGGGCGAGAAGAACGGGAGGAGGAGTTGGCGGAACGCGGTGTGGTACGGCGGATCCGACGAGATCGGTGGCACCACGAAACCGAAGTCGCTCATCGAACCGAACTGGGCGACCAGCGGGCTGCGCGACGAGAAGTGTGTGGTGTCGCGGGCGATGGCCTCGATGTCGGCGTGTCGCGTCGGTACCCACATGCCGCGGAACCGCTCGGACCGGGCGATCGGGCAGTCGGTGCGCAACGCCGACCAGACGGTGAACGGATCGGCGGCGTAGGCGGGGTCGTAGTGATCGAATCGGGTGTGCCAGTCCGTCGATGCGGAATCCTTGACCATTGGTCAAACGTAGAACCTGATTGACCAGTGGTCAAGTACTGTGTCGTCCGTGGCTGCGACGACCGAACGGGCGAACGACCGCGCCAATGTCGGCGCTCGCAGCGATCGCAGCGCCGAACTCGTCGCGGCAGCGATCGCTGTCGTGGCCGGCGGCTCCCTCGACGCGCTCGACGCCGCGTCGGTGGCTCGAGAGGCAGGAGTTTCGAAGGCCCTCGTCTACTACTACTTCCCAACCCACCTCGACCTGCAGGCCGCCGTCCTCCGGAGCGCGGCCGAGGACCTGCTGGAGGCGATCGCACACGCCGTCACCGCAGCGGTACCACCGGGAACGCCGATCACCGCGGGGCTGGACGCCGCCGTCGCGTACATCGAACGGCACCCCGCCGCGTACGTGGCCCTCGCCCGCACTGCCGGCTACCACCCCAAGCTGTCGGAGGTGTTCGAGTTCGCCCGTGACGGCGTCGTCGATCTCATGGCCACGGCGTTCGGCATCGACGAGCCGACGCAACGCCAGCGGATCGCCCTGCGCAGTTGGATCGCGCTCGCCGAGGAGGCCGTCCTGCACTGGATCGTCGCCGACCGTCCGATCCCACGATCCGAGATCGTCGACTACTGCCGAGCGGTGGCCGAGTTCGTGGCCACCACGCCGCTCGCCCGGTGATGCGATGAGCGGGCCACTGCACGATCTGCGGGTCATCGAGATGGGTCAATTGCTCGCGGGGCCATTCTGCGGCCAGCTCCTCGCGGACTTCGGTGCCGACGTGATCAAGATCGAACCGCCGGGTCAGGGCGACCCGATGCGGGAGTGGGGCCGCGAGAAGGCCGGCGGCACCTCGCTGTGGTGGCCGGTCGTGGCCCGAGGCAAGCGCTCGGTCACGCTCAACCTTCGTGAGGCCGAGGGTCAGGAGATCGTTCGCCGGCTCGTCGCCGATGCCGACATCCTCATCGAGAACTTCCGACCCGGGACGCTCGAGCGGTGGGGCCTCGCTCCGAGTGACCTCATGGCGCTGAACCCGCGGCTGATCGTCGTGCGGGTGTCGGGCTACGGCCAGACCGGACCGTACGCCGACCGGCCGGGGTACGGCGCGATCGGCGAGGCGATGGGCGGTCTCCGCGGCGTCATCGGCGAACCCGACCGGCCGCCGGCACGAGCAGGCATCTCGATCGGCGACACACTCGCCGCCATCTTCGCGTGCGTCGGCACACTGGTGGCCCTCCACTCGCGTTCCAACACCGGCGCCGGGCAGATCGTCGACTCGGCGTTGTACGAGGCCGTTCTCGGCGTGATGGAGTCGCTGATCCCCGAGTACACGATCGCCGGATACATGCGGCCCCGAACCGGCTCGATCCTGCCCAACGTCGCCCCGGCGAACGCGTATCCGACTGCGGATGGCGAACATCTGATCAGCGGGAACCAGGACACGGTGTGGCGGCGACTGGCCGTCGCGATGGGACGCCCGGAGCTCGGGGACGACGAACGGTTCGCCACCCACAATGCCCGGGGCGAACACCAGAGCGAGCTCGACGACCTCCTCGGCGACTGGACCCGGACGCTCACGTCGGCCGAACTCGAAGCCGTCCTCAACGAGCACTCGGTACCCAACGGCAAGATCTACACGGCGCCCGACATGCTGGCCGATGCGCACTTCGCCGCCCGCGAGGCGATCGTCACGATGGTGCACCCGCTGCTGGGCGACTTCCCGATGCAGAACGTCGTCCCGAAGCTGAGCGATACCCCCGGCGAGGTGCGCTGGGTCGGACCCGAGCTCGGCGAGCACACCGACGAGGTGCTCACCGAGTTGCTGGGGCTCGACGACGAGACGCGTGCCGGCCTCCGCGAGCGCGGGGTCATCTGACGGCGCCGGGGCCGCTGGACGCCGCTCGGCTCACGCCTTGTTGCGGTACGCGCGCATCGTGAGCGGGGCGAAGACGGCGACGAGCACGGCACACGCGAGCAGCGTCTTGCCGATGTCGGTCCCGGACGCCTCGCCGTGCATGAGCCCGCGGACCGACGTGACGAGCCAGCTGATCGGGTTCACGTCGACGAACGCCTTCAGCCATCCCGGCATGGTGTCGGGACTGACGAAGATGTTGCTGGCGAACGTGAGCGGGAACAGCAGCATCATGCTCACCCCCATCACCGACTTCTCGGTGCGGAGGATCAATCCGAACATCGTCCAGATCCACGACAGGCTGAACGCGAACACGAGTAGCAACAGGACCGACGCCACGACACCGACGACCCCGCCGTCGGGTCGGAAACCGAGGATCAGGCCCATCACGACGATGACGGTCGAAGCGATCGAGTAGCGGACCGCGTCGCCGAGCAGCGGACCGACGATGGCGGACGGTCGCCACATCGGCAGCGAACGGAACCGGTCGAAGATGCCCTTCTCGTGGTCGACGTTGAGCCCGACGCCGGTGTACATCGTGATGAACAGCACCGACTGGGCGAGGATGCCCGGCAGGAAGAACTGCAGGTACGCCTTGGTCGATCCTGCGAGCGCACCCCCGAACAGGTAGGTGAACATCAGCGTCATCATGATCGGGAAGATCGTGACGTCGAACAGCTGCTCCGGTACGTGCTTGATCTTGAGCAGCGCCCGCCAGCCGTGGGTGATGGAGACCGACACGGCGTTGGGGCGCTTGGGGCGCTCTCCCGACGCGAGCGCCGAGAGGATGGAATCGACATCGGCGGGAGCCAGGTCCGGGGCGAGGGTGTCGGTCATGAGCGTGCCTCCTCCTTGTTGGAATCGGTGGGGTGGTCGGGATCGGGGGACGACTCGGCCGTGTGGCCGGTGAGTGCCAGGAACACCTCGTCGAGCGTCGGCTGGCCGAAGGCGTAGGTCGCGATGTCGATGGCCGCCTGCGACAGCGCCGACAACCCGGCGGCAACCCGTTCGGCGTCGTCGACACGCGCCGACAGCGCTGCCGGGTCGGGCTCGAGCGCCACCGGGCGGTCGAGGTGGCGCTGCAGGATCGACTGCGCCTCGGGGCGACGTTCGGGGTCGGCGACGCGGACGTGGAGGGCGCCGGCGCCGACCGAGGCCTTGAGCTCGCCGGGCGTGCCCTCGGCGATGACCTTCCCGTGGTCGATGACGGCGATGCGCCCGGCGAGCTGGTCGGCCTCGTCGAGGTACTGGGTCGTGAGGAGGACGGTGGTGCCAGCCGCCACGAGTGCTCGCACGATGTCCCACACCTGGTTCCGGCTCCGAGGGTCGAGGCCGGTGGTGGGTTCGTCGAGGAACAGCAGGTCGGGGGTGACGACGATGCTCGCGGCGATGTCGAGGCGCCGTCGCATGCCACCGGAGTAGTGCTTGGCCTGCTTGTCGGCCGCGTCGATGAGGCCGAACGCGGTGAGGAGCTCGGTCGCTCGTGAGGTCGCGGCGGCCCCTCGATGGCCGAGCAGCTTCGCGAGGAGCCGCAGGTTCTCCATGCCGGTCAGGTCTTCGTCGACGGAGGCGAACTGACCGGTCAGGCTGACCATCGAGCGGACGGTGTCGGCGTCGTCGACGATGTCGTGTCCGAACACGGTCGCGCCGCCTCCGTCGGGGCGGAGCAGGGTGGCCAGCATACGGATGACGGTGGTCTTGCCGGCCCCGTTGGGCCCGAGAACGCCGTAGACGCCTCCGGTCGGGATGGTCAGGTCGAGGTCGTCGACGGCGCGTGTGTCGCCGAAGACCTTGACCAACCCGCGAGCTTCGATCGCGTGTGGTGCAGTGAGGGTGGTGGTCATGGGTCGCTCCTGTGGGGGCGCGGTGCCGTCGGCTCCGAGGCTGTCAGATGTGTCGACGTTCTGTCTTCTCGAAAATCATCGCCGGCAGGCCGATCCATGCCCCCGTGCGGTGTGAGTGACCGTGTACCCACGTAGAGTGTCCGGCGATGCAGTGGCGGACGAACACCCTTCGAGAGCGACGGAAGCGTCGCGTCGCGCTCGTTGCGCTCAGCGCGTGCGCACTGCTCGCAGCGTCCTGTGGCGACGACCCCGGCAACATCTCGATCGGCCCCCGTGCCACGACCTCCGTCGCCGAGACCACAACGACCGCTGTTGCCGAGACGACGACCGCGCCCCCGGAGTCGACCACCGCAGCACCGGAGTCGACGACAGCGCCGCCGCAGTCGATCGTTCCCGCCACCGTCGCCCCGGCCATCCCCGGTGACCATGAGGGCGAGGGCGATACCGCCGCCGGCCCACGGCCCGAGGTCGTCCGCCCGCCCGCCGCGTGGATCGGGTTCGGGCTGCCCCAGCCCGGTTCGATGTTCGAGAACCTCCACGAGGACCACGCACTCGACGGCAAGGGCAAGTTCGTGGCGTTCACCTTTGACGACGGTCCGTCGCAGTACACGAAGCCGATCTTCGACATCCTCAAGTTCATGGGGGTGCCGGCGACGTTCTTCCAGATCTCCAAGCAGTCCCTGGCAAACCAGGACCAGGTCAAGGAGATGCTGGCCGCCGGGATGCACATCGGATCCCACACCATCAACCATCCCCACCTGGCCGAGATCCCGCCCGAACAGCAGCAGGCCGAGGTACTCGGCTCCATCGACCAGATGAACGCCGCGTACGGGGCCGGCACCATCAAGTGCTTCCGCCCGCCCTACGCGCAGTACGACCAGCACGTCCTCGACCTGGTGAACCAGCGGGGGGCCGCTACGGCGATGTGGTCCCTCGACACGCTCGACTGGAAGAAGCCGGCGTGGCAGTCACTCGTCACCCGCGTCGTCGACGGTGCACAGGATCGCAACGTGCTCCTGTTCCACGACGGGGGCGGCGACCGCACCCAGACGATCCTCGCCCTGCCCTGGATCATCCAGGGCCTCCGGGACAAGGGGTTCCAGTTCATCCCCGTTTGCTGAATCGGTTGGCCGCAGCGGGGGTGTTCGCTGGTAGATTCTCCCTCTCAAGCCCGGGTAGCTCAGACGGCAGAGCAATTCACTCGTAATGAATAGGTCAGGAGTTCGATTCTCCTCTCGGGCTCAGCAAGTTGCGTGTCGGCT
>Ga0209023_10006859_pt1 | contig 11862 bp, 14 predicted proteins | sample LakOneMetagenome_FD_187468 | JGI IMG/M metagenome (GOLD analysis project Ga0209023, IMG submission 187468) | Freshwater and sediment microbial communities from Lake Erie, Canada (SPAdes) (version 2) | ecosystem: Environmental > Aquatic > Freshwater > Lentic | place: Lake Erie, Canada...
CCACCACCGGCACGCCGCCCTCTGCCTCGCCACCGTCATCCTCATCGTCGGCCGCCTCATCGACTGGCGAAGCCGCTGGAGCCCAGACTGATCCACCTATCCGCTCAGGTCCTAAGAGATCTCCCGGCCATCGGTCAGGACCTTCACAAGCGGCCGGAACGACCGGCCCGAGCCAGAAGGAGACCTGCGATGAGCACCCACCCCACCACCGCAACCACGCCCACCGCACGTCGGATCGGCACCAACCGCCGGGCGGCCTTCGTCGGCCTGGCCTTCGTGGCCACCGGCCTCCTGGCCAGCTGCTCGGGTGTCGGCACCTCCGATGCCGGTCAGGCCGCCAGCAGCGCCGACAAGAAGATCTCGACCACCGAGGCTCCCGTGGCATCGCCGATCGACGACTCCGCCGCTCCGGTCGGCACGCCGGCGGTGGTGGTCACCGCCGGCAGCGATGGACAGAGCGCACCTCAGGGCAGCGCGAACCAAGGTGGCGGCTCCAGTGGGGGCGGATCGGGCCAGGGCAACGGCGCCCCGGCACCGGCCGCCCCCAGCCATCCCTCGGCTCCCGCCCCGGTGATCAACAGCTTCCACACGCCGGACGACATCGACTGCCACAACGGTGACTTCCAGACCTTCAGCGCCAGCTGGTCTGCCGCAAACGCCGAGAAGGTGACGATCTCCATCGACGGCCCCGGCATCTACAAGACCTACCCGGCCACCGGCTCGGACAGCCTCCCGTTCAACTGCTCTTCGGCGCACACCTTCCTGCTCACCGCCTACGGCCACAACGGCCAGAAGGCCACCCGGAGCATCACCCTGCAGCCCCGGAACGTGCAGACCAACCCGGCACCCACCGACGACGACCAGCAGGATCCGGCCGACGCTCCCCAGGACTCCACCCCCCAGCAGCCCTGACCCACGTTCCCCCAACACCCCGACGAGGCCGCCCCATGGGGCGGCCTCGCTCGCGTTCGGCGGTGGTCGACGGGAGATTGACCGGCGTCAGCCGAGCAACTCGTCCAGCCGCTGGTAGCCCTCACGGACCCCGTCCTCCATGCCACTGGACAGGAAGGCGTCACGTCCCTCGAAGCTGTCGGTGAGCGACAGCGAACGCAACCGGGTGCGGCCGTCCCCCAGATCCTCGAAGGCCATCCGCTCGAGCGCCACGTCGTCGGGCATGCCCTCGAACGTGAAGGTCTGGATGATGAGCTCGGCCGGGCGGACCAGGTGGAAGCAGCCGTTGAAGCCGTACTCGTTTCCGTCGCTGATGTGCCGGTACCGGTAGGAGCCGCCGGTGCGGCAGTCCCACACGTCGGCCACCATGGCGTGGCGGCGCGGACCGAGCCACTGGACCACCAGTTCGGGGGCGGTGTGGGCCCGGAAGACCTTGTCTCGTGGTGCGTCGAACTCACGCAGGATCCGGATGCCGGGGACCTTGGGGTCGGCGACGATCTCGGTCTCGTTGGTGGTGGTGGTCATGGGGTTGCTCCTGTCTCGGGGTGACGTGGGGTCGCTCCGCTGGGTGCGACCGGCGCGAGGTCGTCGGGGAGGGTGCGAAGCAGGTCGTCGAGGCGGCGGTAGCGCTCCTCGGCCTGGCGCCGGTACCGCTCGATCCACTTGGTCATCAGGTCGAAGACCTCCGCCTCGAGGTGCACCGGGCGACGTTGTGCGTCACGGGTGCGGGTGACCAGGCCCGCATCCTCCAGCACCTTCAGGTGCTTGGAGACGGCCTGGAGGCTGACGTCGTAGGGCTCGGCCAGCTCGTTGACGGTGGCATCACCACCGGCGAGCCGGGCGACCATGTCTCGACGGGTGGGATCGGCCAGGGCCGAGAACATCCGGCTCAACGGATCAGCAGACACCACACCCTCCAGGACGACCGACGCATGTTCAACCGATTGGTTGAACATGAAGGTACGCCTGGCGTCAGGCTTTGTCAACCAGATGGTTGAGCAACGGTCAGCCGAAGGGTCCCGTCCAGGGACCCACGCCACCGATGCGGGTGGGGGTGATGCGGATGACATGCCCCGCCGGCGGGTCGTCCATGGGCGGGAACTTCACGCCCGGGCCCAGGTAGACCTCGGCCAGTTGCTGGAGCAGAGCCGCCGCGCCACCCTCCTCAGCCACCGCGGTGCCGTGCACGATGAGGTAGTTGGTCATCCCCACCGGGTTGGCACCGTCTGCCTCCACGGTGAGCGCCACCCGCGGATCGGCGATCACGTTGGTGACCTTGCGGCCGCCCATCAGGTGACCGAGCACGATGTCGTCGCCGTCGAGCCCAACCCAGACCACGCTCACCTGTGGGCTGCCGTCGGGGTTGATGGTGGTGAGGTGCGCCAGACGCCCAGCGGTGAGCGCGGCACGGATGTCGTCGGTCAGCAGTGGCACGGGCGCAGCGTATCCACGATCTTGCCGGCGGTCGCCGAGCGCACCAGCTGCCACCATGGAGGCGGTGACCACCGATGCCCGCCCCGGCCCCGTGCCGAGCTCGGCCGACGTGGTGGTGGTGGGCCTCGGGCTGATCGGTGCCGGTGCGCTGCGCCACCTGGCCAAGGACGGCGTCGACGTGGTCGGGATCGGTCCCGGCGAGCCCAGCGATTGGGCCGGACACCGTGGGGTGTTCGCCAGCCACTACGACTCGGGTCGGATCACCCGCAAGCTCGACCGTCGCTTCGAGTGGGCCGAGCTGGCGACGCGATCCATCGCCGCCTACCCCGAGATCGCCGCCACCGGCCGCGTCGACTTCCACGTCCCCGTCGGCACCGTGTTCGCCTCGACTGATCGGGACCACATCGACCGGCTCGACGACGTCGGACAGCGGGTCGGGGCTGATCATCGCGTGCTCGGCTCGGCGGCCACCGGTCTGCCCACCACCGCCGACGGTCGGGTGCTGGTCGACGACGGCCGACTCGCCCTGCCGGTCGGGACCACGGTGATCAGCGAGCCCGGCCCCGCCGGGTTCATCGACCCACGTCGCATGGTGCGAGCCCAGCTCCACGCCGCCCAGCACCACGGCGCGCGGGTGGTGGCCGACGAGGTGCGCTCGGTCGAGCCGGCCGGCACGAGGTGGCGGGTGCGCATCGCCTCGGGAGACCTGGTCGATGCCGGTGCCGTGCTGCTCGCCACAGGCGCCCACACCAGCGAGCTTGGCCCTGCCGACGGAAGCTTCGGTGGCGTCGTCCGGCCCGAGACCGTGGTGCTGGCCGCGGTCGACCACGCCGAGCACCAGCGGCTCAACGGCATCCCCTCGGTCCTGGCCCACCTGTCGACCGGTTCGTTCGCCGATCTCTACCAGGTGCCCCCGACGGCCTATCCGGATGGCTCGATCCGCCTGAAGCTCGGGGCAACCCTCCGATCGTGGACCCCGTTGTCCACCGGCGCGCAGCGTCGTGCGTGGATGTCGGGTGACGATCACCAGCGGCACCTCGGGGAGCTGCGGGACCTGGTGCAGCAGCTGGTGCCCGGCGTGCGAGCGGTGGGCTGGTCCACCAAACCGTGCATGATCACCGACACCCCGACCGGTCTGCCCACCGTGGACCACCTCGCCCCTGGTGCGGTGCTGGCCGCCGGTGGCAACGGGTACGCGGCCAAGAGCGCCGACGCCATCGGGGCCCTGGCCGCCACCCTGCTGCTGGCCGGGGCCTGGACCGATCCGGTCCTGGACCCAGAGCAGTTCAGACTCAGCTGAGGGGCTGGATCAGCCGGAACGATGCTCCGGTGCAATCCGTGAGCACGGCAAGGCGGCCGTACGGGGTGTCCTCGGCCGGGTTGGTGACGGCGCCACCGAGCTCTACGGCCTTGGCGATGGTCTCATCCGCGTTGTCGGTGCCGAAGTACACCGCCCAGTGCGAGCCGACGCCCTCGGGCAGGAACCCGCTGGAGTCCATGATCCCGGCCAGCTGGTTCTCCCCCTCGCCCAGGGTGGTGTAGCGGAACCCGGGGGCGTCGCTCACCGAGTGGGTGTCCCAGCCGAACGCCGCTCGGTAGAAGGCCACCGCCGCGTCGTAGTCCCGGGTGTGGAGCTCGAACCACGACGGTGCGCCGGCCTCGCCCAGCACGTCGAACCCTCGGTGGGTGCCAGGCTGCCAGGCACCGATGGCGGCGCCGCTGGGATCGGCGTAGACGGCCATCGACCCCAGGTCCATGACCTCCATGGCAGGCACGATCACCTGACCCCCGGCGGCCTGGACCGCGGCGTCGGTCGCCCCCGCGTCAGCCGTGGCCAGGTAGACGTTCCAGCTGTCAGGCTGGCCGGTGGCCCCATCGTTGCGCATGCCGCCGGCGACCTTGCGATCGTCCTTGGCGAAGTTGATGTAGCCGCCGAACTCCTCGCCGGCCGAGACAGATGTCCAGCCGAGGAGCTGCTCGTAGAACGAGCGGCTGGCGTCGGGATCGGACGTGAACAGGTCGGCCCAGCTGGGTGCGCCGAGCGGGGCATCGTCACGAAGTGGCATGACATTCCTTCCGGTTGGTCGGTCGGGAGCGTACGTTGCGCGGTGCATGCCGTCTCGACCGATCGACGAGTCCCTGGTTCGGGACCTGCTCATCGACCAGCACGCCGATCTCGCCGGGCTCCCGATCAGCCCGGCGACGTCCGGCTGGGACAACGCGGTATTCCGATTGGGTGACCGGCTCTCGGTCCGGCTCCCCCGCCGCCTCGAGGCTGTCCCGCTGATCGCCCACGAGCAGCGATGGCTCCCCGAGCTCGAGGCCCACCTGCCGCTGCCGATACCGGTCCCCCTGCGGGTCGGGGTGGAGGGCTGCGGGTACCCGTGGCCGTGGTCGGTGTGTCCCTGGCTGCCCGGGGAGCCGGCCTCCGGCACGCCGCCGGTCGACCCGCGGCAGACGGCGCGCCGACTCGGCGCGTTCATCGGCGCTCTGCACCAGCCCGCTCCTCCCGACGCACCGGTCAACCCGCATCGCGGCACGCCACTGGCCCGACGGGCGGTTCGGTTCCACGAGGCGTTGGAGAGCGTCGGCCGAAGTACGCGGCGGCTTCCCGATGCCCGGGTCGACCAGATCCGAACCCGGTGGGAGGAGCTGGTCAGCACCCCGGCGCACACCGAGGCGCCGGTGTGGCTCCATGGCGACCTTCACCCGGCCAACCTGTTGGTCCACCGCGGCGAGCTGTGTGCCGTGATCGACTTCGGCGACGTCACCTCGGGCGATCCGGCCACCGATCTCGCCGTGGGCTGGATGCTCCTCGACGGTCCCAGCCGCGTCGAGCTGCGCCGGGCGGTCGGGACGGTGGACGATGACACCTGGCGGCGGGCCGAGGCGTGGGCGCTGGCCCTCGCCCTGGCGTACCTCGACGGCTCGCCCGACGGGTCTCCCATGGTCGACGTCGCCCTGCGCACCCTTGCCGCAGTGCTCGACGAGCCCCTTCGGTAGGGTCGGTCTCGCCTCGACCGGCGGACGGCATCGGTGATCCAGGAACTTGTCGGCCTGCTGGTGCGACCATTCATCCGGTGGACCCAACGTCGGGACCATCCACGACCACGAGGAGTCCAGCCTGTGAACCGCCGAACCACCCGTCGCCTTGCTGCCGCCGGTGCCACCGTTCTCGCCGTGGTGGCCTTGGCCGCCCTGCCTGCGTCGGCGCACATCGAGCCCTCGCCGGTCGCGGTGCAGGAGGGCACCTCCACGGTGATCAGCTTCGACGTGGAGCATGGGTGTGGCGATAGCGACAGCGTGAAGTTCGAGATCAAGCTGCCCGAGGGCGTGACCAAGCCCGTTCCCAAGGCACCGACCGGCTGGAAGGGCGCGGTGGCCGACGGGGTCGTCACCTTCACCGGCGGCCCGCAGGACCACCACACCCCGCTCACCCTCGCCATCCAGCTGACCGCGCCCACCACACCCGGTCAGATCGCCTTCCCGATCGTCCAGACCTGCGAGAAGGGCTCGCTCGACTGGATCGAGGTCACCAAGGAAGGCCAGCCCGAGCCCGAACACCCGGCTCCGGTGGTCACGATCACCGCGGCAGCGCCCACCAAGGCCGAGCTGACGCCTCCCGCCGACGACGACGCCGGCGCTGCCACCACCACCACGGTCGCCCCCGCCACATCGACGAGCTCCAGCGACGACGGCTCCAGCTCGGCACCGCTCATCGCCGGCATCGCGGTGATCGCGGTGATCGCCCTCGGGGGCGGCGCGTACGTGGTGAGCCGACGCCGTTCCGACTCCTGATCGGGCCCGACTGTCAGACCCCCCTGGAAGGATGACTCACCCCTCGATCCGCCCGCAACGGAGGCACCGTGAGCACCACACCCAACCTTGAGGACACCTGGACCAACCGCATCCAGGCGCTGCTCACCAAGGCGGAGTCCACGGAGTTCCCCGATGAGGCCGAGGCGCTCATGGCCAAGGCCCAGGAGCTCATGGTCCGCCATGCCATCGATGAGGCCATGCTCGCCAGCGCAGCGGGTAGCGGCCGAGACCAGGTGGTGTCCGACGTGGTGGTGGTCGAGGCGCCCTACGCCACGGCCAAGGCCGCGCTCCTCGGCAGCGTGGCCCGGGCCAACGACTGCCGGGCGATCATGGGTGCCACCGGCAACGGTGCGCAGCGATGTGTCGTCGTCGGCCACGAGTCGGACCTGGCCAACGTTCGCGCCTTGTTCACCGCCCTGTCGGTGCATGCGGTGCGGGCCATGTTGGCGGCCGACGTCCCTCCCCACGACACCCCGCGCCGCTTCCGCCACGCCTTCCTGCTGGCCTTCAGCGGCCGAATCGGCGAACGGCTGATGGCGGCCAGCGCGGTTGCCCGGGCCGAGGCTCAGGCCGCACCGGAGTCCGGTTCCGGCGTTTCGGTCGTGCTGGCCAACCGGTCCGGGGAGGTCGACCAAGCGTTCCGCGACGCGTTCCCCAACGTCCGCTCCACCCGGCTGAGCAGCTCGTCGACCGCAGGTCGGATCAGCGGTCGTCGCGCGGCGGACCACGCCGGTCTCGGCCAGCAGAAGTTGGGCGGCCGCCGACCTACGCTGCCCACCGGCTGAGGCAACGGTCAGGCATCTCCCACGGCGCGGCGCATGACCACCCGTGGGGCCACATCGATGCCCCGCTCGGTCTCGTGGGCCCGCACGGCACGGAGCCGCTCGCTCAACTCCTCGTCGGCCACCACCTGGAACCCCCTGTGTTCGTACCAGGGCCGGTTGAACGGTACGTCTCGGAACGTGGTCAGCGTCAGCTCGTGGCCGCCGACGCGACGAGCCCAAGCCACCGTCTCCTCCACCAACGCCGTGCCGATTCCTCGCCCGCCGTAGGCCGGCGGCACCGACACCTGCTCCAGGTGGGGACTCGGATCACCGAGGCCGCCCAGATCCTCCCCCCACGCGTAGCCCACAGGCTCACCACCGAGTTCCGCCATCCAGATGGTCTCGGCTGCGATGGCATCCAGGTAGCTCTCCGCCGGAGGCTCGGGGTCGTCGGCGATGGCGTCGAGGCCTACCTGGCGGAACATCTCGCCCGCGGCCCGCTCGAGGCCGGCCAGGGCATCCACCTCGTCGGGACGGGCCAACCGGATGGCCAACCCGTCGATCGCCTCGGTCAACTGCGCGGCACGTCCTTCCACGGGATGGCTTTGTCGCCACGGGGCTCGCCCGGCAGCCCCAGGATGCGCTCGCCGAGGATGTTGCGCTGGATCTCCGAGGTGCCGCCCTCGATGGAGTTCGCTCGGGCCCGCAGGAACATCTTCCGGCTCGTGCCCGGAGCTCCGATGAGCCCGAGGTTCTCTGACCGGCGCATCTCGAAGTCGTAATCCACCATGGCCGCCGCGCCGAGCAGGTCGACACAGAGCTCGTAGACGTCCATGTTGATCTCGGCGAACATCAGCTTGGCGATGGAACCCTCGGGTCCGGGATTGCCGGCCTTGCGGTTCTGCGACCCACGGATGTTGGTGAGGCGGAGGACCTCGGCCTGGATCCACAGCCGCATGAGTCGGTCGCGGTTGGCGGCGCTCTTGTCGACGTGGGGCTCTTCGTTCCAGATCCTCACCGCCTCGGCGATGGAACCCGATCCTCGAGGCGGAGCACCGCTACCGCCGCCGATGGTGGTCCGCTCGTTGGAGAGCGTGGTCATGGCCACCCGCCAGCCCTCGCCAACGTCGCCGACCCGGTCGCTGTCGGGCACGCGCACCTCGGTGAGGTACACCTCGTTGAACTCGGCCTCGCCGGTGATCTGGCGAAGCGGACGGACCTCCACCCCTGGCGCGGTCATGTCGAGGGCGAAGTAGGTGAGTCCCTTGTGCTTGGGGGCATCGGGATCGGTGCGGGCCACCAGCATTCCCCGGCCGGCCAGGTGGGCCAGGGTGTTCCACACCTTCTGTCCGCTGATCACCCACTCGTCGCCGTCGCGCTCGGCCTTGCAGGCCAGCCCGGCCAGATCGGAGCCGGCGCCAGGCTCGCTGAAGAGCTGGCACCACGAGTCCTCGCCGGTGAACATGCGGCGCAGGAGCCGGGTCTTGAGGGCCTCATCGCCGTGGGTGACGATGGTGGGCCCGGCCATGGTCAGGCCGAAGAAGTGCCGCACATCGGCGGCCGCCGCGCCAGCCTGGCGGAGCCCGGCGTCGATGTCCTTCTGGTGGTTGGGCGCCAGGCCCAGACCGCCCCACCCCTCCGGAAAGTGCACCCAGGCCAACCCGAGGTCGTACTGGAAGCCTCGGAGCTCCACCGGATCGGTGGTCCGCGGGTCGTGTTCGTCGAGCAGCTGGGTGAGCCGCTCCTTCACGAGTTGAGCGGGATCGGTGGTCATGGCGAGCCTCCGGGCGGTGGGCGAGACCGATCAACGTACTGGCCTCCTACCCTCACCACATGTCCGTTCCTCCCGCCTACGAGTTCGACCTGGCCACCGATGTGCGCTCCACCGCCGAGGCGACGTCGTTCGACATCACCATCGATGCCGGGTTCGCCGTGCTCGGCAAGGCCAACGGCGGCTACCTCGTCGCCGTCGCCGGGAGAGCGGCGGGCATGGCCCTGGCCGAGGCTGCCCCGACCCACCGCGACCCCATGGCGTCGACCGCCCACTACCTGGCGGCGCCCGATCCCGGCCCGGCGCAGATCCTGACCACGGTCCTACGCGCCGGGCGGAGCGCGAGCCAGGTGCGGACCGCCCTGATCCAGGACGGGAAGGTGTGCGTGGAGACGACGTTCACCATGGGAGCGGTGCGCGCCGACGGTGGCGCCCAGTGGTGGTCGGACCGGAGGCCATTGGAGCTGGCGCCTCGCGAGGAGTGCTTCCGCGTTCCGTCGCGCCAGGAGGGTGCACCGTTCGACCTCACGATCATGGACCGCGTCGACCTGCGCATGGACCCGGCCGACCTAGGGTTCACCCGGGGCGAGCCGGCCGGACGCGGCGCGCTGCGAGGCTGGATCTCCTTCGCCGATGGCCGGCCGATCGACCCACTTGGCCTGCTCTTCCTCCTCGACGCCTTCCCGCCGGCCACGGTCGACCTGGCCGCCAGCGGATGGGTCCCGACGTTGTCGCTCAGCGCCTACGTGCGAGCCCTTCCCACGCCTGGTCCGCTGCGGATGGTGCAGCGGACCCAGGTCGTCGATGGCGGGATCATCGACGAGGTGTGCGAGGCATGGGACAGCTCAGGCCGCCTGGTGGCGCAGGCCACCCAGCTCGCGTCGGTCCGCTTCGCCGAGGGAACCGTCGCTCCCCCGTCGGCACCTGCCGTCCGCCGCTGAGCACCGGGTGGGACTACGACCCCACCGAGCCACCGGAGATGCCGGCCAGGTTGCGGACGATCACCAGGGGCAGCGGGTAGGCCCAGTAGACGGTGCTGGCCCCGCCCGCGTAGTAGAGCGGCCATGCCAGGCTGAGGCCGAAGGCCAGGTAGACGGCGTGGCGCACCAACCGGGGCTGGCAGTAGCGAGCGGCGAGGGCGATGCCGACGAACCCGGCGGGCAGCAGGTAGGCCATGCTCCGGGTCACGTCCACCACGGCGATGCTGGCCACGGCCACGAGGCCGATGAGGCCGAGGTATGCCAGAGCCAGCACCCACTGCCGGGCCATGCACAACACGACGGCCCCGATCAGTACGAACACCCAGAGGCCCTCGAGGCCGGTCCAGGCACCGACCGGCAAGATGTTCACCTGATCCTTGATGTACTGGGTGCCCAGGTTGCTGGGTTGGTGCAGGTCGAACACCACGGTGGCGCCGGCCCGGCTCACCACGTGCAGCACGGCACCGAGCGCGGCCCCCAGGACGCGCGGGTCCCGCAAGGCCTTGAGCGGACCGAGCTCGCGGCTCTCCACCACAGCGTGGAACAGCATGACGAAGGCGATGGCTGGTATGGCCCGTTCGTCGGTCCAGGCCGCCAGGAAGCAGCAGACGGTGACCAGGTACCAGCGTCTGGTGGCCATGGCCGCGGCGAGCAGGGCGATGGCGACCGCGTCGAAGTCACCGCGCAGCTCGACGAACGAGCAGGCCCCGGCCCACATCAACCCGACGGTCATGGCGGTGAGTGCGCCGAGGCGTCGGCGACGGGTGAGTCGGTTCACGATGTGGGCGCTGGCCGCGAACATGGCCACTCCAGCCAGGCCCTGGATGACCATGTAGCCCTGCGGGCCGAGACCGAGGCGGCCGCCCACCAACGGCACGGCCACGCGGAACGTGAAGTTGTAGGCCCGGTCGGTGCTGGTCAGTCCGTCCTGGTTGAACGGATGGTCGGCGATCTTCTGGATCGCAACCCAGTCCTTGGAGTTGGAGTGGAAGTTGTCGTAGGTGGGGAAGGCGAAGAACAGCGAGACCACGGTGGCCATCGCGGTGGCGACCAACAGCCACCATCGGCCCGACAAGGAGCGATCGAGCAAGCGAAGCCCTGCTCGTGGGACCGATCCGAGCTCGTGCAGACCGAGGGAGCGTTCGGCGGGAAGGGTCGATGCGGTCATGGGGTGCCTCGAGATCAGGTGGCGGGTCGCCGGGCGAGGGCGAGCAGGGAGACGCCGACGGGAAGGTCGACGTGGCGCAGGACGTGGCGTTCGGACGCGAACACCTTGGCCAGCACACCGTCGACACGGGGTGGGGTCAGGGCGATGTCGGGCTTGTCGACCTTCGAGCCGCCTGGGATCAGTCGGCGGCCCAGCCGGACCGCCGCAGCCCCTGGAAAGAGCCACGTGTTGAAGTGGGTGCTGCGCTCGATCTCGAAGCCTGCGGTGGTGAGCACGTCGTGCAGGCGGGCACTGCGATAGCGCCGTATGTGGTGCGACATGTCGTCGGTGATGCCCCACAGGATCGGGAAGGCGGGGACGGTGAGCACGAACAGCCCGCCAGGTCTGACGGCGTCGAAGATGTGGCGGACCAGGCCGTAGTCGTCCTCGATGTGCTCGACGACATCGAAGGCCCCGACCACGTCGAGGGAGGCATCGCTGGGCAGGTCGTCGGGGATGCGGCCGAGCTGCACGGGTATGTCGTCGCCGTAGGTGTCGTAGCAAGCGGCGATGGCATCGGGGTACATCTCAAGGCCCTGGACGTCGCCGAACTGGGTGAGCATGCCGAGCATCGCTCCGGTCCCGCAGCCGACGTCGAGGATCTGGCGGGTTCGGCCCGCAGGCGGGGGCGGCGCGGCGTCGAGGGACTGACGCAGCACGGCTTCGACCACCTGGCGACGGCCGTCGAACCACCAGTGGGCATCGCCAGCGTCGACGAACTCGGAGTACATCTCGTCATCCACCGGTCACCTCCCGGGTCCGGCGGGTGCCATGGGTGGCTCGGAGCACGTAGAGCGGACGGCGCTTGGTCTCCTGGTAGGTGCGGGCCAGGTACTCGCCCATGACCCCCATGATCATGAGCTGGACGCCGCCGATGACCAACTGCACGAAGATGATCGAGGTCCATCCCTGGGGCACGTGCCCGCCTCGGAGCTT
>Ga0209023_10006860_pt1 | contig 11861 bp, 10 predicted proteins | sample LakOneMetagenome_FD_187468 | JGI IMG/M metagenome (GOLD analysis project Ga0209023, IMG submission 187468) | Freshwater and sediment microbial communities from Lake Erie, Canada (SPAdes) (version 2) | ecosystem: Environmental > Aquatic > Freshwater > Lentic | place: Lake Erie, Canada...
CGCCGAAGCCGATGATGAAGGTGAGGATGTAGAAGTAGCCGATGAAGCCGGTGGCATAAAACACCGATTTACGAGCAGCCTTGGCATCCGACACTGTGAAGAAGCGCATCAGGATGTGAGGCAGACCAGCGGTACCAAACATCAGCGCGAGGCCGAGCGAGATAGCCGAGATCGGGTTCGAGATCAGCGAGCCAGGCTCCATGATCGCGATCTTCTTCGGGTGAACTTCCACAGCCTTGGCAAACAGGGCTTCGGGGCTGAAGCCGAACTTGATCAGAACCATGAAGGCCATGAAGGATGCGCCAGCCAGAAGCAGGACAGCCTTGATGATCTGCACCCAGGTCGTTGCCACCATGCCGCCGACCGTGACGTACACGATCATGAGCGCGCCAACGATGAGAACGGCATACATATATTCCATGCCGAACAGCAGCTGGATGAGCTTGCCTGCGCCAACCATCTGAGCAATCAGGTAGAAAGCAACGGTGACGAGCGTGCCGCAAGCTGCAAGAACGCGGATCGGCGTCTGCGAGAAGCGGAACGAAGCCACGTCAGCAAAGGTGAACTTGCCGAGGTTACGCAGACGTTCTGCAATAAGGAACGTCACGACCGGCCAGCCAACGAGCCAACCCACCGAATAGATGAGACCGTCGTAGCCGGACAGATAAACGAGGCCCGAAATACCCAGGAACGATGCTGCCGACATATAGTCGCCTGCAATCGCGAGGCCGTTCTGGAAGCCGGTGATGCCACCGCCAGCAGTATAGAAGTCGGAAGCCGTCTTGGTCTGCTTGGCAGCCCAATAGGTAATGCCGAGCGTCGCGAGAACGAAAGCGCCGAACATGCCGATAGCCGACCAGTTGGTCGCCTGCTTGGCCACATTGCCGGTCAAGGCGTCAGCAAAAGCCGGGGAGGAGAGCGCAACGAAAAGCGCGCTGGAAAGAAGAGCGGAAAGCTTTTTCATTACTTGGACTCCTCGACGATCTGGCGGGTGAGTTCGTCGAACTTCGAATTGGCCTTCGCGACATAAATGCCGGTCAGAATGAAAGCGGCGACAATAACACCGAGGCCGACCGGAATACCGACCGTAGTAACGCCCGTGCCGAGTGGCGTGCCGAGGAATTTTCCAGCATAAGCCACAAGAAGGATAAAGCCGAGATAGATCACAAGCATAGCGATGGTCAGCAGCCATGCGATCGATGAGCGCTCTTTTACGAGCTGAATATATTTTGGATTCTTCTGGATGGTATCAATATTGGCCGCCATGTGGGTCCCTCCCTGTGCCGACAGTCCAAGTTCAAATGCGTGAGGCTTGGTGAGAATTTCGCCTCATTTCTGTTCCCTGATCGCAGAAATGAAATTCGTCTCTCATCGCTCTAGTGAGTCGCACTACAACGATTGTTCCTTTGTGCATAAGGCTCCATACATGACGATGACAGGCTCCGACGAGTCGGGCATTGGTCGTGCGACGAAGTGCTTATGGTGAAAAAAGGGTCACTATTGACCTTGGGGCTTGTTCCAGTGGCGCTGGATTGCGTCTGGATGATCCTGTCCGAAGGGCTCGTGCCTGTTCAGCATGACGTTACTGTGACCGCCGCTTCACGCGCCTGAAAAACAGCTAGAAACAGGGCGTCACGTGTCTCGGTATGGCGATGCGAGTAGTTCAGCCGGGTACGGATTTGCTCAAGAAATATTTTAGCGAGCGCCTCGGCTTCCTCCAAAAGATAGACAGGCGAACGTTCGCCTTGAGCCCGGCACAAAGGCCGAGGCCATCGACCATCGGCATTCATCCGCTGCAAAACTTGAGCATTACGACAAATGATATGGGCCATCTGCTTTTGCGTGATGCTGAGGCGCGGCCCCAGAACGTGATTCCCCAGCCTTAAAAGCCGCTCCGAGGCCATAGACGGCAGGGTCGTGATATTGGTCTCAATGATTTTGATGTCATCACCAAAATCATCCCCACGACTTGAGGCGTAAAGATTGCGTGCGCGATCACGCGCCCGTTGGCGCAAGTCTTCATTCGCGGCATAGCGTGCCCGTCGTTGCGCATTGCGGTGTGCAACTTTGTCATCCGCATGCAGTTGGGATGATTCAGCATCGCGCACAGAATCGTCGTCACGCGTCGTCATGAAAGGGCCGCCTCCACATCTCAAAGGTCAATGCTTATGGTGCATTGATCCTACGTCTGTCGGCGTGAAAGGAATCGTCATTTCACAGCACAGAACGGAATAGTAAAATGTCTAAACGCATCACAACGAGAATGAGAATGGTCAAATCGGATTAGGTTGTGAGTTATAAGACCAAGGAAGGAGTCAAACGCAGAACTTCTGCCTAAAACATAGGCTTATTGTCACGCGATTGTTATGGTCGATCACATCTCTCCTCGTGATGCCTATACGCAACATTCATGCGTCAAGCGTTGAACCTCCCCGCGTAAGGTCGGTAAAACCTCCGCTTCAAACCACGGATTGGTTTTCAGCCAATGACTGTTGCGCCATGACGGGTGGGGCAGAGGGAGCAGGCGTGGGGTGCATGGCACCTCAAAAATTGCGCGCCAGTTTTGCATGATTTCGGTCATGGATTTTTGGGCGTGACCCAAATGCCAATCCTGCGCATAGCGCCCGATCAGCACGATCAGTTCGATGTTTGGCAGCTGCGCCAACAGACGCGTCCGCCAGATTTCGGCACATTCCCGGCGCGGGGGCAAATCGCTTTTCTTCGAATCCAACCCCGGAAAACAATGCCCCATCGGTAGAATGGCGACCCGCGCCTCATCGTAAAAGGCAGCTTCATCCAACCCCAGCCAGCAGCGCAGCCGGTCGCCCGATGGGTCGGTGAACGGCCGTCCCGACGCATGCACGCGGGTGCCCGGCGCTTGCCCCGCAAGACACAGGCGCGCGGAGGATGAAACCTGCAACACCGGGCGCGGTTCGTGGGGAAGGGCCGCGCCATAAAGCGGGGCATCCCGACAGATCCGGCACGCCTTCAGCTCCCGCACAACATCATCAAGCGTCTCTGTGCTCACGGATTATTTCGCCTTGGCTGCAATGGCTTTCTTCAAATCATCCAACTCTTCGCAGCCTTTCGGGCAAAGATTTTCAAGGCGTCCAAGATTTTCACGCGCCTTGTCCATCTCACCCCGATCCACATAGAGTTCGCCGAGATATTCCAAGGCGCCCTTGTGCTTGGGGTCAAGTTCCAGTGCCTTTGTGTAATGAACGAGCGCGGTTTTCCAGTCGCCGGATTTTCGCAACGAGAAACCGAGAAGGTTTTGGACATCCGCATTTTTACTGCCTTCAGGAATGGCTGAAAGCTCCTTCACAGCCCCGGTAAAATCCTGAGCCTTGATTTTAGTGCGAATGCTGGTGAGGTCCGGTCCCGTAGCCGTTGCGGCGTTGAACACGCTGTCATCGGCCTGCGCCAAGGATACCGAAAGCAAAACGGCAGCGCTAAATGAGACAAGCAAGGCATTGAGGCGCATGGGACCACTCCGGCAGATGAGCTAAAGAACCAATCTGCCTGAATATCAGTGCCAAGATATGTGCGTTAACGCACATCGCAGTCACGTGCCGCGCAAAAGAAAAGGCCGGGCGAGCCCGACCTTGAAATATTCTGACGAAGAAACGGTGCTTAGAATTCGACGTCGAGTTCTTCCAGCTCTTCAGGTTCGGTCTTGGCAGCGTTGATCCATTCCTGCATCATCGGTGTCGCCATAATGTGATCCACATAGGCTTGGCACTGCGCATCAAGCTTCACATCATAGGTGGTGAAGCGTGCGCAAACGGGCGCAAACATGGCATCGGCCATCGTCGGCGTGCCGTAGAGGTAAGGGCCGCCATAGGTGGTGAGGCATTCGCGCCAGATGGCCACAACCCGATCAATATCAGCCTGTGCGCCCGCCCAGATTTTGAAGTTCGGGTAATGACCCTTCAAATTCATCGGCAGAGCCGCGCGCAAATTGCTGAAACCCAAGTGCATTTCACCACAAACCGAGCGGCAATGGCTGCGGGCTGCCTTATCTTTCGGCAGCAAACCGGCCTTCGGCTTGATTTCGTGCAAATATTCAGCAATCGCCAGCGTGTCCCAAACTTTCAGGTCACCGTCCGTGAGGGCCGGAACGAGGAACGAGGGCGACAAATGCAGCAATTCGGCACGTGCCGTTGGGTCATCCACAGACAAAACCTCTTCCACGAAGTCGATTTTTGCCAGTTTGCACAACAACCAGCCGCGCAACGACCAGGAGGAGTAATTCTTGCTGCTGATGGTGAGTTTGGCCGTTGTCATTGACGTTTCCTGCGTTTTCTATGCGTTTGTCTAGTCTACGGGCAAGGCACCGCCTTGCTCCAAATCAAATCGCAGCCTCTGGTGTCGTGTTGGCACGAAAAAGGCAAGCCCCTCTTGTGTCTTCGCGACGTTAGACCTATGCAATCAAAACTTATGCCACCTGACGGGCGACTTTTGTCCCGGTATGAATGTTGCTTCCGTCAAGATAGGACCATGCCACGGAGAAATGGCAGCTGATGTTGTACTGGGCGTATCAAACTCAATCGGACATGATGGAACCTGTAAAGGCCATGGCGCAATATGCGCTTGACCAGATGGGGATCATCTCGCCGCAATTTCGTGAGCTTCCGCTGGTGCGGAACATGTCGGCCGCCTATGAAATGGTGGCGCGAACGGGCCTGACGCATGCGCGTCCGTCCTATGAAATCAACAGCGTCATGGTCGGAAACCGTGAAGTGCCGGTTGTCGAAACCGTCATCCACAAGGCTCCGTTTGGCACGCTGCTGCGTTTCAAGAAGGATGTGGATGTCGCGCAACCCCGTGTTCTGGTCGTCGCGCCGTTGTCCGGCCACTTTGCCACGCTGCTGCGTTCAACCGTTCGCACACTACTGGCGGATCATGACGTTTACATCACAGACTGGCACAACGCCCGTGATGTCAGCCTTGAGCACGGCCCGTTTGGGTTTGATGATTACATCGCCCACGTGATCAAGTTCCTTGAAGTGCTTGGCCCCGGCGCGCATGTGGTGGCGGTCTGCCAGCCCTGCGTGCAGGTGTTGGCCGCAACGTCGATCATGGCCGCCAATCACAATGATGCGACGCCGCGCTCCATCACCTTGATGGCTGGGCCGATTGATACGCGTATCAGCCCCACCAAGGTGAACGAACTCGCGCAATCGAAGCCGATTGAATGGTTCGAGAAAAAGCTCATCGCCACGGTGCCCAAGCGCTTTGAGGGCGGTGGACGCCGTGTCTATCCGGGCTTTGTCCAGTTGACGGCGTTCATGAGCATGAATATGGATCGCCACATCAAGGCGCATGTCGAGCTTTATGAAGAGCTGTCACGCGGCGAGCATGACAAGGCGAAAATCCGTAAGGATTTTTACGACGAATATTTCGCCGTGCTCGATCTTGCCGCTGAATTCTACCTCGAAACCGTCAGCAAGGTCTTCCAGAAGCATGAATTGCCGCTGGGGCAGTTGGAATGGCGGGGTCAGAAGGTTGATCCGCGCGCCATCCGCAATACGGCTCTATTTACGGTGGAAGGCGAGCGCGATGATATTTGCGCCGTTGGCCAGACGCTGGCCGCGCAGGATCTGTGCTCTGGCATCAAGCCGTTCAAGAAAAAGCACCATATGCAGCCGGGTGTCGGCCATTACGGCGTGTTTTCGGGCAAGAAATGGGAAACCCAGATTTATCCGATGGTCCGTAACGTGATCCTGTCGAACGACTGATCCAAAAAATCCATCCGAAATTCAAAAACGCGGGGCAAGGCCTCGCGTTTTATTTTGTCCCATACATCCGGTCACCCGCGTCGCCAAGGCCTGGCACGATATAGCCGTGATCATTGAGATGATTGTCGATCGCCGCCGTCCAGATCGGCACATCGGGGTGGGTCGCTTGCAAACGCTCAATCCCCTCAGGGGCCGCCAGCAAGCAGACGAAGCGGATGTCTCTGGCTCCGCGCGCTTTCAGGCGGTCAATCGCTGCACAGGCGGAATTAGCCGTTGCCAGCATCGGGTCCATCAGAATGACGAGGCGCTCGGCAATATCCTGCGGTGCTTTGAAATAATATTCGACTGCTTTCAAGGTGTCGGGGTCGCGATACAGCCCGATATGGGCGACGCGTGCCGACGGCACGAGCGCCAGCATTCCGTCCAGAAAGCCAGTGCCGGCGCGCAGAATGGGCGCAAAAATCAACTTCTTGCCTGCGATTTTGGGTGCCTGCATTTTTTCGAGCGGCGTCTCGATCTCATGCAAGGCTAGCGGCAGATCGCGCGTCACCTCATAGCAAAGCAACATACCGATTTCGTTGAGCAGCGCGCGGAAACCAGCGGTGGAGCGTCCCACTTCACGCATCAGGCTGAGCTTGTGCTGCACAAGAGGATGATCAACAACCCGAACATCTTGCATTTTTGGCTCCCCGAAACCTCACACATAGTTGCATGATTTCACGGGCACATACAAAGCAACAGATACAAAGAGCCGCAAGGTCATTGCGTTCGTAAATTCGTTTGTGCGTGTTGAATAGCATGGCTTTTGAGAACCGGAGCGCAGCGGACTGACTCACATAACGCGCAAAAGTTGTTCGACTTTTGCGTTTCAGTTATGTGCAAAAACCCTACGTGAGCACCGGAAGCGCAGAAATCGGCGTTAGGCAACCAGCAGAGATAGGGGGCTAAACCTCAAACATGGGGCCGCCTTTATGGGCGGGAAAACCATAGCCGTGAATGAGCACGAGATCGACATCATCGGGGGAGCCAACAATGCCCTCCGCGATCAGCTTGCGGGCCTCGTTGCGCATGGCGCCAATCATCTTCTCGATAATTTCATCACGTGAGAAGCTGCGCGGTGTAATGCCCTTTTCGGCGCGTGCTTGTGCCAGAAGGGCCATCACTTCATCGGACGGCTCACCGCGCCGCGCACCCGGCGCATAATCATACCAGCCCTTGGCATTCTTCTGGCCCTTGCGGCCCGCATCCACCACGCGCTCAAGAAGATCCAGCGGACGACCATCCGGGCGCTTGGCGGGATTGTTCTTGCGGTTGGCATAAGCGATTTCGAGGCCCGCCAGATCCTGAACGGCGAACGGCCCCATCGGGAAGCCATAAAAATTCATCGCGGCATCAATATCCTGCGGGCTCGCGCCGTCTTCCAGCATGGCTTCACCGGCAATGCGATAATATTTCAAAATGCGATTACCACAGAACCCTTCACAGACGCCGGTGATGACAGGCACCTTGCCGAGCTTGCGCGCAAACGCCACCGAGGTCGCAACAATATCCTTTTGCGTTTTCGCGCCGCGCACAACTTCAACAAGCCGCATGATATGCGCCGGGCTGAAGAAATGAATGCCGACCACGCGCGCCGGATTTTTGGTGATGTCCGCAATTGCATCCAGATCAAGATAGGATGTGTTGGAAGCGAGAATCGCATCGGGGCGCGTCACCTCGTCCAGCTTGGTGAAGACGGCGCGCTTCACATCCATGCTTTCAAACACGGCCTCAATCACCAGATCGGCGTCGCCAAGTTTGGCATAATCGGTGGTCATGGCCAGTCTGCTGCGCAGCTCGGTTGCTTTGGCTTCCGTCATACGACCAGAACCCAGCGAACTGGCAAACAGAGCGTCCATGCGGCCACGCGCAGCATCCATCGCTGCGTCGCTTCCCTCAACCACCGTCACCGCATAACCCGAGGTGAGCGAGGCAAAGGCAATGCCGCAGCCCATCAAGCCGCCGCCAATCACACCGACATGGGAGAGGTTGCGCGCGGCAATACCCGCAAGATCCGGCGCGCGGCCCGCATTGCGCTCAGCGGCAAAGCTGTGGCGCAAGGCGCGAGCTTCAAAAGACGAGCGCAACTGAACAAACAGCTCGCGTTCTTTTTTGCAGCCGTCTTCATAGGAAAGCGGCGCGGTCTCGACGAGCAGACGAAACGCGTGGAGCGGCGCAAGCGCGCCGCGCGCCGCCTTCTTCACGCTGGCTTCCAATGTGCCCACATCAGCGCCCGGCAGCGCGGCCACGCCGCTCGCGGACGACGCCGGAACCTTGTTCTCGGCAACAGCACGTTCCAGTGCAGCAATCGTATCGGCGCGCACATCACCGCTCGAAATCTGATGGATCAAGCCAAGCTCCAAAGCCCGCGCGGCGGACATCGGCTTGCCAGAGGTGATGACATCCACGGCCGTGTTGAAATCAACCCTGCGCAACAGGCGCTGCGTGCCGGTAGAACCGGGAATGAGCCCGACCTTGACCTCGGGCAGGCCGATTTTTGTGCCGGGAGCCGCCACGCGCAAGCGGCAGGCAAGCGCCAGCTCAAAGCCGCCGCCAAGCACATTGCCATAAAGCGCCGCCGCCACAGGTTTGGGAAAAGCATCAATGCGCGCTAGAAGCTCAGGCAAAAAGGGCGGCTCCAGCGGCCGATCCATCTCTTTCAAATCCGCGCCGGCCACAAAGGTTTTCGATGCTGTGGTGATGACAACGCCGGTTACGCTGGAGTCATGCTCAACAGCATCAAGGCCCGCCACAATCCCCAGCTTCACAGCGGTCGACAAGGCATGGACGGGCGGATTGTCGATCACCAGAACAGCAATGGAGCCGTGTTTTTCAATGCGAGCGGCGGAGGTCATGAACGTCTTCCTCAAATTCTCAAAACCGGATTTTCCCCGGCGTTTCTTGTTCAAGCATAGAGCGCGAGACGCGCCCGCAAATACCTTTTTAGGCCGAGAAGCGGCGCAGCCTTACACGCCAAGCCAGCGGTTGATCAGCTCGTCATCGCTTTTCAGCTCGTGTGATGTGCCATCGAAAACAATCTGCCCCTTGGCCAGAATGACATGGCGATCCGACAGCGACAGAAGATCATCGAGATTCTTGTCCACCACCACAATCGCGACGCCCGTCTTGGCGATGAGGCGAAGAGTCTCCCATATGCTGTCACGCACTTTTGGCGCGAGCCCCTCGGTTGCTTCATCAATCAGCACGACTTCGGGGTTGGAGAGCAGCGCACGCGAAATGGTGAGCATCTGCTGCTCGCCGCCTGAAAGCTGATTGCCCCAATTGTCACGGCGCTCATAGAGGCGCGGAAAAATGTCGTAGATTTTTTCGCGCGTCCAGTCGCAGCGCCCGTTCTTGCCGTTGCGTTGCGCGAAGGTCAGATTTTCCTCAACCGACAGGTTGGGGAAAATGCCGCGCCCTTCCGGCACAAAGCCCAGACCCGCGCGGGCAATGGCATAGGCGCGCGCGCCCGTCACATCCTGACCATCGAGATGCACCGTGCCGCTCTTGGGCTTGATGAGACCCATGAGCGTGCGCAACAGCGTCGTCTTGCCCATGCCATTGCGGCCGAGAAGACTGATCGTCTCGCTGCGCCCGACGCGAAAATCCACGTCGCGCAAAATATGGCTTGCACCATAATAGGTGTTCAACCCACGGGCGTTGATGATGTCGCTCATGTGTTTATCCCTTAATGCGCGCGGCCAAGATAGGCATCGAGAACGGCCTCATTCTTGCGAATGTCATCCGGTGTGCCATGCGCCATGAGACGCCCGAGAACCAGAACGGTGAGCGTGTCGGCGGCCGCAAATACCGCGTCCATGTCATGCTCAATCAGAATGACGGTGTGATCTTTTGTGAGATCGCGCAGCAGCGCCACAACGCGTTTTGTTTCCTCCGGCCCCATACCAGCCAGAGGCTCATCCAGCAGCAGAAGGTCCGCGCCGCTGGCAATCAGCATGGCAATTTCAAGCTGACGCTGTTCGCCATTGGAGAGTTGCGACGCGATAGATTCGGAACGGTCGAGAAGCCCCGCGACACGCAACGCGTGGTCAACGGATGCTTCTTCTTTGTCCTGAAACGCGCCATCGGTAAAACGCAGCAGTGAGGCGTTGCGCGCTTGTGCGGCGAGCGCGCAATTCTCGCGCACCGTGAAGCCACCAAAAATATTGGTGCGTTGAAACGAGCGCCCCATGCCCTGTTGTGCGATACGATGTGCGGGCCAGCCTGTCACATCCAGATCGCCCATTTTCACGCGGCCCTTGCTCGGCTTCAGCGCGCCAGACAGCAGATTAGTGAACGTGGTTTTGCCCGCGCCATTCGGGCCAATAATCGCATGAACCTTGTTGGGTTCGAATTGGATCGTCACATCACCCACCGCAATCAGAGCCGCAAAGTGGCGGGACAGATTTTCCGTCGAAAGGCTTTTCGCGACACGCGCCGGACGCTCAACATGCGGCGCCTCCGAACTCGCAGGTTCATGATCTTTTGCCTTGCGATTGAAAATTTTAAAGAAGCCCGCAAGACCATCCGGTGACATCAGCACGGCGGCGACAAGCGTTGCGCCGGTGCCAATGCGCCAATGTTCCGAAACAAACTTGCCCACAACACTGGTGGTTTTCAAAAGCTCTTCGAGCGAGGCGTAAGCGAGGGCGCCGATGATCGGCCCGAACAATGTGCCAGCGCCCCCCAGAACCACCATCATGATGGCAAGGCCCGATTGATGCCAGCTCATCAGCTCAGGGGTGATGTAGCCGTCAATGCAGGCAAACAAAGCGCCCGCGACACCCGCAATCGCGCCGGAAATTGTGAAGGCGGCAAGCTTGTAGCGATAGGAATCATAGCCAATCGCGCCCATGCGGATTTCGTTGATTTTGATGCCTTGCAGCACCCGGCCAAAGGGCGAGCGCACCAGAGCAAACAAAGCGAAATAAGTGACGATCAGCGCGCCAAGGCAAAAATAATAAAACTGCCAGCGATTGGAAAAATCGAGCAGTGTCATTTTGCCAATCATCAGTTCCGGCTTCACATTAATATAGGCGCCATCCGAGCCCTTCGCGATTTCCGTATCGTGAAACAACGAGAACAACATCTGACCCGCCGCCATGGTCACCATGATGAAATAGAAGCCGCGCGTCAGCATGGCGAATGCGCCGACAATCAGCGCGCCAATGGCCGCCAGCACAAAGGCCGCAAGCAGTATGAGCAGAATATTTGCCGCGCCATCTTCGGGGGACACGAAATAGACCGCATAGGCGCCAAGGCCGAAGAACGCCGCATGGCCAAAACTCACGAGGCCGGTAAAACCGATCAGCAGATCCAGCGACAGAACGAAGAGCGCCATGATCATCAGACGCGTCGCGAGCTTGATCGCATAGCCGCCGCCAAAGAAGGGCACAGCTGCGAGCACGCCGATCAGCATCAGCATGAAAACAATGATGGGGAGAGAGGGGCGTTTCAACATGGTTTTAGCTCCGACCAAACAGGCCGCCGGGCCGTATCACCAGCACCAAAGCCATCAACGCATAAATGAGAACGCCGGAAAATTGCGGCACGAACACCTTGCCAAATTCGCTGGCCAGACCAATCAGCAACGCACCAATGAACGCGCCGCGAATGGAGCCGATGCCGCCAATCACCACCACCACGAACGAGGTGATGAGCACACGGTCACCGATCCCGGGATAGGCGCTCTCAACGGGCGCCGCCAACATGCCGGCCGCTGCCGCCAAAGCAACGCCCGCCGCAAACACCAACCGGAACAGAATACGTGAGTCAAAGCCCAAGGCTTCCACCATTTCGCGGTTTGATTCCGCCGCGCGGATCAACCGACCAACACGCGTTTTCTGGATGATGAACACCATGGCGCCAGCCACCGCCAGACACACCGCCATCAGCGCGAGGCGATAGATGGGATAGCTCAATGTTTCGGTCAGGCGAATGCTTGATGACAAATACGACGGTACAGGAATCGATTGCGGATAATTGCCCCACACCGATTGCTGCACTTCGTTAAACACCAGAATAAGCGCGAAGGTGAGCAGCACCTGTTGCAGATGATCACGCTTGTAAAGATGGCGGATG
>Ga0209023_10006861_pt1 | contig 11860 bp, 11 predicted proteins | sample LakOneMetagenome_FD_187468 | JGI IMG/M metagenome (GOLD analysis project Ga0209023, IMG submission 187468) | Freshwater and sediment microbial communities from Lake Erie, Canada (SPAdes) (version 2) | ecosystem: Environmental > Aquatic > Freshwater > Lentic | place: Lake Erie, Canada...
GAAATCAGTAACGATGCAAGGATAAGTTCACAACATGCGCTTAATATCTTCAGGATTGTGCAGGAGGCTGTTCACAATGCACTTAAACACAGTGGTGCAGGTAATATCAATATCAGCATCAGCAGTAAAGAAAACATTTGTATAAAAATTACCGACGACGGCAGGGGCATGGAAAACAGCAGGGCATCTTCCGGCAATGGCTTGATAAATATGAGTACCCGGGCAAAAGAAACAGGTATGCAGCTTGCTGTACATACTGCTGCCCATACAGGTACCACAATTATACTGGAATCTGCTACTACAAATTGAGTATTAAACTACAATAAAAAAAACCGCAATTTGCAACACGAAACAAATACAATGGGCAAACCTGTTAAAATAGGATTGGTGGATGATAAGGCAGTAAACCGCTGCAGTGTTGCCGATAAAATAAAACAGTTTGAAGACCTGAACCTGTGTTTTATTGCCAATGATGGCCATGATTGCCTGGAGCAGTTAAAAGGGATGCCCATGGAAAAAATGCCACAGGTGATTTTTATGGACCTGGAAATGCCCGGCCTGGACGGGGTGCAAACCATCAATATAGCCCGCTCGCTGTACCCCGAAATTTATTTTATTGTGCTTACTGTTTTTGATGATGACGATAAAATTTTTGAGGCCATCAAAGCCGGGGCACACGGGTATTTGCTTAAAGATGAAAATGCCATTGCGCTTCATAATGCCATCACCAATGTAATGGAGAACGGGGGCGCCCCGATGAGTGCGGCTATTGCCCGGAAAGCACTTGATTTATTAAGTAAGGCCCAGCGGCGTACTGAAGCTAAAGACGCCGGACATAACCTGCTGGACTCCCTGGTAACAGAAAGAGAAAAGGAAATTTTGTTACATACCATTAAAGGCTACGATGCCAAACGTATTGCCGAAATACTGGACATCAGCGTTTTAACCATACGCAAGCATATTGCCAATGTGTACCAAAAACTGCATGTAAACAGCAAGGCGCAGGTCATCAGCCTGGCGCATAAAAACAACTGGATCTGAAAATCCGGCTTAAATTTTTTATACGCACCAATACTAACAACTGTTAGCTTTTTTACTATCTTTACCGCATAAAAAAACCTATTATGCCGGTACAGGATTTTGAAAAGATATTCCAGCAAAAAATTGACGGGGAAATAAAAATTGAGCCCAAAGACTGGATGCCTGAGGCTTACCGGAAAACCAATATCAGGCAGATCAGCCAGCACGCACACAGCGAAATTGTGGGGATGCTCCCCGAAGGCAACTGGATCAGCAGGGCCCCCTCATTAAAACGCAAAGCCATTTTAATTGCAAAAGTGCAGGACGAAGCCGGGCACGGGTTGTATTTATACAGCGCCGCCGAAACACTGGGCACTTCACGGGATGAAATGATCAACGACCTGCACAGCGGCAAGGCAAAATATTCCTCCATATTTAATTATCCCACATTAACCTGGGCGGATATCGGGGCTATCGGGTGGCTGGTGGATGGTGCCGCCATTATGAACCAGGTAATGCTTACCCGTACTTCTTATGGCCCTTATGCAAGAGCGATGGTAAGAATTTGTAAAGAAGAAAGTTTTCACCAGCGCCAGGGTTTTGAATCATTGCTGGTACTGTCAAGAGGAACTGCCGAACAAAAAGCCATGTGCCAGGATGCCATAAACCGCTGGTGGTGGCCCTCCTTAATGATGTTCGGGCCCAAAGATTCCGAATCCACCAACAGCGACCAGAGTATGAAATGGAAAATAAAACGTAAAACCAATGATGAACTGCGCCAGAATTTTGTAGATATGATAGCAGAGCAGGTTAAAATACTGGGCATGCAGTTACCCGACGATAAATTGAAATGGAATGAAGAAAGGAAGCATTATGATTTTGGAGAGATCAACTGGGATGAATTCTGGAACGTGGTAAAAGGTAACGGCCCCTGTAATAAACAAAGGCTGGAAGCCAGGAGAAAGGCACACGAAGAAGGCCGGTGGGTAAGGGAGGCCGCAATGGCATACAGTGCTAAAAAGCAATTACGGGCCGAACAAAATACTGAAGCAGCTTAATCATTAATAAATTTTTCAGCAATGCATATTTCATTACAAAAATTTTATTACGGCGATATCCCTGAAGAGAAAGGGGGCGGGGCAAACTATCAAACCAAAAATGACAGTACCCACTGGCCATTGTGGGAAATTTTTATCCGCAGCAAACAGGGGCTTGATCATAAGCATGTGGGCAGCCTGCACGCTGCAGATGCCGCCATGGCTATTGAAAATGCCAGGGATGTGTATACCAGGAGGCAGGAAGGCGTGAGTATATGGGTGGTGGAAAGTAAATATATCACGGCATCCAACCCCGAAGAGGCAGGGGAGTTATATGAGCCGGCAGTGGATAAAATATACCGGCACCCCACATTTTATAATTTGCCTGACGAAGTAAATCACATGTAAGTGTAATGAATAATTTTTTAACCGACTATATCCTGCACTTAGCAGATACCACATTAATTCTTGCGCAAAGAAATGCAGAATGGTGCGGCCATGGGCCTGTATTAGAACAGGATATTGCCATCACTAATATTTCGTTAGACCTGCTGGGTCAGTCAAGAAATTTTTACCAGTACGCAGCTGCTTTAAGTGGTGGCGATGCAACGGAAGATTCGTTGGCATACCTGAGAAAAGAAAGAGAATTTAAAAACTTGTTACTGGTGGAACAGCCCAATGGTGATTGGGGACAAACGGTTTTACGTCAATATTTTTTCAGCCAGTACCAGTATCTTTTATTTGAACAGTTGCAGAACAGCAAAGACGAACAGCTGGCCGCCATTACGGCCAAGGCATTGAAAGAAATAAAATACCACCTGCGCTGGAGTAGTGAATGGGTGGTGCGCCTGGGTGATGGTACTGCCGAAAGCAAATCAAAGATGGAAAAGGCGGTTGAGGAACTGTGGCGTTATACCGGCGAAATGTTTTTGCCGGCAGCCTATGAAACTGCAGTTGACATTGCTGCTTTACAAGATGTATGGCTGCAACAGGTAAAGGCCGTATTTGAAGAAGCCACATTATCACTTCCTGAAAAAACATTTATGCAAAGCGGCGGCAAAGAAGGCACTCATACCGAACACCTGGGTTATATTTTAGCCGAGCTGCAATATGTGCAAAGGGCTTATCCCAACAGTACGTGGTAATACAATTCAGGCACAACCGTTATTATACAGGTAAAAGCTGTTTTTCACCGTGCCGCTTTTTTATATTTGCTTTATAAAAAAAGTCCATGAAAAAAATATTACTGCTTTCGCTGCTTGTTGCTAACGCCCTTTTGAGCAGCAGCCAGGTAAATAGAAAAGTAACACCTGTTACCAGGCCTGGAGTAATAACCAACCCTTCCCAGTCCGTTAACACTAATGCAGCAGCGCCGGGAGTTACCAAAATACCTGCAGAAAATTTTATTAACAGGCCCACACTGCATTTTGCCTATCGTAATGCTGCAGATGCTGATTGCAGGGGGCCGCAATGTTATTACTGGGAGTATATTACAACAGTATGGCGTGATGCAAACAATACCCCCGGCAGCAGTAACTGGAAAGAGCCATTGCTGTGGAGGCGGGTTCCCAAAACAGCTGTATATGGCAAGTACGAAATTTCGCTCTCGCCTTTTACAGGCAATAATGAAATATTGCAAAGTGGCTTAATTGAAACCAATGGCAGGGATTCTGTTTTTTTTGAGATTGGGTATACTGATGTTTTAAATAAAATTGAGGGCAGAATTAACAAGCAGCCCGCCGGTCAAAATCCCTTCAGTGTAAATAAAGGAAGTACGATTTTTCGGGCGACAGATAAAAGAATATTTGATGTGCTGAACGATATTCCTTCTAACCGAAAATATTTTATCCGTATTACTGCCCTTGATGCCAATAAAAATATCCTTGGTAATGTTTCAAATGAAGTAACACTTATTCAATCCTGGGCAACCATCCCCCAGGCAAAAGCCAATAATGCGCCATCTATTTACAGCGATTATACCATTACAGCAGTTAAATATGTGCCCGTTCATTTTGCCAACCCCAGTTATTATGGCTGTACTGTGGTGACCGGGTATAATGAAAGTATGTTTAAAAAAACACCACCGGGTTTTACGGATGCAGAATACCAGCAGCTGATACAGCAGTTTCTCCAGTCTTACCCTGTAGGCAAAAAAATTTGTCCTGATCCACCGGAAGATAAGCCCTGGTATAAAAAAGCATTTAAAGGAGTAACCGGCTTTGTAACAAAAGCAGTGGACGGCGCAGCTAATTTTTATAATGACACTAAAAATTATGTGAAAGGAAAATTTGCAGATGCCTTTTGCAGTGATAACGTGGTAAAAAACCTTGCTGCCGGTTCTGCGGCGAGCGGCGCCAATCAAACTCCCAATGGCTTATGCCAGAAAGTGGCCGGTTATGCTTTTGATGGTGCCATGGCTGCCGCGGGCATACCTCCGTCATTGCCTAATACAGACGACCTGACAAAGATGGCTGAAGGGCAGGTGATTGACCTGGCCTGCGACAAAATGGAAAGAGAAAGTGGTGTTCCTGTTCCTGAAGAACTGCGCAACCAAATGAAAAAAGAATTTCAGCAACAGGTACAGTCCTCTTCAAACAGCCGCATGGTGGATTGCGGTTTCCTGCGGGTAAAACCTCATCCCGAAGGCTTTTTTCAAACAGCATATCTGGAGATAGAAGTTACCAGGACGGGGAACAATTTTAAAAATAAGGCTATTGCAGGCATTGGGATTGAAAACAAATGTGAACGCAGTGATATCTTCTGCGAAAATTGTAATCCTTATGATAAAGAAAATAAAAAACTCCGCTTCAATTTATTTGAACGGACTTTTACCGAAGTGCCCTTCCTTAAAAATGCAGGTGATAAAATAAAACTGATAGTGGTGCTTAAACCACAGGAGAGCTGGATTCATAAGAACAGCAGTACTGGCAAAATAAAATGGATCGAAAAAGCATATCCTTTAAATGAATGGATTACACCTGTTGAACCCACTTATGAAGGCGCTGCATCTTCTGCAGGGTTTAATATGCTATGCAATAAAAGTGCCATCACTTTTAATTTTGGCGGTATGAAAATTGCTGATGGGGTTACCACAACTTTTTATCATCAATAAAATCCAATGATGAGTACTGCAGAAAAAAAAATATGGCAGGTGCTGGAAGCTGTAACCGATCCTGAAATACCCGTGCTTACAATTACAGATATGGGGATCGTAAGGGGTGTAAAAATAAACAATGACGAAATCGAAGTCATCATTACGCCCACCTACACCGGCTGCCCTGCCATGGATATGATTGCCATGAATATCCGCCTGGCATTATTTGAAAACGGCTTTCCCAAAAGTAAAATCACCTCAGTACTGTCGCCTGCATGGACAACAGACTGGATGAGCGAAGCAGGCAAGCAAAAACTGAAAGCTTATGGTATTGCAGCTCCCGATAAAAAATTTATGATTGCCAAAGACGGCGTGGAATGCCCCCAATGCCATTCTGTACATACCAAACTGGTAAGCGAATTTGGCAGCACGGCCTGTAAAGCTTTATACCAGTGCAACGACTGCAAAGAACCCTTCGATTATTTTAAGTGCCATTAATTAAGATTGTGTAAATTTATACCTATGGACTTATCCATTTATTTTGAGGAAGCCGCACAGGTATCTGCAGCATTTATTATTGGCGCCATCATTGGCCTGGAAAGGGAATTCAGGAGCAAACCTGCAGGTTTCCGTACCATGATCATTATTTGTGTGGGTTCCTGCTTATACACCATCCTCTCCAAAGAAAGTGTTGCCACCGACAGGATTGCCAGCAATATTGTAACCGGCATCGGCTTCATTGGTGCCGGCGTAATTTTTAAAGAAGGTATTTCTGTAAACGGGCTCACCACCGCAGCATTGATCTGGGTTACCGCTGCACTGGGTATGGCCATCGGGTATCATAATTATCCACTGGCTATCGTGGTAACCATTATGGTGGTTATTGCGCTGTTTGTGCTGGAACCTGTACAACGCTTCATCAATAAATTTCACCGGGTAAAAGATTACAGGATACGAACCACGGGCATTGGTAATATATTTAAAACAGAGATGGAAGCTTTCTTTGCATCAAACGATATGACCTTCCGCTGCATGAAAACACTTAAAGAAGATAATGATGCGGTGTACCTGTACCGCATAAGTTCGCCCGACAGGAATTATGATGCCGTAAATCTTTTTTTATTAAAACACCAGGAAGTAAAGAGCTTTGAAGTGTAAGAACCCCCTGTAAAAATGTATACCATTAAGTAATATGCTGCTGCCATGGCAGCATTGCTGTTTTATATACAGCCTCTTTTTGTAACCCTCCCTTTCCGGCTATATAATCACGGGCAACAGTTAACACACCGGTGACATCAGTTGTGTAATTGCTTTTACACGGGTAAAAACAAGCATTACTTTAGCTGTGTAATTATCAACCTATTTAAACACAAAAACCAATTTTTATGAAACTCAAACCATTTGTTATTGCTGCTGCGTGCAGCATCTTCTCGCTTGTATCTTGTAAAAAAGATAACACCACACCGGTCACGCCCGCCGATCCGGCACCGGCGGTAACGGCAATCAGCCCGCAATCAGGCCCAAAAAATACTGTGGTTACCATTACCGGCACCAACTTCGGTACCAACCTGGCCACACTTAAAGTGTATTTTAACGGCGTGCAGGCAACAGTACAAAATGCCACCAACACTGCTATCACTGCTGTAGTGCCCACAGGTGCAGGAAGCGGTGAAGTTAAAGTGGAAAAAAGCGCAGGTGTACAGGCAACAGGCCCGGTATTTACTTACCTGGGTAATGGCGCAGTGTCTACCATCACACTTACCGGTGCAGTTACTTCACTTAACCTTCCTTCCGGAATTGTAAAAGATGCAGCCGGCAATCTTTTTGTTTGCGACAGGGATAACCACCGCATTGTAAAAATAACACCGTCAGGTGCTGCTTCTGTTTTTGCAGGTAGTGGTACCATGGGTTTTGTAAACGGAACCGGTACGGCCGCACAGTTTAACCAGCCTTATGCAATAGCCATGGATGCATCGGGTAATTTTTATGTTGGTGACAGGATCAATCATGCCATCAGGAAAATTACTCCTGCAGGTGTTGTTACTACAATAGCCGGAAATGGAACCGCTGGTAATGCTGATGGCACAGGCAGTGCAGCCCGCTTTAATGAACCCCTTGGTTTAACTGTGGATGCAGCTGGAAATATTTATGTTGCAGACTACATCAATAATGTATTAAGAAAAATTACCCCTGCCGGAGTGGTTACAACGCTTTTATCTGTTTCCAATATTTTTGGCGTGGCAGCAGATGCTTCAGGTAATGTTTACTGCACCCAATACGGCCAGCACATCATTTCAAAATATAGCCCGGGTGGTGGGTATACCATTATTGCAGGTTCTCTTACGGGGGGATATACAGACGGAACAGGTGCCGCGGCAAGATTTAATTTTCCTGCAGGAATAACAATTGATGCATCCGGCAACTTATATGTAACCGAAACCGTTAACCACAGGGTAAGAAAAATTACAACGGCCGGCGTGGTAACAACTGTTGCAGGAAGTACAGCTGGATATACAGATGCTGTTGGTGTTGCCGCCCAGTTTGATACGCCTATTGCAGTATGTGGGGATTTTGCAAATAATTTTCTTTATGTGGCCGATTTTGGCAACAGCAGGATAAGAAAAATAAATATTGAATAATAACTCCAGGATCCCGGCCCGGTAAATTTTTACCACGGCCGGGATCATTTATTTACACCATAATTTTTTTGTATGGATAAACAACAATTCTGGCCTAAAGAAGGCAAACTTAAAAAGGGGCTGATCATACTGGCAATAATTATTGTTGGGTCGCTGCTGATCACACTGGTTGAAGAAAAGATAAATGGTAAATTATCAAAAAGAATTCCTTTTGTTATTGCCATGACCTGCCTGGGTGTTTGGTTATACAACCCGAAAAAACCCAATTCAGATCCACGCATACCTAATAGCTGATACTTCTTTTATGAACTTTTTCAAACCAGCCGGGGGCAGGGAGCATAAAAAATTGAATATTGTTTTTGGCAGCATGGCTTTCGCGCTGTTAATTGCTGCCACTTATTTAACGCTTACCCATCACCCTTTTGCTGTAACCCTCAATAAATGGCAGGCAAACATGATGGGAGATAATAAATATTTTCCCGCACTCACTATTTTTTTACTGGCATTGCCCCAGCTGCTGTTTTTATTGCTTTTAAAAATGGTTTTGTTGCAACTCATTAAAAAATAAAATACCGGGCTTCAGCTATACACCATTCCTGCTTTTGGCAGGAATTTTTTTTGCAGATACTGGCCGGGAAGCTGCAGCTAAAAGCCTGTTGCCTGCACTTATCTAAGTGACTCAATGAACCAGTTGGGGTGGCGTTAGTATAGCATCTGAAAACAATTTTAAACCCATTTAAACACAAAATCTATTTTATGAAATTCAATCATGTTGTTATTACAGCACTGTGCAGCGCCGCCATTTTGGCCTCCTGCAAAAAAAATGATGCTACCCCTCCACCAACCCCATCCCCGGTTATGACGGTTACAGCTATAAGTCCATCCAGCGGGCCCAAGAGCACAGTAGTGAATATCTCCGGTGCCAGCTTTGGTACAATATCCGCCAATGTAACTGTGTATTTTAATGGCATGCCCGCAACCATTCAGTCCATTGTTGATACACTGATAACCGCTGTTGTACCAGCCGGTGCAGGCAGTGGTACAGTAAAAGTTGTAAAAAACAGTGTGCAGGTAAATGGCCCCGTGTTCAGTTACTGGGGTGCGGGCACCACTACCACATTTGCCGGAACCGGCAACGGAGGTTATACAGATGGTGCAGCAAATGTTGCAGAGTTTCGCCTGGCTACGGGCGTTGTAAGAGATGCTGCCGGAAATTTATTTGTTGCAGACAGGGATAACTACTGCATCCGTAAAATAACTCCTGCCGGCATTGTTTCCACGTTTGCGGGTGCAGGAACTCCAGGATTTGTTGACGGTACTGGAACAGCAGCAAAATTCAACCTGCCTTTTGGAATTGCCATTGATCCTTCAGGTAATTTATACGTGGGTGAAATTAATAACAATGCCGTACGGAAAATTACACCTGCTGGTGTTGTTACTACTTTAGCCGGTAATCCCAATGGCTATTCAGGCAGCCAGGACGGTTACGGAAGCAGCGCAAGGTTTAATTCTCCAGTAGGCCTTGCTGCAGATGCGGCAGGCAATGTTTTTGTTGCAGACTTTAATAATCACAAAATAAGAAAAATTTCCCCTGCAGGCCTTGTTACCACGCTGGCTGGCAACAGCAATGGTTTTAACGGTTTCCAGGATGGCACAGGATCAGCGGCTTCATTTTACTATCCGATTGCCCTTGCATTTAATCCGTCAGGTGATTTAGTCATTGCAGATTATTATAATCATGCAGTAAGGAAGATGACACTTGCAGGTGTGGTGACAACAATTGCAGGTAATGGTACGGCTGGAAATGCAGAGGGAACAGGTGCAGCTGCAAGGTTTAATAAACCTGCTTCCCTTGCAATTGACAACAGCGGAACAATCTATATCTGTGATGCTGAAAATAACTCCATCAGGAAAATTACCGCCGCTGGTACAGTAAGCACTTTAGCCGGTGATGGAAACGGTGGTAATTCAAATGGTTCGGCTCCTGCTGCATCATTTCATTACCCGCTGGGCCTTTGTGCTGATTTCAGTAATAACTTTTTATATGTAGCTGATTATTTCAACAACAGTATAAGAAGGGTCAGCCTCGACTAAGAAATATCACTAAACAGCAATGTAACACCATGTAAAGGCTGCCTGACCGGGCAGCCTTTATTTCTTTGATTATTCAGATAAGTGAATACATTGAATTAATAACTGCCTGCAAAAAATAAGCAGCTGCATTAATTCACCTGCGGGGATAAAAGGGTACTGATGTTTTGCGGCTGTTTGTTTACTTTAGTGAATAAACAGGCTGTACAATGTATTTACGGTGTAGGTATCACAACATAATTTTTACTGTTGCACTTTGTTTTTCTGCAACTGCAAGCCAGGCACAAAACGATTGCGGTTGTAAAGAAGGGGAGCAGTACAGGGCCACCATAGGCATGCACTTTAATTCCGGCCGTCTTGATTCTGCAGAATTTTACATCAAAAAATTTTTAACCTTCAAAGAAAAAGGCTGCAGAATAAATTATAACGGTGCTATGGCACAGGTAGCCATGGCCAAAAAAGAATATGGCAGCGCACGTGAATATCTTGAAGCAGAAAAAAAACTGCTGGAAACAAATGCCTGTAACCCGGGTTTATATGTAAGGCATTACAGTACGCTGGCAAAATTATACCAGGAACTGAACCAGCTGGACAGTGTGGTAAGCACCTGTTTAAAAGGAATAGATGCTGCCGAAAAAGCAAATGATAATTACGGGCTCAGCAGGGCCAACACTGACCTGGCCGCTGTATTTGCAGCAATGGAGCAGCATCCTGATGCAATATTCTATTACCGCAGGGGAATGGAGGCCGCAAAAAAACAAACCACATCACCCGTACTAACCGCACTCGTACAGTCCAGGCTTAGTGCTGAGTATTTATCGCTGTTTAAAAATACGCAGCAGCATATTTATGCAGACAGTGCAGCAATGCTGGCAAAGGAAGCGCTGGATACGGCTGCAAAATACCATGACCTGCTCGCCTACCTGGAAGCCAATGAAACACTGGCAGCACATGCTGTCCTGACTGGTAATTATAAAGCAGCCCTTCCTTATGCTGATGTTATCATCAATAACAGCCCGAGGGGCGTGCATCTTTTAGACAGGCTTACTTATGCCGGGTTCTCCAAAAAAAGCGAAGCACTGTACCAGTTAAAAAATTTTGCTGCAGCAGAACAATTTGCAGATTCTGCATTATTGTATGCACAGGCTTTTAACCCGCAAATGATGGTAAGTGCCTATGATAAAATTTACCAGGCCGCCAAAGCCAATAATAATATCGCCAAATCTTTATCGGCACATGAAAAGATGACGGCATTGAACGACAGCCTTTTTACCCTGCAAAAGAATACTGCCATTTCAGAACTGGAAAAAAAATACAACCAGGCAAAGAATGAGAAAACAATTAATGAACTGGCGCAGCAGAAACAACTGTACCTGTTGCTGGCACTGGCGGGCCTGCTGGGATTGGGCCTGCTGGGATTTGTTATCCGCCAGCAGTCATTAAAAAACAAACAAAAAATTCTAGAAACAGAACAGCGGTTAAACAGGGCCAGGATAAATCCTCATTTCTTCTTTAATGCCTTATCCTCGCTGCAGTCCCTTGCCTTAATTGAAAACGACGGACGGGCACTGGCGGTAAACCTTTCCAGGTTTTCGCACATCATGCGCCAAACTTTAGAAAGTACTTATAAAGATTATGTAACCATCGGGCAGGAAAAAGATTTCCTGAATGAGTATCTTGAATTACAAAAAATGCGCTTCCCTCAAAAATTTACCTATGCCATTTCCATTGCTGGTGATGTGGAGCCTGATGATATGTTCATCCCTTCCATGATCTTACAGCCTTTTGCAGAGAACAGCATTGAACACGGGTTTACAGGTATTGATCATGCCGGGCATATTGCCATACATTTTGAAAAAAAAGAAAATAACCTGGCTGTAACCATTACAGATAATGGTAAAGGGCTGCCTGTAATGGCTGATACCGGCAGCGGCCATATTTCAAGGGCCAGCCAGATCATTAAAGACAGGATCTACCTG
>Ga0209023_10006862_pt1 | contig 11859 bp, 13 predicted proteins | sample LakOneMetagenome_FD_187468 | JGI IMG/M metagenome (GOLD analysis project Ga0209023, IMG submission 187468) | Freshwater and sediment microbial communities from Lake Erie, Canada (SPAdes) (version 2) | ecosystem: Environmental > Aquatic > Freshwater > Lentic | place: Lake Erie, Canada...
GATTGCTGCCCGCAGCAAGGCGGCCAGATCAGGCTCTCTGGAGGAGGAGGCCGGCCCCGGCCCGGCAGTTTCGCCAAGCCGATCTCTGAGCGTCCCGACCAACCCCTTGTGGTTTTCGGAGGCGCGGGCCAGCCCGAGCCAGAAGGTCAGCGGGCCGCGTTCTGTGGGGTCTCTTACCTCGATCTGCCGCTCTGACAACCGCTGGAAGAAATTGTAGCGAACCCGATGCGACAAGAATGGGACCGTTGATGTCGCCGTTCTGACGGGCACTGGGTGTTTCATAAGCTGCACGGCAAGAGACTTCCGGTCGTCCTGCGCGCGCTCAGCGGAATCAAGGCGCAGCAGATCGTCGATCAGCCGCTCGAGGCGCCGGGCGCCCGTGCTTGCCGGGCCAGTCGGTTTTGCGAGAGGGGCGTCGCAGAAGGCGCAGTACTGTTGTGGCACGAGGCGAGCCTGACGAAATGGCGCAAGGCTCTGCCCACAAGACGGGCAACGGTCGCGCAAGCGGCAGCCATGGCGAAAGCAGGACACGCGGGTTGCCAAGGTCCAGCTCCGCCGGAAATAGGGCACCTCGTCTTCCCCCAGGCAGGAGGGACAGAACTGCAACCAACAGGACTGCGCCGTCGATGTCCCTGCATCTTGCGGCCGGGTCCGCAGCCGCAAGCGCAGGGTCGAGAGTGGACTGTTGGCCAGACAAAGACCGTCGATCTCGTCGGGGCAGATCGCCGTATGGTCGAGCAGCAAGCGACGAACAGAATCCGGCAGATGCCGGTCAAGTTGCGCCGACCATGTCTCGCCGGCCACCCCGAGCACCGCTCCAAAATAGCGCGGCGGCACACCATTGGCATGTGCAAGCCGATGCAGCCAGCTTGACAAAAGCTCCCCAGGAGCTGGCCGGACGTCCACCGGCCAGCGATGCCCCGCGGCCACTCTATAGCGGCGGGCCGGGGAGACGGTGATCCTCTGCGCACTGCTGGTCATGTCATTGAATGGCGCAAGGCCGAGTTCCGTCGCCGTGACAGCGGTACATAGCCGAGGGCCATGACGGTGCTGGACGTGATCCTTTCCTCACCGCTCTCAACAGCTGCCACCGCCGTCCGGGTGACGATGTCGACCACCTCGCCAATCAGCCCTTCCGACAGATCATGGATCATTTTGGCCAGGGGAGGTCGTGAGAGGTTTGAGGCATGCGCAAGCGGCATGCTGGCCTCGAGACTGTCGAGAAGCGTGGCGAAGTCTTCGTCGAATCCCCACCGTGACACTGCGACCGTATCGAACCGCGAGCCCATTTCTTCAGTGTCGTGCAATGCATCATAGACAGCGATTTCGCCGACAAGCACGGGCGAGATGTCATGCACGCGTGCGATCCGCCGCAGGAACGAGAAGATTGCCTTCACATCCTGTCGGCGTCCGCGCAGAACACTGTGGAATTCGTCGAAGATGAGCAGGCGCGGCTTGACGCTGTCGAGAAGATGATCGACCTGTTCGCTGGCGCGGGACAGGCTACGCCAGCCGGCAGCTTGCGGGGCGCGCAGTCCGGACAGAATGCTGGCGTAGAAATGCGACAGGCCTGCCCCCTCCCGGGTCTGGATCACCCAGACCCTTTGCCGGTCGGCACGGCGCAGATGTTCGACGGCGAAGCGTTCGGCGATCATGGTCTTGCCGTTGTGATAGGGACCAGCAATCAACAAGCCGCGTGGACGGAGTGATGGCGGGCGTTCCAACAGCTGCCGCATCGCATCATGTGCCGCAGAGGCACCGGGATGGCCTATCCAGCGTGGCGCCCGAATATGAGCAATGCGGGTGGCAGCATCCGCATCGAGCAACGCTGAGGTTGATGGTAGGAGATGGTCGGCCATGCTACCAGGTCTCCACAGGAAAGACGCGGCGGGGTCGGTCAGGTTCTGGTCCGGTATGGGTCGCCTCCGAAACCTGCCCGACATTTTGATACGCCTTCGGCGCGTCTGCGGCGTGTCGGGCCCTGGTCATTTCCCGCAGGTGAGCCTTCTTGGATTTGGCCCCGGCGACGGTCGCCGCGATTTCCCGGCGCAGAAGCGTCTTTTCCTGCGCCGGTCGTTGTTGGCTCTCTCGCGTGCGCGCTCGGTCGGCTTCATGCTGCCAAAGGGTGATTGGCATGGTCACCCCATCCCGCCGCTTTACCGGACGCCAGATCCGCGTGTCGGGATCGGCGATGTAGATCCGGCTGATGTCCCGGGGGTCGTAGCATAGATCCAGAGGTGGCAACCGGTCACGGCGGGCGACGAGAGGCCCAAGCCATTGCTCGAAGTAGTCGATGGCGAACAGGCTGACGCCCTGGGGAGAGATGCGGCGTGTTGTGCGGGGGAGAAAGTTGAGCAGGACTTGGTCAGGATCATCGATCGGCCGGTCCGTCGGTGGAAGTCGCAGCTCCCATTCGAGGCGAGGCACAGTCAGCTTGCGCGCGTTCTGGGTCTGGTTGTGATCGACGATTGCCAGGGCGATGCAACGCTCGAGGGCCGCGAAGGTCAGACTTGCCCTCTCATCGGACGAATAGTCGCCGCGATCCGCGATCGACCGTCCGGTCTTGCCAGGAAGAGAGCGAAGCACCGTGTTCACTTTTCCAAGGAGGCGCTCGACAACCCCACCTCGGTGAACTGTGCCCTTGTTCCGGGTTCGGACGGTGATCCCGAAGTCGGCGCATCCTTTCGTAAAGGTACTGCTCTGAAATTCCTTGGCGGAGTCCACGACGATCTGCTTAGGGCGGCCATGCATCACCCACGGGTGCGCGATCCCGCGTTCGGCCAGCCAGTTATCCTTGCTGCATATCGCGTGGGCAAGGCACAAGGCGACCGAGAGCCGGGACGGACGCTCGAGGGTCAGACAGAAGCCGATGATGGCACTCGTCGCCACATCGGCGGCGATGGTCAGATAAGGTCTGCCAACGAAGATGCCATGATCGTCGATCACCTCGACGAACTGGATGTCGGCCGGGGTATGATCGATCTGGACGACCTCAAGGGCGTGGGCGGCACGGATGTATCCCGGACGCGGCTTCAGGCGGTGAAGATGCTTGCCACCGGAAAGCCGCCGCCGCGCGATCTCCTCTGGGGTGAACACGCGCGGGATCCGCTTGGCCACAGTGACATAGGACGGGGGCTTGTACCCTTCGCTGTCACAGCGCGCACGGATTTCGTCGACGATGGGCGCGAGATCGGGTTGCTCTGGCTGCAGCCACATCTTTCGCAAAGTGTCGGAAATGATGGCTTCCACGCTGGCCGATATCCTCGCACGCCGCGCGCCATTCGTCCGAGGAAGAAGCGACGAGACACGGCGGTCCTCCCGATACCGGGCGAGGTGATTGTAGACCTGACGCGTCGAAAGGCGCAGTTCCACCGCTGCCCGGCTGACAGCCTCCCGCATCGGCAAGTCGCCATCGAGAACCCGGTCAAGTTCGCGAGCGATCCGAACCGCCTTCGACCAAGCCTCGTCTGAAGCGCGGTAAGCTGCCCGCTCCAAAGGCCGATCTTTGCTGAGTGCTGTCATGCCGCCGTGCCCTTCAAAACCTATTGAAGTCCATAATGAAATTGAAATCGCAAAGCAGAAACCCGCGCCACTTCCGGAGGTACCTTGCGGAAATCATGTGAAAACCACGCAGTGAAATCGTGAAGGAAAAGCGACAGCGGCAGAGGCTGGCTCTGATTGAGGCGGCAGACCTGAGCTGGTTCGCAGGCGACCGGATCGGGCCGGATCGGCTGGCGCTTTGGATCTCCCTACGACTGTCCGGAGTTCAAGACGACACCGCCGTGCTGGCACGGGTCGGATGGGCGGTGCGGCGGCTGACGGGTGGGCCGGGACCGGAGCAGGACCTGTCCGCCTTCCTCGACCGCCGCGATCCCGAGAATCTGGGCGAAGAGGCCGAGCCTTTCGCGGATCGGGCGAGCGGCTGGCTGGATCTGATGGCGCAAACCACCGATCTGCACCCGATCACCCGCGCCTGCATGGGCTTTCACCTCTGGAGCCTTGCAGGCCTCGGACTGCACGGCGACCGAATGGAACCGGGGGTCACGGCCGCGCGGATCGCGGCCAGTGAGGGCCGGGGTGCAGTCTTTGCGCCTCTGGCAATGGGCGGGGCAGGGGGGCTGCGCGCCGGGGGTCCACCGGCCGACCGTCTGGCGCGATGGCTCGACGGGATGCAGACGGCAAGTCTGACCGCTATCCAGCACCTCGACGATATCGAGGCTTGGTCGGCGCGGGCGGAAGCCGAGATGAGCCCGCTCTCGGGCAAGACGCCACATGTTCTCCGCGCTCTGCTGACCGAATGGCCGCTCGTTTCCGCCCCGATGGCAGAGGTCCTGACCGGCGCCAGCCGCGCCGCCGTTCAGCGCAACCTCGCCTGGATGGAAGCGCGTGGTTTGATCCGCGAGATGACGGGGCAGGGGCGGTATCGGATGTGGCGCGCGACGAGCTGATAACCGTGGTAAACTTTGCGGACTTTTGGTCAGCCGCTTTCTTACTCGGGCAGGTACCTTTTGCACCAACGTGAGGGCCGCGACAGATGTGGGCCGCGGCAAGGTGCCTTCCCGATGTATTTGGTCGATCGATCGTTGAACGATGACATAGGTGTCGGGCTCCAGCGCAAGAGGTCGCACCATCAACCTTGGAATTAGATTCCTCGAACCATTGACAACTCAAGCCACTGGCTGCGCAATGAGAACAGACTGACCCCCGATCGCGCGGGTGACGGCGCGAGTTTCCCTGTCCTGCCCCGACCCTTACAAGGTCGGGGCCTTTTCATCCAGTTTGATGTCTTGAATGCCGATCGCCGTCGATCAGCGAGCCCAACAGAGGCATGCTGAGCGCCAGCGCCATGAAGCCGTTTACGGCCAAGAGCTTGCAATATCCCGATGGTCTGATCTTCGGTTCGTATCGGCCGCTTCAGCGTCGGCCCCTTCTTTCGGGCATGCTCTAGTCAGGAATGGCAGCCAGTTTTCCATTGGCGCTCTCCTTGGTCGGCGGGTGTGTGATCGGCGTGTCGGGTGCATTCAGTACGCGGGCCGCGGCACCGGAAAGGTCGTCATACTGATCGTGACGCATCGCCCAGAAGAAGGCGCATAGTCCGGTCAGGCCAAGGCCAATCGACACTGGGATGAGGAAGAAATAACTCATTCGCCCGACCTGTCAGATGGCCGCAAGGCAACCCAGGCGTGCCAGGTGCCGTGGCCAAGTAGCGGAAAGATCACGATCAGCCCCAAAAGGCCGGTCGCTGCCGAAAGTGCAAAACCTGCCACCACGATGGCGCCCCAAGGCAGCACGGCACGAAAGTTCTGCGTGGTCATCGCAAAGCTTGTGCCAAGCGCTGTCAGCGCATCGACCCGCCGCTCCAGCAGCATCGGGATGGAGAAAAGACTAATCGCCATGGCGAAGGACGCGAACAATCCGCCAACGGCAGATCCGGTCAGGATTAGCGCCCAGCCGCGCGGAGTGGTCAGCAGTTGCGCCAGAATATGGTCAAAGCCGGGAAACGGCAGCATGCCGAAGAACAGCGCATAAAGAAGGTCTGCCGCGCGCAGCCAGAGCATGACGAGAAGGCACGACAGTAGACCCGCGAACACCAGTTGCCCGCCCGATGCCGGACGGACCAGGAGCATCTGAGCCAAGGTTGCCGGGGCGTCACTATGCCGTCGGCGGCTTTTCTCATAAAGCCCACTGGCCAGCAGCGGGCCGACGACCAGAAACCCTGACAGGGCGGGAAAGATCAGCCATGGCAGGCCCACCCGGATCAGGCCAAGGATGACACAGGCCGAAAGTGTGAACACGACAGCGCCGTAAATCAGGCTTTGCGCCGGGTGGTCGCGCAGATCAGCCCAGCCCGCGGCAAGCCATTTGGTCCCTGAATCCGCCGGCAGGTTGCGGGCGAAGCGATCTGGCGCGGCCAGACGTGGTTCGAGGGCGGGAATTGGTTCAAGCATGGGCACGGCCTTTCAACATCCCGGTTTCGCCGCGGGTTGATCGAGCCGTTCGGCGACACAGCCCGGTTGCGATTGGAATGCCAACGCCAGCAGTTGCCAGTTCGCGCCGATCACCAGAGCCAGACCGGCTGAAATTGCGAGTGCTATCCACATACGTGGCGACATGGTCATGGCAAATCTCCGGCCCCTTCGTGGGACAGGCCCTCGACGTAAAGCGCCAACATGCGGATTTCGGAGTCGGACAATCGCCCTTGCCAAGCGGGCATCACGCCCTGACGCCCGTTCAGAAGCGTCTGCCGGATCGTCGCTTCTTCGCCGCCATATAGCCAGTCCGCGTCAGTCAGATCAGGTGCGCCGGTGCCTTCCAGGCCTCGCGCATCCTCGCCATGGCAGCCCGCACAATTGGTCTGGAATAGCACTGCCCCGTCGGACGGGTCGTCAAGGATCACACCGTTCGCCAGTGTCTGGACGTAATCGGTCAACACGGAGATTTCAGGCCGCGTCAGCAGACCATCGCGGCCAAAGGCCGGCATCTGGGCAAAATGAGTGTCGGGGTGTGGGCTGTTGATGCCATAGCGCAGCGTTGTCTCGATCTCTTCAGCCGTACCGCCCCACAGCCAGATTTCGTCGGAAAGGCGCGGAAAAATGGAGCCACCAGCGCCGCCTGCGCCGTGGCAGACTTGGCAATTTTGGCCAAACAGGGGGGCTGCGGTGGCGATGGCGCGCGTCATTAGATCGGGATTGGCTCGGATCATGTCGAAATCCTGCGTGGCAAGGGCCGCCATCCAGTCGGCCCGGGCCTCGGTCGCAACCGCAATGTCGGCGGCTATAGCTTCCTGCTGATCACCGCCCAGCAGACCCTTCGTATAGGTCTGCCCCAGCGGCCAGGTCGGGTAAAGCACCCAGGCGATCACCGCATAGACATGTGTCACCGCCAGAAACCACAGCACGATGCGCGGCACCGGCGAGTTCAACTCCTTTATGCCGTTCCAGTCATGGCCGGTGGTGGCATAGCCCGACACGGGGTCGCGTTCGGTCACGGACATGGCCGATCCTCCGCCGTCAGGATGGATGTCGCGGCGCGGTCTGCCGCAGCTTTGCGCGACGGCCGATAGGTGTGGATCACGATGAGGATGAAGAAACCCATCAGGTAGAACAGCCCGAAGGTCTTCGCGAGAAACAGCGCGATATCATGGCTCATGGCGCAGCTCCCGGCGCATAGGGAGCTTGCGTCAGCTGACCCAGAACCTGCAGATAGGCCACCAGCGCGTCCATTTCGGTCAAACGATTGGCGCCCGAGAAGGGCCGGATGGTCGTCGCCTCGCCGTAGCGCGCAACCAGCCCCTCGGCCCCGTCACTTTCAGGCCGGGTCTGGGCCAGAGCATCGCGGGACGCATTGGTGATCATCTCGTCGGTGTAGGGCACACCGAGGCGGCTTTGGGTCGCCAAATGCGCACCAAGGTCGGACACGTCCAGCGATGTCTCGGCCAGCCAGGGATAGGCGGGCATGATCGAGGTTGGCACCACCTCGCGCGGGTTGATAAGATGCGCCACATGCCAATCGTCGGAATACTTGCCGCCCAGCCGGGCGATGTCCGGCCCGGTGCGCTTGGACCCCCACAGCATCGGATGGTCATACTGGCTTTCCGCCGCCAGCGAATAGGGGCCATACCGCTCCACCTCGTCGCGCAGGGTGCGGATCATCTGGCTGTGGCAAGCAAAACAGCCTTCGCGGATGTAGATGTTGCGGCCTGCCAACTCCAACGGCGTATAGACGCGCATGTCGGGCAAGGTTTCCACTGTCTCGTCGATGGTGAACAGCGGCAGGATCTCAACCACGCCGCCCACGCTGGCCGCAAGGATGATGGCCACGACAAAGCCGACCGAGTGCTTTTCAAGATTGTAATGTGCTTTGAACAGGGACATCCGACTACTCCGCCGCTTGGGGGGCAAGGGGAAGATCCCCGGCCGATCCGGCTGCGTCACGCACCGTCAGCCAGATATTCACCGCCCCCACACAAATACCGGCCAGAAACAGCGCGCCGCCGATAACGCGGGCGATGTAGTAGGGGCGCATCGCCTCCATGCTGTCGATGAAGGAATAGTTGAGGGTGCCGACATCATTGTAGGTGCGCCACATCAACCCCTGAGTAATGCCCGCGTTCCAAAGGGCAAAGACATAGGTCAGCAGGCCCGCCAGCGCCAACCAGAAGTGCCACTCAACCAGCTGGGACGAATGCATCGCCATTCGACCCCAGATCTGCGGGATGACCGAGTAGAACGCGCCAAAGGTCACCATGGCCAACCAGCCAAGCGCGCCGGAATGGACGTGGCCCACCGTCCAGTCGGTGTAATGCGACAGCGCGTTGACCGGTCGGATCGCCAGAAACGAACCTTCAAATGTGGATAGGCCGTAAAACACCGCCGCGACGAACATGAACCGCAGTGTCGCGTCGTCGCGCACCCGGTGCCATGCCCCGTTCAACGTTGCCAGTGCATTGCCAGCCGAGGCCCAGCTTGGCACCAGCAGCATTACTGAAAACGTCATGCCAAGGTTCTGCACCCAGGTCGGCAGGGCGGTGTAATGCAGGTGGTGCGACCCGACCCAGAGGTAGAAGAACGTGATGCCCCAGAAGCTGATGATCGACAGCCGGTAGGAAAAGATGGGCCGCTGCGCCCGGACCGGCAGGTAATAATAGAGCATCCCCAGAAAGCCCGAGGTCATGAAGAACGCGACCGCGTTATGGCCATACCACCATTGCACCATCGCATCCTGAACGCCCGAAAAGGCCGGATAACTTTTGGCACCTGTCCAACTGACCGGCAGGGCGGCGGCGTTGACGACATGCAGCATTGCCACGACCACGATGAACGCGAGGTAATACCAGTTGGCGACATAGATATGCGGCTCGGCCCGCTGCTTCAGGGTGCGCAGATACAGCACCAGATAGACCAGCCAGACGATCACCAGCCAGATATCGGCATACCATTCCGGCTCGGCATATTCCTTGGACTGGGTGACGCCCATAAAGTAACCCGACACCGCCCAGACCAGAAACAGATTGTAGCCGATCAGCACGACCCAGGGGCTAAGCTGATCTGCCAAACGCGCCCGACAAGTGCGCTGCATGACGTGGAAAGATGTGGCGATCAACGCATTGCCGCCAAAGGCGAAGATGACGCCCGTCGTATGCACGGGGCGCAGACGGCCATAGCTGGACCAGGCCTGCCCGAAGGTGGCATCGGGCCAGACCATAAGGGCGGCTACCCACAGGCCGATGGCCATGGCGAAGACACCCCAGACCATCGCCAGCACGATACCGGCCTTGATCGGGTCGTCGTAATACCGCTGCAGACGCGCCGGCTCGGGGGACGGTTCCTCCAGCACGCCGACCGCGGCGAAGACAAGGGTGATACCAAGCGCCAGCGCCATGAACCCGTGCATAGCCATCGGATCCTGCTTGCCGAGTGCGGCCATGGTCAGGCCCAGAAGGGCCAGACAAATCGCCAGGAACAGGGCTACGTGCCTTTCCGTTCTGGTCAGCTGGGCCATCATGCGCTTACCGCCCTTTCCATCCGAGGCAGGGCCACATCCGCCAGGGTCGAGCGGTCAAGGTCAGCCAGAAACGCCGCCTCGGCCGAACGCAGCCGTGTCTTCAGGCGGCAGCAGCCCATAATGGTGCACGCACCCCCGGATGCCTGAAAACACTCCACCAACGGCTGACCTGTTTCCAGCAGGCGCACGATGTCGCCCAGCCGGATCTGGTCGGCGGGCTTAGCCAGAACCGCCCCTCCGCCACCGCCGCGCCGGGTGGCAACGATGCCTGCCTGCGCCAGCGCGGCCATGATCTTTGTCAGGTGATGGCGCGACAGGGCAAACTCGCTGGCAAGCTCGGCGGTCGAGAACCCGCGATCAGGTGCAGACGCCATCCGCATCAGCGCGCGCAGTCCGAAATCGGTGAAAGAGGTCAGGCGCATCGCGGCTCCACATGAATTGGTATTTGCAATACTTATTAACAGGCATTACTTCTGAAGCAAGCCTTGAATCAAGGAGCGCCCGACATGACTGTCCCCGATGCCCTTCGCAGTGCCCGTCCCGACGTCACCGCCGACCTGATGCGGCGCACCGGGCTGGATGACGCCATGTTGAGCCGGCTTGTTCACGGGTTCTATGATCGTGTGCGCCGTGATCCACTCTTGGGGCCGGTCTTTGCCGACCGCATAACAGACTGGGGGCCGCATCTGGACCGGATGGTAGAGTTCTGGTCCTCCGTTGCGCTGATGACCGGGCGCTACCACGGTGCGCCGATGCCCAAGCATTTGCCCTTGCCGGTCGAAGCGGAACATTTCGACCGCTGGCTGGATCTGTTCCGGCAGACCGCTCAGGAGATTTGCCCGCCCGCGGGTGCGGCCTGGGTGATCGAACGGGCAGAACGGATCGCGTCCTCCATCCACATGAACATCCTGGACGCACGAGACCGATATGGCCTCGCAGGTCTGCCGCCCCGTCTGTAAGAAAGGCAATCCGACATGACGAACGAGCCCCCGCTTGACGACCCCGCCGCCCTGACCACCTTCATAGAGACGCGCTATCATCAGGCCCACCGCGCGCAACTTCCCGACCTTGCAGCTTTGGCGCTGAAGGTCGAGCGGGTTCATGGCGCCAGCCCGGACGCCCCGATCGGGCTGGGCGCGCTGCTGCAACGCCTGATCGGCACACTGGAAATACACATGAAGAAGGAAGAGTTGATCCTGTTTCCCGCCATCCGGCGCGGCGGCGGGCCTGGCCTTGAAACCCCCATCGCGGTGATGCGCGCCGATCACGATGACCACCAGACCGAGGTGGCGCAGATCTGTCGTTTGACCCATGACCTGACCTTGCCGCCAGGCGCCTGCCGATCCTGGACCGCGCTATATGAAGGGCTGGGCACCTTCCTGCGCGACCTCAACGCTCATATCCGGCTGGAGAATGATGTGCTGTTTCCCCGGTTTGAACCTGCCGCCTGAGGCGTCATGCGCCCGCAATGCTTTCCAAGGAGAACCAGCTATGACCAGCAACCGTCTGCGCACTCCTGTCTGTACGCTTCTTGGCTGTGACCTGCCCATCCTGCTGGCTGGCATGGGCGGTGTGGCGCGATCCGAACTGGTCGCGGCTGTGGCGCAGGCGGGCGGCTATGGCATACTGGGCATGGTGCGGGAAACACCGCAACTGATTGCGCAGGAAGTCGCTGCGGTAAGGGCCCGCACCGATCGGCCCTTTGCCGTAAACCTAATCCCGGCGGCCACCGATCCTGCACTTCTGGATGCTGAATTGGGCACCTGTCTTGATCTTGGCGTACCGGCGATATGCTTTTTCTGGGATGTGGTGCCTGCGGCCGTTGCCCGGGCCAAGGCGGGCGGCTGTCTTGTGCTGCATCAAGTCGGCTCGCGCGACGCGGCCCGGGCCGCCGAGGCGGCGGGCGCGGACGTGCTTATCGTGCAGGGGGTCGAAGCGGGCGGCCATGTTCATGGCACGGTGTCTGCCCTCGTGCTGGTGGAACAAGTGGTCCGCGCGGTCACCCTGCCGGTCATCGCCTCGGGCGGATTTGCGACGGGGGCAAGCCTGATTGCCGCGTTGGCGCTAGGGGCGCAAGGCATCCATTGCGGCACGGCATTTCTGGCCACGGTCGAATCATTCGCCCATGACGAACACAAGGCACGCGTTCTGGCAGCGATGGCCGAAGATACAGTCCACACTGACATCTACGCACTGAACTGGCCGCCCAATACGCCGGTCCGGGTGATTCGCAATTCGGTGATCAAGGGCCTTGGCCCCAATCTCATGGGGCACCGGCCCGATCTGTTGCCGCAAGAGGTGATCGCCGCCGAGGACGGTCGCCCCCTGCTTAGATACAGCACCGACTCCCCCCTT
>Ga0209023_10006863_pt1 | contig 11859 bp, 10 predicted proteins | sample LakOneMetagenome_FD_187468 | JGI IMG/M metagenome (GOLD analysis project Ga0209023, IMG submission 187468) | Freshwater and sediment microbial communities from Lake Erie, Canada (SPAdes) (version 2) | ecosystem: Environmental > Aquatic > Freshwater > Lentic | place: Lake Erie, Canada...
GATCCGGTCGCGCCAGATGCGCCAGTGCACCCGGTACGCGCCGTATGCGGCGACCACGCCAAGGCACAACCACATGATCTGGCGGGCGACGATCGCCCAGCTGTTGCCCTGGGTCCGCACCGAGGTAACCGCGGAGGCGGAGTACACCATCACCACACCGAGCCCGCAGAGCAGTGCGACCGACACGAGCACGACCGTCATCGGGCTCGGGCCTCGTTGGACGACGGCGACTTCGGAGCGGCGCGGCGGCGACCCAGCTCCCGATCGCGCCGAGGGCCGGGGCTTCGTCGCCGATCTTGCGGACCGCTGCGACGTCGAGGACCTGTTGGAGTTGCTCGACCTCGTGGAGGTGGCTGCCTTCGACGACTTCTTGGTCGTGCGACGCTGCGGGGCGCCGCCCCGGCGGGTGGCGGTCATGACGCCGGCCCGTTCAGCACCAGGGCCCGGACGAGCTCGGCGAAGTCGTCGCCGCGCTCGGAGTACGACCCGTACCAGTCGAAGCTGGCGCAACCCGGCGACAGGAGCACCACATCACCGGGGACCGCCGCCTCGGCCGCGGCGCGCACGGCGCCGGACATGGATTCGGCGAGCACTCCGGGACGATCAGGGAACGCTGCGAGCACCTCACCTCCGGACTCACCGATGCCGACCACCGCTCGGACGTGACCGACGCCGTCGTGCAGCGCCGAGAGATCGAGGCCCTTGTTGCGACCCCCGGCGACGAGCACGACGGAGTCGAAGCCTCGAAGCGCTGCGAGCGTGGCGTGCGGGGCGGTCGCCTTCGAGTCGTCGAACCACCGCACGCCGGCGGACTCACCGACGAGCTCCACCCGGTGAGCAAGCCCTCGGAAGTCGGTGAGCGCGGCGCGCACGCCGTCGATCGACGCACCTCCGCAGAGCGCGGTCGCAGCAGCGGCGAGGGCGTTGGAGCGATCGTGGGGCAACGCCCGGTGCAGGTCCTCGACGCGCAGCAGCACCGCTGGTTCGCCATTCGGTCCGATCGGGCCGACGAGCGCATCGCCGTCCTGGTGGAACTCGACCGGCCGACCAGCCACCGACGGCGCCAGCCCGAAGCGCACAACGTCGGGTCCGTCGATGCCCAGGTCGCGGGCCAGGGCGGCTCGCTCGACACCGGCAGCGTCGACGACCGGGTCCTCCGCGTTCACCACCGCGACATCACCGACGCCCTGATCGGCCCATACCCGCGCCTTGGCCCGGCGATAGTCGTTCAAGCTGCGGTGCACGTCGAGGTGGTCGGGAGCGAAGTTCAGCCACAGTCCGACCCGTGGGGCGAAGCGGCGGCTGTGCGCCAGACGGAACGACGACGCCTCGACCACGAACACGTCGATGTCGGGATCGGAGATCGCTTCGACGAGCGGCGTCTCGAGGTTGCCGACCGCCGCGGCTCGCAGCCCGGATCTCTCCAACATGGCGGTCACGAGCGTGGTCACGGTGGTCTTGCCGTTCGTGCCCGTGATGGCGATCACGGGTCGGTCGTCCCACGCAGCGGCGAGGTCGAACTCGCTCAGCACCGGTCGCCCGTGTTCGGCCGCGGCTGAGAACAGCCGGTGGGTCTCGGCCAGACCGGGAGCGGGCACGACGGCGTCGACGGCGCCGACGAGCGCGTCGAGTTGTGCCGACGTCGGACCGAGCACCAACTCGGCGTCGATCTCCGAGGCAAGCTCCGCAGCTCCGGCCGGTTCGCGGTCGTCGCTCAGCACGACGTCCAGTCCGTGGCGAGCTGCTGCTCGCGCCACCGCGGCGTTGGTCACGCCGAGTCCGTGCAGCAGCAGCCGTTGCTCGGTCAGCTCCGACAGCGCTCGCTCAGCAGGCCCGGTCATGCCAGCCCGCCGGCACGGATGAACTCGCGGTAGAAGAGGCCGAGGCCGATCGCCGTCGTCGCTCCGGTCATCATCCATCCGCGGATGATGACCGTCGTCTCGGGCCAGCCGCCCAGCTCGAAGTGGTGATGGATCGGCGCCATGCGGAACACCCGCTTGCCTGTCGTGCGGAACGACGCGACCTGGATGATCACCGACATGGTCTCCATCACGAAGATGAATCCGATGATGGGCAACAGCACCACCGTCGAGCTGCTCAGCGCGAGCGCGGCGAGGCCCATGCCGATCGCGAGCGACCCGGTGTCACCCATGAAGATCTGTGCGGGTGCAGCGTTCCACCAGAGGAACCCGGCGCAGGCCCCCATCATCGCCGCAGCGACCACGGCGAGGTCCAGGCCGACGTTGATCTGGTACATGCCGGGGTGTCGGAAGATCCAGTAGCCGATGATCACGTAGGCGGAGAAGACGAGGATGGCGGATCCGGCGGCCAGGCCATCGAGCCCGTCGGTCAGGTTCACCGCGTTCGAGGTGCCGAAGATCACGAGGACCGCCCAGATCACCCAGACCCACTTGCCGATCGTCCAGCCGAGGTCGTCGAAGCGCCCGAAGCTGATCGTCGTGTGGACCTTGGTGCGCCAGAGGATGACGAGAGCGAAGGAGACCGCCACCACCAGCAGGCCGAGCGTCTTCGATCGCTTGTTGAGGCCCAGGTTGCGCTCGTTGGCGATCTTGATCCAGTCGTCGAGGAAACCGACGATGCCGGCGCCGGCGATCGCTCCCATCGTCGCAAGTCCGGTCCAGGTGAAGACGCCGTCATAGAGGTTCGAGGCGAGGTAGCCGCACACGCCGCCGACCACAATCGCGATGCCGCCCATCGTGGGCGTGCCGGCCTTGACCGTGTGGCCTTCCGGGACGTCTTCGTGGATCGGTTGGCCGATGTGGCGCCGGGTGAGCGCCGTGATGAGCAGCTTGGTGCCGACCAACGTGACGAGCGCTGCGATGCCGGTCGCGAGGAGCAGACGAATCATGTGGCGTTCCCCTGCCTGGCCCCGGGGCTGGCCGATGCCAGCTCGATCAGCACCTCGGCCGCAACTGTTCGGTCGTCGAACGGCGTGATCGTGCCACCGACGTCCTGGCCCTGCTCGTGACCCTTGCCGGCGATCACGACGATGTCGCCCGAGCGGGCCGTCACACAGGCGGCACGAATCGCGGCACGTCGGTCCGCAACGACGAGCGGCTCACCCGAGCACCCTGAGCGGATGTCGGCGATGATGCGAAGCGGGTCTTCGGAGCGCGGGTTGTCGGAGGTGATGACGACGACATCGGCAAGGTCCGACGCCACGCGGCCCATCCGTGGTCGCTTGGTGGCGTCGCGATCGCCGCCGCAGCCGAACACGACGAGGAGCCCACCGTCGGCCAGGTCCCGAGCAGTGCCCAGCACCGCCTCGAGCGCGTCCGGGGTGTGTGCGAAGTCGACGACGACCGCGAAGTCCTGACCAACGTCCACCGACTCGAATCGTCCCGGCACGACGGGCATGGTCGCGAGCGCCGCGACGATCCGGTCGTCGTCGACGCCGAGCGCAGCGCACGCCTCCGCAGCGAGCAGTGCGTTGGCCACGTTGTGACGTCCCGGCAGCGGGTAGGTCACGGCGCGCTCCCGCCACCGGAAGCTCGAGCCGGAGACGGTGGAACGGACCGGCTCTGCGTCACTCGGCGAGACGGCCAACATCGGGTGGCCGGCGGGTGCTGCATCGATCAGGAGCCTTCCGTGCACGTCGTCGACGTCGACGATGCCGGACCGGGAGTGCTCAGGATCGAACAGCATCGCCTTGGCGGCGAAGTACGCCTCGGGCGTCTCGTGGAAGTCCAGGTGGTCCTCACCCAGGTTGGTGAACACCGCGATGTCGAACACCATGGCGTCGACGCGGTGCAACGCCAGCGCATGCGATGACACCTCCATGGCGACGTCGGTGACGCCGGACTCGACCATGTCGGCCAGCTGCGACTGAAGGTCGGGCGCTTCGGGCGTGGTGCGCGCCCCGGTGAGCGTGCCGATCGCACGCACCTCACGCCCGACGGTCTCGAGCACGTGATGGATCGTGGAGACGACCGTCGTCTTGCCGTTCGTGCCGGTTACTCCGACGGTGCGCAGGTGTTGCGCCGGATGGCCGAACACCGCGGCTGCAGCGGGCGCCATCGCGGAGCGGACATCGTCGACCAGCAACTGCGGTACCGGTTGCGGCAAGGTCGACGGGTCGACCTCGTGCTGCACCAGGAGCCCGACCGCGCCCGCAGCCACCGCCGAGGCGGCGAACTCGTGACCATCAGCGGTCGCACCGACCACGCAGCAGAACAGTGCACCGGGAACGACCCGGCGCGAATCGTGGGTGACCGACAGCACCGACACCGGGGATGGCGCGCTCGAACCGAGCACGGTGGCGCCGAGGGTGGACGCCAAGTCCGCGATCGTCACCGTTGCTGCGCTCACCTGCTCGCTCCGCTCGTCGTGTGCGTGGACCGAACGGCTGGTCGTTGCCTCGGCCATCGGGTCATCCGTTTCCGGAGGATGCAATGGTGCTCGACGTCGAGCCTGAACTGGTGGAGCCCCGAGTGGAAGTCCCGCTCGAGGCGCCCGGCTGGGACCCACCAGCAGCGTTCGCTCCTTGTGTACCGCGCTGCGGAGTCACCGGTGTCGTTGTCCCTGCCGACTTCGTCGAGGCGCCCTTCGTCGAGGCGCCCTTCGTTGGGGTGCCAGCTGGTTTGGAGCTGTTCCCAGGGAGGATCGCATTGTCGGTCGCGGCCGACGTCGAACCCGCGGGAGCGGAACGGACCCGTGACGCGTCGCTGGCGTCCGGGCCTGCACCGGCGGCGCTGGCGCTGGGCGTTGCGCTCGGATCAAGTGCGGCACCGTTGGCCCCAGCGGTGGGAGCGATCGACAGCTCTCTGATCGCCAGTCGGGACAGGTCGCTGAACACCGGACCGGCCGAGGTCGAACCGGTCAGCCCCGACGCCGTGTCGAAGAGCATCACGGTCACCGAGACCTGCGGTCGATCGGCGGGCAGGAATCCTGCGAAGGTCGTGACGTGGTGGTAGTTGCCGTCGGGCCAGATGTACGCGTCGTTCGGATCGACCTTGGTCGGCGACGGCATACGACCGGTGCCGGTCTTGGCGGCGACGGGGTAGCCCGGCAGGTTCCACCGCTTGCCGGTGCCGCTCGCAACGACCGCCTGGAGCGCTCGACTCACCTTCGCTGATGTCGAGGCGGAGACCACACGCCGCGTCGCAGCGGCGGGAGCGGGTTCGAGTTTGCCGTCGTCGCCGATCGTCCCCTCGACGAGCCGAGGGGGCACGTAGATGCCCTGGTTCGCGATGACGTTGAAGGCCGACCACAGCTGCAGCACCGTGGCGGACTGGAAGGTGCCGATCGCCGCGGCCGCAGCGTCAGGAGGCGTCCACGTGCTCACCTTGGGGAGCAGCCCGGTGCTCTCCGCAGGGTGGCCGAGCGCGGAGACCTGACCGAAGCCGAAGTCGACGAGCGTCTGGTACAGCTTCTCCTTGCCGAGCTTCTGAGCGATCTGGATCGTGCCGACGTTGGAGGATTCTGCGACGATCTGGTCGACGTTCATCGTCTGGACGCCGTGCTCCTCGTTGTCGGTGAACTCCCGGTCATAGACGCGGATGGACGGCCCCACCTGGAACGTCGAGTTGTCGTCGATCACCCCCGCCTCGTAGGCCGCTGCGGTGGTGACGAGCTTGAACACCGAGCCGGCCTGGTACGCGTTCGACAACGCGAGCGGACTACTCGACAACTCGATCTGTCCGGTCGTCTCGTTGCGCTCGACGCCCGCAACGGCGAGGAGCTCGCCGGTCGAGGGACGCCCGACGATTGCGATGCCGCCCGCTGCCCGTGCGTTCGCCGCCCCCTTGGAGAGGATCTGCTCGGTCTCGTACTGCAGGGTGCGATCCAACGTCACCTGGACGTCGGACCCGGGCCTCGGCGGATCGAGCACCCGGGAGCCGTCGGTGATCGTCTCGCCCTGCGCTCCCCGTTCGACGACCTGCTTGCCGGGCGTGCCCTGGAGCACCTTGTCGTACGCGGCCTCGACGCCGGCCCGAGGACCGGGGCCGTCCGGCCCGAGCGTGCCGATAACCCGGACCCCCGAGTCCCCGCTCGGGTGGACGCGCTCGGTGATCGGGTCGACCATGAGCACGCCTGCCATGTCCTGCTTGGCCAACGCGATGTCAGCCTTCTTCGCCAAGTCGACGTCTGCGTACTGCGCCACCTTGACCCAGCGAGCGTCGACCTTGGCGTCGAGGATCGCCGTGGCGACCGGCTCCGGGTCGAGGTGGAGCAGGCCGGCGAGCTTCGTGGCGAACTCGCGCAGCATCGAGTCGTCGCTGATGCCGGCCTTGGCGAGCAGCACCTTGTTCACCGCGACCGTGCTGCGGGGCACCGAGATGGCGAGCTCGGTGCCGTTGCGATCCAGGATCGATCCCCGTTGGGCGTCGATCCGCTCGGTCCGCTGGCGTTGCTCGACGCCCTGGGCCGCGAGCGTGGAGGCATCGGCGAACTGCACGCTCACCAGCTTCGCGAGCGGGAGGAGCGCCAACACGCCGAACGCCGCGACCATGCCCCAGAGGCGGCGGCGCGCACGCATCGGGTCGATAGGCGCAACCCGGGCCCGACGATGCGGGGCAGCGACGCGGGTGCTGGTCGAACGGGTGTCCGGACGACGCGGCCCTCGGGAGCTCGACGTCATCCCGCCGCAACCTCGGTGCCGTCAGGCGCGCCGTCCTTGGTGGGTCCAGCGACCTTGGTTGCAGATCCGGGCGTCGGACGCGTCGGCTCAGGGGCGACGGTCACCGACGGGATCACTGCGATGGGCCCCGGCTCGACCAGTCCCGCAGTGCCGGCACCTTCGAGGACGTGCGCTGGCGACTCGGCCTGGATCACCTCGATACGCAGATCGCGGTTGCGGTCGTGTGCTCTGGCCGTGGCCGCCGCGACCTTGTCGGCCTCCTCTTGGAGCGCAATCCGCTGGCTCTGGATCGCAACCGACACGACCAGGGCCGCGAACGTTCCGACGATGCAGATCGTCACGATCGCTCGCCACCCCATGTCTCGATGTCCGCTCCGGTCCCCGCTGAGCACGCGCAGACGCGGCCCGACCGACTCCTGGGGGAGCGGCCGGGCCGACGTGCGCGACCGCGCCCGTGGGGGCGCGGTGCTGCCCGACTGGCGGGCGCGGGCGGAGCGGACTGCGGTCACGCAGACTCCGGGATGAGCCGCTCGGCGGCCCGGATGCGAACGCTCTCGGCGCGTCGGTTGTTGGCGATCTCTTCGTCGGTCGCCTTCCATGCACCGCGCTTGAGGAGCCGGACGGTCGGCTCGGCGCCGCACACGCACGGCAGACCCTGCGGGCAGGTGCATCCGCCGCTCTCCGCGTCACGCATGGCCTGCTTGACCATCCGATCCTCGAGCGAGTGGTACGACATGACGACCATCCGCCCCCCGGGGGCGAGCACCGCCATCGCGCCATCGAGCGCCTCGGCGAGCTGGTCCAGCTCCCGGTTGACCTCCATGCGGATCGCCTGGAACGTGCGCTTGGCGGGGTGACCGCCGGTACGACGAGCCGCGGCCGGGATCGCGGCCCGGACGACCTCGGCGAGGTGTGCGGTGTTCTGGATCGGTCGGGCATCGACGATTGCTCGGGCGATCCGCCCGCCGAATCGCTCCTCGCCGTAGGTCTCGATGACCCGGGCGAGCTGCGGGAACGAGTACTCGTTCACGACGTCGACGGCGCTGAACGCCTGACGGCGATCCATCCGCATGTCAAGCGGTGCTCCCGAGCGGTACGAGAAGCCTCGTTCGGCTTCGTCGAGCTGCGGTGATGACACTCCGAGGTCGAACAACACGGCACTCACTCCCTTGGTCTCATCGGCTGCGCTCGTTGCGCCTGTCTGGTCGGTCTGGTCTGTCTGGTTCGGCTGGGCGGTCTGGTCCGAATTTGCGCGTTCCGCAGCGAGCGTCTCGTTCACGATCCGTTCCAAGTCCTCGAAGCCGGACCGGACGATGCGGACCCGATCGCCGAAGCGGGCAAGGCGAGCCGAAGCGGCAGCGATCGCGACGTCGTCACGATCCAGTCCGAGCAGACGGAGACCGGGGTGGGCGTCGAGGACGGCTTCGGCGTGGCTCCCGCCGCCGAGGGTGGCGTCGACGTAGATCCCGTCAGGCACGTCTCGGAGGAGGTCCACGATGAGCTCGACCATGACAGGGGCGTGCACGAACGACGACGGGCCGCCCCCACCGCTCGCGTCGTCGCCGCCAGGACGAGGCGTGTCGGGTTCATCGACCACGAGCTCCCGATCCGACGGAGGGACGGTGGTTCCATCCCCGGTGGTCGATCCCCTGACGACGCGACGACCGCCGGGATGTCTCCCCGGACGGCACGGCATGGCGCGGACGGAGCTCTGGGCCAACCTTCGCGTCGGCCAGGGGATCGACCGCCGGAGACGGCGGCATGAGGGTTGATGGGGCTGGGACCGCGGGGCTCACAGGAACTCCAGCGAGCGGAACTTGTCGGCGATCGACGGGCCGGTCTCGGCCTTGGCCTCGACCGCTGCTTCCCTGCGCGCCCACTCGGCGCTCGAGAACACCGAGAAGTAGCGGATCGACCCGACGAGGGTGACGTCGCGACCCAGTCCCGTCTTGTCGCGCAGTCGCTGCGGCAAGGAGATGCGGTTCTGAGCATCCGGGGTGAACGGCGAGACGAACGAGACGATCGAGAGCAGTTCGTCGCGGGTGAACTGGCCCGACTCCTCCAAGCGGAGCCGGTAGCGGTCCCACTCCTCGGTGGTGAACAGCGCCGCGTAGTCCTCGATCAGGGCGGCGATGCCCCCGTCGGCAAAGGCGGACCGGTACGGCGACGGCAGCACGAGACGTCCCTTGACGTCGATCGTGTGCTCGTAGGTGCCGTAGATGTCCACGCCCACTCCGGGTCGGGTGCTCGGGGCGACCGATCCGACCGTGCAGCCGGGAGTCGCAGCGAAAGGGAGGGCGGTACGGTTCTCCCCGCACCTCGGAGCGCCACGCTGCCCCCCGTTCCTCCACTGCGACCCACCCTAAACCACTTTCACCCACCGAACAACGACGAGAGCGGCCTAATTCGCGCGCTTCGCGCGAATTACAAGAGTGATGTTCGCAACTCGGGACATCCGCCGGCCCCACACGCCCCCACGTGTCCCGAGAACCAGACCCTGCGCACACCCGTGCAACTCGGGACATCCGCCGGCCTCAGATGCCCGTAGATGTCCCGAGAACCGGGGAGGTCAGGGCAACGCGGGGACGAGTCGCTCCACCACGTCCCACCCGGACGGCACTACCGCGCCCGCCCGATCCACCAGCGCGGTACGTATAGAGGCGCCCAGCGACTCGCCGCCCCACTCGACCCCACCAGGCCGATCAGCCCCACCGCCCCACTCGGCCCCACCAGCGGAACCGAGCCCGGCGCCCGCCGTGGCACGAAGCGCGCCGAGCAGCAGTTCGGGCTCCCACCGTGAGTACGCGATGCACTGGAATCGAGCGCCGAAGCGCGTGCGACGCTGCGAGATGCCGAGGACCTTGCGGCCGTCGACCGACAACTCCCCAGGGCCCAGCGCCGCGAAGCACGCCACACGACCGGCCACCCGATCGCTCACCCCTCGTTGGTGCAACACCGCCGGACCTGAAGCCGCCTGACCTGAAGCCGCCTGACCTGAAGCCGGAGTTCCAACAGGCACGGCACTCGCATCGGCGGACAACCCGCCCGCCCCCTCGGCGACGAGTTCGAGCCGCAGTGCCCGAGCCCAGGCGTGGCCGAGCCACCAGGTCGCGCGTTCCACGTCGTCATCTGCGAGCGGGTCGCCGGCCGGTAGAACCACATCGACCCACACGTGCTCGCCGGGCACCAACAGGACCGCTCCCCCTCCGGATCGGCGACGGGCGAGCTCCCAGCCGCGATCGGCGACGACACCCAGATCGAGATCCGCGTCGGGCTGGGTGCTGCCGAGCACCAGAGCGGTGCGGTCGACGTGGTGGACGACCACGGCCCGCCGATCGATCGGATCATCAGCGGCGCGGTCGTGCAGTTCTTGTGCGGATCCGTGACGGTGCAGCACCGTCCACTTCGACACGCTCGATGTTCCCACGGTCTCATTCTCACCCCAGCCCATCGGGTCGATGCGCCACACCACCGACCGCGACCGCTGCGTAGTCTCCGTGGCATGACTTCGAGCTCGCGGGGACGACGCCGGGCCGCCCGCGTCATCGTGTTCGACCCGCACGACCGAGTGCTGCTGATCGAAGGGCGTGACCCGGCCGGGCACAACGCCGGAGGTTGGTGGGAGATCCCCGGCGGAGGCATCGACCCCGGCGAGGAGATCGAAGCCGCAGTCCGTCGGGAGCTGTGGGAGGAGTCGGGCATCCGCGACGCTGACATCGGCCCGTGCGTGTGGACCCAACAGGTGACCTACTCGTTCGGCGGTTGGCGCTTCGAGCAGGACGAGTGGATCCACGTCGCCCGTTGCGACGGCACGACCACAGGGCCGGGCGGCCTGGAGCACCTGGAGGCGATCGCGTTCGGGGAGCAGCGATGGTGGGCGGTCGAGGACGTCATCTCGCACCGTCCGCGCACGATCCCGTACCGCATGGTCGAGTTCCTTGAAGACCTGGCGGCCGGCACGCTGCCCGACGTACCGATCGACATCACGCCAGCGGAGCACCACGTCGAAGCCTGGCGCAACCACAGCCTCTGACCCGGGCTATCGACCCGTAGACCCGTAGGACCGCGGGTCTGGGTCGCTGCGGACGGTCGTCGCCCTAACCCGATTCCAGGGGTCGGGTCCGGCACCACTCCAGGTAGGTGACCAGGTCGCGGCCGACTGCCCGGGGTGATGCTCCGGTGCCGTCGCCGCCGTTCGCTGTGATCATCCGGAACCGGAGGTAGGCGGGATCCGGCAGCGGCAGGTGCGGTGCTCGCCGCCACCAACCGTCGGGAGCGAGCACCAACGCCTGTCGCACCCCGGTGACCCACAGGTCCGGCCGACGCAACACCGCGAGCAACGCGGGCACCGGGAGCCGCACGGATCCAAGCGCTCCTGATCGTCCCATCACGCCGCTCCCACACCCAGATCGACACCCGCACCCAGATCGACACCCATGCCGCGGAAGCCGACCGCCGCCGCTCCCACGATCGGCCCGTCGGACCCCACGCCCGAGGGCACCACCCGGGCCCCTCGGGAGAACTCCAGACGGGCGCAGCGGTCGACTTCGGCGTTCGCCGCGGCGAAGAACGCGTCGCCGAACCCCAGCGCGACCGAACCTGCGACCACGGCCAGGCGCAGGTCGAGCAGGTTCGCCACCGACGCCACGGCACGACCCACCAACCGACCGGCGACGACCCGTTCCGCGGCGGTCGCCTGGGCCGCGGGCCGCCCGGTCGCAGCAGCGATCGCGGTGCCTGACACCTGCGCCTCCAGGCACCCGGTTGCACCGCACACGCACCGCCGCCCGAGCGGATCGACGATCACGTGACCGATGTGGCCGGCGTTGCCTGCAGTGCCGTCGAGCAGGCGCCCATCGAGGACGATCCCACCGCCGACGCCGGTCGACACGACCATCGCCAGGTAGTTCGACACGCCCCGAGCAGCACCGATCCACCCTTCGCCCAACGCCAGCGCCTTGGCATCGTTGTCGACGAACGTGGGCAGTTCGAAGTGCTCCGAGAGCCTGGAACGAAGCGGGAACCCTTGCCACTGGTCGATGTTGAGCGGCGATACGACTGCACCGCCGAGCGTCATCGGTCCGCCGCATCCGACGCCGAGCGACACCAGCGCCGCTGGCTCCACCCCGTGGTCCACGGCGGCGGCGCGAACCGACGTCAACAGGTCGATGACCGATGCGAACAGATCCTCTCCTTCGGTGCCGGCGGTGGGTCGGCGGTCACCGACGAGGACGGCGCCGCCTTCGGTGACCACCGCC
>Ga0209023_10006864_pt1 | contig 11857 bp, 12 predicted proteins | sample LakOneMetagenome_FD_187468 | JGI IMG/M metagenome (GOLD analysis project Ga0209023, IMG submission 187468) | Freshwater and sediment microbial communities from Lake Erie, Canada (SPAdes) (version 2) | ecosystem: Environmental > Aquatic > Freshwater > Lentic | place: Lake Erie, Canada...
CCCGGTCCTCACGAGGTCGTACTCGTAGCAGTTGAGTTCGTACTGATTGCCCCAGGGGTCGGCGAGATCGAAGGCCCAGCACAGGTCGAAGTCGACGAGGTCGGTGCATTCGAGTGGCTCGCCGTTCGGGTTGGCGATGCCGCAGGGGAGCGAGCGGGCGAACGCGACGAACGTCTCGGCGTCGACGCTGAACGCGACGGCACTGCGCTGCGGAACCATCGGGTTGTCCGTCGTCGCCTCGAACAGCGCCAGCGTGGTGTTGCCACCGTCTGCCGAGATCTGCAGCGGGCCACCCTCGAACCCGTTGGCCCAGAAGTCGAGCGCCTCCACCGGCTCGAAGCCCAGGTGTTCGGCATACCAACGAGCGGCCTCGGCACGATCCGGCACGCGGATGTGCACGTGATCGAGCCGCCCCATTCGAAAGGCCGATCGCTCCGGCTGCATCTGCGCAGCGTAGAACTCGAACGGCGCCGTGGCTCAGCGGAACCGGCTGGGTGTGCCCGCGTGTCAGAGGTGAAACGCCTCCTTCGACCGCTCCGGGTCGTAGACAACGGTGGCCACGACAGCGAACCCCACGGCAAAGGCGGCGAGCACGCCGAGCGGGCGACCCAGGTCTGCCAGGCTGCCTCCGAAGATGGCGCGCTGGAAGGCACTCATCATCCAGTACACCGGAGATGCCGGGGCGATCCGGCGCGTCCAACTCGGCAGCATCGCCACCGGGAACAGGCCGCCGCCCACTGAGGTCAACGCCAGCGCACCCAGGTAACAGAAGACGTTGTACAACGCGTTCGACGAGCTGATGGCGAAGGCCATGAAGGCGTAGGCGACCAACATCGCGCTCGACGCCAGCACCGCTACAGCGACGCCCCCAACCGAGCCGTCGACGTGGAGCCCGAAGATCACGAACCCGACCGCGAAGAGGATCACGAACTGCGCGACGAGGTGGGCGAACATCACCGAGCACTTCGAGGCGATCAGCTCGAGCGGTCTCACCCGTGCGGCTCGGAGTCGCGACAGCATCCCCGAGTCGTGATCGCCGAACAACGAATAGCCCATGAAGATCAAGGTCATGAACGAGATGAGACAGGCCATCCCGGGGATGGCCTGTTCGGAACCGTTCGCTCCCGGGCGGCCACCCAACAGCAGTGCGAGCCGACTCGCGTCCAGCAGGAACGCGGCGAGCGCGATCGGGATCGCCAGGAACACGACTCGCGGCACGATGCCCCGAACGGCACGGCGCGCTTCGTGGCGGGTCAGCGAGCGGACTCGACCAAATGATGTCGTGGTGGTCATCGGTCCCGGCCGACCTTGATCGCGTTGGGGTCGAACCGCCACGCGCCGATCAGTCCGAACCCGGCACCGAAGGCCACCAGCGCGCCGACCGGACCGCCGACCGATCCGAACCCGAGTCCGTCCAGGTAGAGGTGTCGCGACCCCTTCATGAACCAGTACATGGGGCTGACGGGTGCGACGGTGCGTGCCCAGGAGGGCAACACCTCGAGCGGGACCAGCGCGCCTCCGAGTGCCGTGAGCACCAACGTGCCCACGTAGGTCCACGCGTCGAACACCGCGTTGGAGGGGGACAACACGAACCCGCAGAAGCCGTAACCGATGGCGCACACCACCAACCCGCCGAGCAGCGCGGCCAACCCCGGCCAGCTCGACGGGGCCGGCAGGTCGAACAGCGCGCCGCCGACCGCCAGCAGCACGGTCGTGAACACCACCATGTGCAGGATCCAGTCGAGCACCTTGGCGGTCAGGATCTCGCGCATGGTGGCGCGGGTCGCTCGGACCCGATTCCACACGCCCCACGTGTGCTCGCTGTACAGGAACAGGCCGATGTGCTCTGTGAACATGAAGCTGAACAGCACCAGCTGACCCGGCACGATGAACTCGGATCCGTTGCTGTTCGGGTAGCCGAGGTGGTTCACGAACCGGCGCATCCCCTCGCCGAGGAATGCCATCAGTGCCAACGGGATCACCAGGTACAACAACACCGGGATGAACAGCCGGGTGGTGTACTTGGTGTCCTTGCGGAACAGTGCGAGCGTGCGTGAGGCGCTGCTCATCAGCTCGGTTCGTCGGCGAAGGTGCGGCCGGTGAGGTTGGCGAACACATCGTCGAGATCGCCGTCGATGACGTTGAGCGACCGGATGTCTCCTACCGCAGGTCCGAGTGCCAACAGCAGCCCCCCGACGTCGGCATCGGGGGTGTGGGACCGCACGATCAGTCGGTTGCCCTCGGTCTCGGTGGTCAGTCCGGTCGGCTCCAGTGGGGGAGGGGAGCCGTCGAAGGTGACTTCGATGCGACCCATGGCGTGGGCGGCCAGCAGCTCGGCGACGGTGCCGGTGGCGATGATCGTGCCCCGGTCGAGCACGCTCACGTGCGCGTCGAGCTCGGCCACCTCGGGCAGGTAGTGAGTGGAGTAGCAGACGGCTGCGCCGTCGGCCGCGGTGGCGGTGACGACCTCGAGGATCGCGCTGCGAGTGGCAGGGTCGACCCCGGCGGTCGGCTCGTCGAGGATCACCAACTGGGGGTGGCCGAGCAACGCGATGGCGTTGTGGGCGCGTCGACGTTGGCCGCCCGACAGCTCGGTGGCCTTGCGACCGAGCAGGTCCGCGATGAGGAAGGCCTCTGCCACCCGGTCCACCTCGGCGCGCAGCGCGGTGCCCGACAGCCCAGCCAACTCACCGAACAGTTGAAGGTTCTCCTTCACCGACATCATGGGGAAGAGCGCCTCCTCCTGAGGCGCGTACCCGAGGGTGAACGAGTCGCGGTCCGACGGACGAGCGATCACGGTGCCCCCGAGCGCGAGCTCGCCCGCATCGGGCTCGATCAGACCCACGATGATGCCCGCCAGCGTGGACTTGCCTGCGCCGTTGGGGCCGATGAGCGCGCGCACGGTACCGGCGGGGATCTCCAGATCGACGTGACGCACCGCCTCGATCGGCGGATCGCCTGGGTAGGTCTTGCGGATCCCCCGAGCGCTCAGCACGTCACTGCTCGTTCGCCAGTTCGCGTCGGAGATCGATGACGTCGTCGGGCGTGTCTCTGCGCGCACCGGGTGGAGTAGGCGACCACAGACACGTCGGCTCGGCCGCCAACTCGGTCGGCCAGTCGTAGGAGAACTCGATGCCCTCCACCAGCGCAGTGATGTGATCGACGACGTCCTCCACGTGCACGATCATGAGCGCGGACGGTTCGATCCGTGAAGTTCCCGGCACCAGGTAGTCGAACTCGTGGAACACCTCGACGCCCATCGCCCGGTACAACCCGACCAACGGCAGGTTGCAGATGCTCACGACGGTGTCCATGTGCAATTGGTCGACGAGGAACCGCAGACCACCGAGCAAGGTGACGAACACACCCGGCACGTTGCGGACCGTTGCCGCGGACACCACGCGAGCGACCTCGACAGTCCGGTCGCGTCGGTCGCCCAGTTCGTCGATGAGGTCCATGTACGTCGAGAGCGGAAGCACCTGGGCCAGCTCGGGTTCGAAGTAGCGAAGTGGGAGTGCGCGCACCGAGCCGAACGGGACATGGCGCGATCCGTCGCGCCACGATGCCAGGGCGACCCAGCTCAACCGGTCGAGCGGGCGCTCGGCATCCGATCGCATCACCCGCCGATAGTCGACCTCGTTGTAGCCCTCGGCCCGCAGCTGATGCACGACCGAATACGTGTCCTGATCGGCGGCCAACTTCAGTGTCACCACGGTCGTCGACGGCGCGCCGAAGCTGGTCATCTCGAGGAGCCCGCCACTGGCTCGATCATGGTCGTCTGTGCCTCCCGCGCAGCGCGATGAACTGAGTTCCGCCCCTCGATTCCGCCGAAGGGCGGGGTCAGTCTCGCTGACGGCAGGCAATCAGTGCTACGAAAAGTCGTCCCCCCGCATCGGTGCTTCGCCCGGCGGGTCGGTGTGGTCAGCGCCGTTCGAAACGCAGGTGAACGACCGCGTCGGTGGCGACCCGTTCCACGCATCGGTAGGACGGTGGCGGCGACGACTCGGGGAAGACTCGCTCCCCGGCCCCGATCAGCATCGGCACGAGCACGATGTGGAGATCGTCGATGAGCCCAGCCGCGAGGTATTGCTGGATCGTCGCTGCGCCGCCCGAGAGTCGAACGTCCTTGCCATCGGCCGCGGCGAATGCCTGGTCGAGTGCATCGTGGATTCCGCTGGTGACGAAGTGGAAGGTCGTGCCACCTTCCATCGGAATGGATTCACGGGGATGGTTCGTGAGCACGAATGTCGGCGCGTGATACGGCGGGTTGGGCCCCCACCAGCCCTTCCAGCCGTCGTCGGTCCATGGACCGCGCGAGGTCGTGAACATGTTGCGACCGAGGATGGTGGCGCCGATGTTGTCGAAGCTGTGCGCGACGTAGGGGTCGTCTGCGTTCTCCTCGCCCCCGTCCATGCCCAACATCTGGCGGCCGCTCCGCGTCGCGAACATCCAGTCGGTGAACCCCTCGACGTGGTCGCCGAACGGCTGCTCGAGTCGTTGGTTGAGCCCCGCTGCGTAGCCGTCGATCGACATCATGAGGCAGCGGACGACCAGCTTCTGGTTCGTGGTCATCTTCTGCACCTGTCCGTCGGCTTCGGGCTCGATCGACGGGCTGGATGACGAGGCGGTCATGGGGGGTCCTTCCTGGAGGGTGTGGTGCGGTCGAGAGGGCGTTCGAGCGGGTCGGGGCGAGCCGACCAGTGAGCTCGATAGGGCGCGAGCCAGGAGTCGAGCTCGGCGAGTGGCTCGGCCCGCAGGTGATTGATGCGCCGTTGTGCTTCTACGGCAAGCAATATATGAGGCAGAGGTCACCGCCTGCGTGTGAGAGTCAGCGGGTGGAAGATCATCGACCGCCCCGAGTGTCGGGCGACGAACGAGCGACGCTGACCGTCGCCCTGCAGTACACGCGTGAGTCGATCATCCGAAAGGTCGACGGGATCACCGACGACGAGGCCCGACGGTCACCGGTGCCCACCGACACCTCGTTGCTGTGGCTGGTTCGTCACCTGGCGTTCGCCGAGGCGATCTGGGTCATCCATCGATTCGCCGGCCGGGAGATGCCCCCTGGATTCGGTCCTGGGGTCGGACCCGACGCATCGCTGGCTGAAGCGATCGAGTTGTATCGCGACATCTGGGTGGAGGTGGACGCGATCATCGCCGGCGCGGAGCTCGACCAGCTGTGCGCCGGTTTCGACGACCAGGCGAACCCCGACCTGCGGTGGGTGATCGTGCATCTGATCGAGGAGACGGCTCGCCACGCCGGCCACGCCGATGTGCTCCGGGAACTGCTCGACGGGGCGACCGGTCGCTGAGACCTGGCACCTACCATCGTCGCCATGACGCGCGAGCACCCTGCCGATCGTCACGATCTGATCCGCGTGCGGGGCGCTCGCGTGAACAACCTCAAGGACGTCAGCGTCGAGATCCCCAAACGCCGGCTCACCGTGTTCACCGGTGTGTCGGGTTCGGGCAAGAGCTCGCTGGTGTTCGGCACGATCGCGGCGGAATCGCAGCGCATGATCAACGAGACGTACAGCACGTTCGTGCAGGGTTTCATGCCCACGCTGGCCAGACCTGACGTCGACGTGATGGACGGGCTGACCACGGCGATCATCGTCGACCAGGAACGAATGGGCGCCAACGTGCGCTCGACGGTCGGCACCGCCACCGATGCCAACGCCATGTTGCGCATCCTCTTCAGTCGACTCGGCACGCCGCACATCGGCGGACCCAACGCCTTCTCCTTCAACACCGCCACCATCAGCGGCTCGGGTGCCGTGAAGATCGAGAAGGCCGGAGGCACCACCACCGAGAAGCGCTCGTTCTCGCGTGCCGGCGGCATGTGCACGTGGTGCGAAGGAATGGGCTCGGTCAACGATTTCGACCTGACTGCGCTCTACGACGACTCGAAGTCGCTCAACGAGGGTGCGCTCACCATCCCCGGCTACAGCATGGACGGCTGGTTCGGCCGAATCTTCCGAGGGTGCGGCTACTTCGACCCCGACAAGCCGATCAAGAAGTACACCAAGAAGGAACTGCAGGATCTCCTGTACAAGGAACCCACCAAGATCAAGGTCGAGGGCATCAACCTGACCTACTCGGGGCTGATCCCGTCGATTCAGAAGTCGATGTTGTCGAAGGACGTCGACGCCATGCAGCCCCACATTCGGGCGTTCGTCGAACGGGCGATCAAGTTCGACGTGTGCCCCACCTGCGGGGGATCGCGGCTGAACGACCTGGCTCGATCGTCGAAGATCAACGGCATCAACATCGCCGAGGCCTGCGCCATGCAGATCAGCGATCTGGCGGAGTGGGCGGCGGGGTTGCAGGAACCGTCGGTGGCGCCACTGTTGGAGTCGCTGCGGCACGCCTTGAACTCGTTCGTCGAGATCGGCTTGGGGTACCTCTCGCTCGATCGACCCTCGGGCACCCTGTCGGGTGGCGAGGCGCAGCGCACCAAGATGATCCGCCACCTGGGTTCGTCGCTCACCGACGTCACCTACGTGTTCGACGAACCGACCATCGGGCTGCACCCCCACGACATCGAGCGGATGAACGAACTGCTGCTGCAGCTGCGCGACAAGGGCAACACGGTGCTCGTCGTCGAGCACAAACCCGAGGCGATCGCCATCGCCGATCACGTCGTCGACCTCGGCCCGCTCGCCGGCACCGGCGGTGGGGAAGTGGTGTTCGAGGGCACGGTCGAGGGCCTGCGCGCCAGCGACACGCTGACGGGCCGGCACCTCGATGATCGCGCCGCGATCAAGGATTCGGTTCGAGCGCCGACCGGCGCGATGGAGGTTCGCGGAGCGACCAACCACAACCTGCAGGACGTCGACGTCGACATCCCGCTCGGGGTGCTCGTCGTGCTGACCGGCGTGGCCGGGTCGGGCAAGAGCTCACTGATCAGCGAGTCGGTGTCGGGCCGCGAGGGCGTGGTCACCGTCGACCAGGGCGCCATCAAGGGATCGCGCCGCAGCAACCCCGCCACCTACACGGGATTGCTCGACCCGATCCGCAAGGCGTTCGCCAAGGCCAACGGGGTGAAGCCGGCGCTGTTCAGCGCCAACTCCGAAGGCGCGTGTCCGGCCTGCAACGGCGCGGGGGTGATCTACACCGACCTCGGCATGATGGCCGGCGTTGCCATCGTGTGCGACGAGTGCGAAGGCAAGCGCTTCGGGGCCGAGGTGCTCGAGTACCACTTCGGCGGCAAGAACATCAGCGAGGTGCTGGCAATGTCGGTGAGCGAGGCCGAGGTGTTCTTCGGTGCGGGCGAGGCCGCGACGCCGGCCGCGCACAAGATCGTGGCGCGCCTGGCCGATGTCGGGCTCGGCTACCTGACACTCGGCCAACCCCTCACGACGCTGTCGGGTGGTGAGCGTCAGCGGGTGAAGCTCGCCACCAACATGGCCGAGCAGGGCGGTATCTACGTGCTCGATGAGCCGACCACCGGTCTGCACCTCGCCGACGTGGAGCAACTGCTCGGCCTGCTCGATCGACTCGTCGACTCCGGCAAGTCGGTGATCGTCATCGAGCATCATCAGGCCGTCATGGCGCACGCCGATTGGATCATCGACCTGGGACCGGGTGCCGGCCACGACGGAGGTCGGATCGTGTTCGAAGGCACCCCCGCCGACCTCGTCGCCGGTCGCCCGACTCTCACCGGCGAGCACCTCGCGGCCTACGTGGGCGCCTGAACCAGGACCTCAGGACAGGTACTTGATGGTGGAGCGTCCGATGGTGCGCTCGGCTCGATCCGACGAGGCGGCCAGGCGGGTCGCCAACTCGAGCACCTCGGGCCGCATCTCGGGAAGTCGCTTGCCGATAGACCGCAGCGCCATGGCGATCGCCTTGCCGACCAAGTGCCGCTCATCGCTCGCCTCCCGCTCGATCAGCCCGAGGCCGGCACGGAACCGCGCCGCTCCGGCGCGGCGGTCGTGCAGCGCCAGCGCCCACAGCAACGCGAAGCCGGCGCGCTTCACCATCTCCTGATCGATCGAGGCCCACTGCGCGACCTTCGACCAGGCGTGCGGCGTGCGGTCGAAGAGGTTGAAGCAGAACGTGTCGACGATCGCCCAGTTGTCGAACTCGGCGCACCACTCGTCCATCTGCTCTGAGGTGACGGCTGCCGGATCATCGATGAGGCTGGCGATCATTCGCGCCTCGTACCACCCGGTGGCCCAGAGCTCCGTTGCGAGGCCGTGATCGGTGCCGAGCGGCTTGGCGATCACCTTCATCTTGGCCATGGTCACGCCGAAGGCCTGCTCGGTGTGGATGCCGTACCGGTCGGACATGTCGGCGCGGACCTTGGGGTCGGCTGCGGCACGGAGCTGTTCGAGGATGTCGTCCACCACGGATCTGACCTTCGTCGTCGTGACCTCAGGATCTCATGGGGTCGATCGCCCGGTGCAACGTTGCGACGATGGTTGCCACCGAAGCGCGCGGCCCGAGCGTCGCCACACCGTCCGGGACGGCTTGGTCGAGGGGCCCGTGCACGACCACCGGTGGGCACTTCGTCGCGCACGTCAGCATGGCCGGGAGGACCTCGGCGGACTCAGCGGTGCGCCGGTCCAGCATCGACAGCACGACATCGGCCCCTTCGAGCGCCGAGCAGGACTGTTCGTGAGCGACCGGGCAACGACGTCGTGGTGTCGGCCCCTCGCAAAAGGCCACCTCGAAGCCCTCGCGCTCGAGCACCGAGGCGACGATCCATGGTGAACCCTCGGCCGGACACTCGAGCAGCACCCGTGGTCGCGGCTCGGCCTCGTCGGACCACGGCACATCGGGTGGCTTCAGCCACTGGCCGCGGGCCAGGAGGTGGGTGAGTCGAACGGCCATGACACTGCTCCTCGTCCTCGGTGCCCGTGATCGGGCGTCGACGCTCATCGAACTGCGTGGGCCCGGCCACGCACAGGGCATTTGGTCACATCGTGAACGCGAGCCGTCAGATCGTGACGACCTGTGGCCCCACGACCAGCACGGGTGAGGTGCATGACCGTGTGACCGCGAGCGCGACGCTCGACTCTCGGAGGCGCTGAAAGGCGTCGCGACCCTTGGTGGCGATGGCGACGATCGACCGCGGCTGATCCGAGGCGGCACCGACGATGAGCGACGCCGGGTCGGTGCCACGCAGATGGACGCGCGTGATGTCGACCGGTTCATTCGTGAGCTGGCGCGCCAGGCGGTCGACTGCGGCGCTCGGCGTGCCGTCGGCGGTGACCTCGAGCAGCGTGGGACTCAAGCCCAGCCCGTCCTGCGCGCCCACCAGCAAGGGGACGAGGCGCTCACTGTTCGGGCTGCCGTCGACGCAGGCAAGGAGTGACTCGTAGCCGAGCAGCGGGTCCGGCGCGGTCGCGTGGGGACCCACGAGCACGACGGGTCGCGTGGAGTCGCGGACCAGCGAGTCGGCCACGCTGCCCAGCAGCAGCTCGGTCACCGGTCGTGACGCCTGCGTTGCCACGACCACGACGCAGTGACGGTGCCGGCCGATCGCGGCGAGCAGGCCGTCATGCACGGCGCGAGACTGGCGTACCTCGACCTCGACGTCCCCATCGAGATTCGCCGCGATCTCGCCGATCCGGTCGAGGAGCCTGCTCACGGCGTCGGTGGAGGTGCCGGCACCGGTCAACAGCAATGGCACTTTCAGCTGGTTGGCAAGCGCGACGGCGATGGGGACGGCCCGAATCGACGACGGGGTGCCGTCGACCGGCACGAGGACTCTGTTGAACAACGACGAGGTAGCGAGCATAGTGAGCGGCGTCTCGTCACTGCGCTCGGTCGGGCTCGCCGACGACGCCGATGTCCATCTTGGCGAAACCTGGTCGGGCCGCTGGCACCACGGCCATGACTCGCGTCGCAGCCATGCGGGCGACGGTGGGATCCACCGACCCCTGGACCGTCACCTTGATGACGAGGCGGTCGTCGTCTCGATGAACATCTGCGGAGATCGAGCCTGCGGAGTGCCCGTGGGTGGTCAGTACCTTGCGCACCTCCTCCTGGGCGACGGCTCGGACGCCGTCGAAGCCCTCGATGCCCAAGGCCTCTACTCGCTCGGCCAACCCGACGTCGCCTGCTTCGGACACCTCGTCGACCCAACTGCGGTAGCTCGCACCGGTTGGATTTCCGACGACCATCACCGGGATGACCTTGCGCAACGAGCACCTCACGCCGGCCTCCAAGTCAGAGGTCGGGCCGCCCCACTCGTCACGGACGGCGACCGTCACGTCGATCGGGCGTTCGTCGAGGGGGCATCCCGTTCCGCCGGGGAGGCCTTCGCACAGCTGCCAAGTCTCACCCGGCTCGCCGCAGCGAACCACCTCGTGGCCCGCGCTGCTGAGCTCGGCCACCACTGACTCGGCCAAGCCGGCTTCCTTCTCGACGACCAGTACGCGCATCTCGGCTCCTCCCGGAAATGGGCCGACCGCGGCCCGTGCCTGCATCGTCCGCCAGCTGGCGACTTCGGCGGCAGGGCCGAAAGTCCCGAGTTGCGACGCACGCAGAGCGCCAGAATGGGAGCCATGTCGAAGCTGTGCTCATGAGCGCCGTCGAATGAGCGCCGTCATCGAGACCGACCGTCTCACCAAGAGGTACGGCTCGTCGATCGCGCTCGACGCGCTCGATCTCGAGGTGGGAGCCGGAGAGGTCCTCGGCTATCTCGGCCCCAACGGTGCCGGGAAGTCGACCACCATCTCCTTGCTGCTCGGACTGATCCGGGCGACGTCGGGGTCGGCCACCATCTTCGGCCTCGATGTCCGACGCGACGCCCCGGCGATACATCGGCGTCTGGCCTACGTGCCCAGTGAGGCGAACCTGTGGCCGTCGCTCACGGGCGAGGAGACCCTCGATTTCCTGGCCGAGCTCCACGGGTCGGTGGACGATGCCTACCGCTCCGAGCTGCTCGATCGCTTCCAGCTCCAACGCGACAAGAAGGTGCGGGCCTACAGCCATGGCAATCGACAGAAGGTGCTGCTCATCGCCGCCTTCGCCAGCCGCGCTGATCTGCTGTTGCTCGACGAACCCACGAGCGGCCTCGATCCGCTGATGGAGCAGGAGTTCCGTCAGTGCGTGCGGTCCGCCCGAGATCGCGGTCAGACCGTCGTGTTGTCCTCGCACATCTTGAGCGAGGTGGAGGCGGTGTGCGATCGGGTGGCCATGCTTCGCGCCGGACGCCTCATCGAGACCGGACGCCTCGATGTGCTGCAAGGGTTGGCCGCACTTCGGGTGCGTGCCCGGCTCGTGGGCGAGGCGCCGGATCTGTCGAACATCGCGGGGGTCGCCAACGTCGTCGTCGACGGCCATGATCTCGAGTGCGATGTGACCGGCACGATGGCGCCGCTGCTCGCGGTGCTGACGGCAGCCGGGATCGAACGGCTCACCACCCGCGAGCGGTCGCTCGAGGAGCTGTTCCTGTCGCACTACGGCTCGGCCTCGTGAGCGTCGACGTCGCGGTCTCCCGGCGCGCGTTCGGTCAGTTGTGGAAAGGCGCGGCCGTGGTCGGGATCGTGTCCGGGGGCACAGCAGCCTCGTCCGCGTTGTCCTACGTGGCGTCGTTTCCGAACCAGGCCAGCCGTGTGCAGCTGGCGGCCACCACCAGCCGCGATTCAGGCCTGGCGGTGTTGCTCGGACCCGTGAGGGGCATCGGCTCGGTCGGCGGCTACACCGTGTACAAGGGCTTCGCATTCCTCACGACCATCGGCGCGGTGTGGGCGGTGTTCGCCGCGACGAGGGTGCTCCGCGGCGAGGAGGAGGCCGGGCGCTGGCAGCTCGTCGTCGCGACCGGGACCCGCGCCACCCGTGCCACCGCGGCCACTCTCGTCGCGCTCGGACTGGCGGTGGCCATCGTGGCGGGCGAGGCGGG
>Ga0209023_10006865_pt1 | contig 11854 bp, 9 predicted proteins | sample LakOneMetagenome_FD_187468 | JGI IMG/M metagenome (GOLD analysis project Ga0209023, IMG submission 187468) | Freshwater and sediment microbial communities from Lake Erie, Canada (SPAdes) (version 2) | ecosystem: Environmental > Aquatic > Freshwater > Lentic | place: Lake Erie, Canada | collected...
CGGTGATGGAGCCGTGCCCGGTCGGCCCGGAGCGGCGCCAGGCCTGGGACAGGCCGGAGAAGGCCGATGCCCATCGTGACGACTCGGTGAGCAGCTCCGCGCCCTCGGCGCTCATCGGGGTGACGATCGTCGCCTGGACCGAGCTGGGGTCGACGGGGGCGTACTCCTGGGACTCCGGGTCGAGCTGGAGCAGCCCCATGCGGAGCAGCAGGTGGAAGGCGTCGTGCTCCGCCCCGCCGTCATCGAAGCGAGGGTCGTCTGGGCACAGCGTGCCCTGTTTCACGACCTCTTCGAAGAGGGCAGCCGCCTGGGTCTCGAAGAGTTCGCGGTCATCCGCGCTGAAGCCCTGCACGCAGCTGACCTCCTCTCGGCCCCCGGGCTGGTGGACACTAGTAGGACGAGCGTAAAGCGCAATGGGTGGTTGAGGGGCCACCCTGGAGCAAATCGCGTCGGATTCGATGCCGCCGTCCGAAGCCACCCACCGGGGCCCTCGGCTCGTGGCGACCGAGGGCCCGAGGTCGGCTCAGTCGGCGAGCCGTGCCTTGAGGCCGTCCAGCTCGGTGCGCAGGATGGCAGGCAGCGTGTCGCCGATCTTGTCGAACCACTCCTCGATGAGGGGGAGCTCGGCCTGCCAGTCCTCGGTGTTGACGGCGAGGACCTTCTCCACATCGGCAGGGTCGACGTCGAGGCCGTCGGTGTCGAGGTCGCCGGGCGCGGGGACGAGGCCGACGGCGGTCTCGACCGCTTCCACGTCGCCCTCGAGGCGGTCGATGATCCACTTGAGCACGCGGCTGTTCTCGCCGAAGCCGGGCCACAGGAACTTGCCGGACTCGTCGTCGCGCCGGAACCAGTTGACCTGGTAGATCCGGGGCAGCTTGGCGGCGTCCGCCTGCTTCCCGATCTCGAGCCAGTGCTCCATGTAGTCACCGGCGTTGTAGCCGATGAAGGGGAGCATGGCCATCGGGTCGCGACGTACGACGCCGACCGCGCCGGTCGCGGCGGCGGTGGTCTCGGAGGACAGGGTCGCACCGACGAACACGCCGTGCGCCCAGTCGCGGGCCTCATAGACCAGCGGGACGGTGCTCCGGCGGCGGCCACCGAAGAGGATCGCGTCGATCGGGACGCCGTCGGGCTCGTCGTACTCGGCCGCCATCATCGGGCACTGCTTGGCCGGGGTGCAGAAGCGGCTGTTGGGGTGGCTGGAGACCTCGCCGTTGCCTGGCGTCCAGTCGCGGCCCTTCCAGTCGGTCAGGTGGGCCGGCGGCTCGTCGGTCATGCCCTCCCACCACACGTCGAGGTCGTCGGTGAGGGCGACGTTGGTGAAGATCGAGTTGCCGTGCTCCACCGTGCGCATCGCGTTGGGGTTGGTGTTGTAGCCGGTGCCCGGGGCGACGCCGAAGAGCCCGAACTCGGGGTTGACGGCATAGAGCCGGCCATCGGGGCCGAACCGCATCCAGGCGATGTCGTCGCCGATCATCTCGGCCTTCCACCCGGCGACCGTGGGCTCGATCATCGCGAGGTTGGTCTTGCCGCAGGCACTGGGGAACGCCCCGGCGATGTAGTGGACCTTCCCCTTGGGCGAGGTGAGCTTGAGGATCAGCATGTGCTCGGCCATCCAGCCCTCGTCACGGGCCATCGCCGAGGCGATCCGCAGCGCGTAGCACTTCTTGCCGAGGAGGGCGTTGCCGCCGTAGCCGGAGCCGTAGGACCAGATCGCACGGTCCTCGGGGAAGTGGACGATGTACTTGGTGTCGTTGCACGGCCACGGCACGTCGGCCTGGCCCGGCTCCAGCGGGGCGCCGACGGAGTGCAGGCCCTGGACATAGCCCGCGTCGAGCTTCTCCATCGTGCGCAGCACCTCGTCGCCGATGCGAGCCATGATCCGCATGGAGACGACGACATAGGCGGAGTCGGTGATCTCGACGCCGAACATCGGGACGGTCGCGTCGAGGTGACCCATCACGAACGGGATGACATACATGGTGCGGCCACGCATCGAGCCGGCGTAGAGCCCGCTCATCAGGTCCTTCATCTCGTCGGGCGCCATCCAGTGGTTGGTGGGGCCGGCGTCCTTCTCCTCGCGGGAGCAGATGAAGGTGCGGTCCTCGACGCGGGCGACGTCGCTCGGGTCGGACGCGCAGTGGAAGGAGTGGGGCTTCTTGGCCTCGTCGAGCCGGGTGAACGTCCCGCCATCGACGAGGAGCTGGTTGAGCTGGTCGCGCTCCTCGATGCTGCCGGTCACCCAGTGGATGGCGTCGGGCTGGCACAGGTCGGCGGCCCATTCGACGAAGCGGCGGACCCCTTCGTGGGTGGTGGGGGCGGTGGCGGTGTCCGAGGTCATGGCGGTGGGTTCCTCTCGCGCAGCAAACTGGAGCCGGAGACGACGCCAGTGCGCTGAGAGGCGCCGCATCTAGGTGAAAGTCACGCTACCGTCGGGGAATCCCGCCTAGCCAGTCGGGCCCGCCGTGACTCCGCCCACGCTGCCGGCGCCCGCCACCTGATTTCGGGTCCGGGCGACGGGTCCGCTATCCTCGTGCGGTCCTCGCGGACAAGCGCCCGTAGCTCAACGGATAGAGCATCTGACTACGGATCAGAAGGTTGGGGGTTCGAATCCCTCCGGGCGCGCCAACCGTTTCCGCAGGGTCCATGACCTCCAGGTCGTCGGCTTCACTCGGGTGGCTGCGCGGGAGAGCCTCAGGTCCCGCAGAAGGTCCGGTAGGCGCCGAACTCCTTCGGGGCGCTGGCTGCGTACTGCTCGAGGCCGGGCCGCTCGTCGAAGGGGGTAGTCACCGCGTCCAGGAGCCGTTCGAGCGGACCGAGGTCGCCCTCGGTCGCGGCGGTGAGGGCCTCCTCGACGAGGTGGTTGCGGGGGATGTAGACCGGGTTGACCCGGTCCATCACGTCGGCGTCGGGACCCAAGGCGCGCCAGCGCTCCGCCCAGGTGTCAAATGCGGCGAGGTCGAGGAACAGTCCGCGCGCGGGCTCGGCGTCACCGCGGGCGGCCGCGCCGAGGGCACGGAAGAACGAGGTGTGATCGACGTGGCTGTCCTGGAGCAGGGTGAGCAGCTCGTCGACCAGCGGCGAGGTCACGGCGTCGTCGAGGCCGTCGGGCAGGCCGAGCTTGGCCCGCATACCGGCCGACCAGGAGGCGTCGTACTGGGGGCGGAACGCGCGGAGTGACTCCACGGCGAGTGCGACCGCCTGCTCCTGGTCGTCGTGGAAGAGTGGGAGAAGAGACTCCGCGAGCCGGGCGAGGTTCCACTCCGCCACGAGCGGCTGACGGCCGTAGGAGTAGCGCCCGCCCTCGTCGATCGAGCTGAAGACCGTGGCCGGGTCGAAGGCCTCCATGAATGCGCACGGCCCGTAGTCGATCGTCTCGCCCGAGATCGTCATGTTGTCGGTGTTCATGACCCCGTGGACGAACCCCACGAGCATCCACTGAGCCACCAGCCGCGCCTGGGCCGCGACCACGGCCTCGAACAGTGCGAGATACGGGAGCTCAGCCTCCGCAGCCTCGGCGTGGTGCCGGCTGATCGCGTGGTCGGCGAGGCGGCGCAGAAGGTCGACGTCGCCGGTGGCCAGTGCGTATTGGAAGCTGCCCACACGCAGATGGCTGCTCGCAACTCGGGCGAGCACGGCGCCTGGCAGCAGCGTCTCGCGGCGCACCGGGCGACCCGTCGCGACCACGGCGAGGGAACGGGTCGTGGGGATGCCGAGCGCATGCATCGCCTCGCTGACGACGTATTCCCGCAGCATCGGGCCGACCGCGGCCAGGCCATCGCCGCCGCGTGCGAACGGCGTGCGCCCGGAACCCTTGAGATGGAGATCACGATGGCGACCCTCGGCGTCGACGACCTCCCCGAGCAGGAGTGCTCGCCCGTCGCCAAGACGCGGGACGAACCCGCCGAACTGATGCCCGGAGTAGGCCTGCGCCACCGGAGTGGCACCTCCAGGGACGAAGTTGCCGACCAGCAGGCGCAGGCCGTCGGCGCTCCGCAGCGAGGCAGGATCGAGACCGAGCTCGGTGGCCAACGGCTCGTTGAGCACGAGCAACCGCGGCGCGGGAGCCTCCGCGGCCTGCCAGGGAACGGCCATCTCCGCACACTCGCGAGCGAAGCGCCCCTCAAGGGTGACGGTCGGTGCGGGTGCGACGCTCACGCCATCGAGACTACGTGGCACACCGTGCCCGACCACCGTCACGCACTCACCTGCATGAGCGTCTGTCCTCGGTCCCCGACCGAACCTGCCAAGGCGATGCCGCGTCAGTCGGCAACGTGTGCCGTTGCCGGTGGGCACGACGCTCAGTTGGATGGGGCCATGCTCACCTATCAGCTTGCGATCGCTGACGCCACGCTGCGCAACCGACCCGGTCGCTGGCACCTCGGCATCGACGGCGGCCGCGTCGCCACCATCACCCAGGACACGATCACGGCGAGGGTCGAGCTGGACGCCGCCGGCGGCCTGGTCACGGAGAGCTTCGTCAACGGCCACCTCCACCTCGACAAGGTGCGCACCCTCGACCGGATCGGCGACGCCGCGCTCACGGCCTACACCTCCGGTGACATGGGCTCGGCGCTCACTTCCATCGAGCTGGCGTCCGCGGTGAAGGCCACCTACGACCGGAGCTGGATCGCCGACAACGCCCGGCAGGCCCTGTTGGACGGGGTCGGCTTCGGCGTCCGGCACGTCCTCGCGTTCGCCGACGTCGACACCGCGGCCCGGCTGGAGGGGGTGATCCCGCTGCTGGCGCTGCGCGAGGAGCTGCGGGGTGTCATCGACCTACAGGTGGTCGCCTTCCCCCAAGACGGTCTGCTGCGCGATCCCGGCGCCGAGGACCTGGTGGCCGAGGCCGTCGGACTCGGTGTCGACGTCGTCGGAGGCATCCCCTGGATCGAGCACACCGATGCGGAGGCTCGCGAGCACGTCCGCCGGATGTGTCGCCTGGCCGCCGCCCACGGGAAGCGCGTCGCGATGCTCGTCGACGACGCCGGTGACCCGGCGCTGCGCACCACCGAGATGCTTGCCGAGGCGATGCTCGAGCACGGACTGGTCGGACGCGGGGTGGCCAACCACGCCCGGGCGGTCGGTCTCTATCCCCGCCCGACGCTGGAGCGCCTGGCCGGTTTGGTCAAGCGAGCCGGCCTCGGCTTCGTCAGCGACCCGCACACCGGGCCCCTTCACGTGCCCGTGCGGGAGCTGACCGCCATGGGGGTCCCGGTCGCGCTGGGTCAGGACGACATCGAGGACGCCTACTACCCGTTCGGCCGGCACAACCTTGTCGAGGTCGCCTTCCTGGCCGCGCACGCGCTGAACGCCGTCGACGCGGCCGGGCTCGACCTCGTCTACGACGCCGTGACGACCACCGCAGCCCGGGTGCTGGGGGTGGCCGGGCACCGGCTCGTCGAGGGCGGAAACGCCGACCTGGTCGTCCATCGGCCGGGCACGCTGCGTGAGGTGTTGGCGCGCCACGAGGCGCCGGCCTACGTGGTCGCCTCGGGCAGGCTGGTCGCGAGCTCGACCTCGGCCACCGAGCTTCACCTCGGCTGACCGGTCGGCCCGAGGCCGGCCTGGCGCGGCCGACTTGCCTCAGGACGTGGTGGCTCGGGCGAAGAGCGCGTCGGTGACGGCTGTCGGGGTCACCGACACGAGTGCAAGCTGGGCGCGGCTGACGTTGTCGCACCGGTAGCGGCGCTTGGGGCGTCGGGACGTGAGAGCGCGGTCGACCGCCTTGACGACCTTGTCGGGGTCGCTGGTCTGGTTCTGCGTCCGACCGAGGAGCTTGCGGGTGCCGGCCAGGTGCGAGGCATACAGGTCCCGGTGGGCCGGGGTGAGTTGGCCGGCCATCTTGTCGAAGTCGTCGAGCGCGTCGTTCCACATGTCGGTGCGGGTGGGCCCGGGCTCGATGAGTGAGACCGGGATCCGCCACGGTCGCAGCTCCATGCGCAGCGCATCGGCCAGGGACTCCAGGGCGTACTTCGACGCACTGTAGGCGCCGGTGCCGGGCAAGGTGATCAACCCGCTCACCGACGACATGAAGACCACCCGGCCTCGGGCCTCCCGGAGCTGAGGAAGCACGGCCTGGACGACCGCGATCTGTGCGGTGACGTTCACCTCGAGCTGCCGCGTCAGGTCGTCGAGGGGCAGGGTCTCCACAGGACCCTGCACGATGATGCCGGCGTTGTTGACGACACCGTCGAGCAGGGTCGGGAGCTGCTCGGGCAGCCTGGCCACGGCTGAGCGATCGGTGATGTCCAGCTGAAGCGGATGCACATGCGGCAGTCGGCCGAGGTCGCGGAGATCGTCTGCGGACCGCGCGGTTGCGTAGACGTCCCAGCCCTGGCCGCTCAGGTGGCGGGTGATGGCCAGGCCGATCCCACGCCCGGCCCCGGTGACCAGGACCGCGCTCATCGGGTCACCACGATCTTGCCGGTGGCCTTGCCCTGCTCGACATAGGCCATGGCGTCGAGCGTCCGGTCGAACGGGAAGGTCCGGTCGAGGATGGGGCGCAGGGTGCCACCGTCGTAGAGCCCGGCGAGGGAGGCCAGCTGGGCGCCGTTCGCCCGCATGAAGAAGGACGAGTAGCGCACACCGAGCTGCCGGGCCTGACGCCGGACCTTGCGGCTCAGCAGGGCCATCACCGGCTTCAGGAGCGGGTGTCCGAGCTGGCTGGCGAAGCCGGGGTCGGGGGGGCCGACGACGCTGATGGCCAGACCGCCCGGCCTCAGCACCGTCAAGGACTTCTCGAGGCTGACGGGTCCGAGCGAGTCGAGCACGACGTCGTATCCGGACACGACATCGGTGAAGTCCTGTCGGGTGAAGTCGATGACCTCGTCGGCACCCAGCGCGCGGACCCTGGCGACGTCGTCGGTGTGGGCCGTCGTGGCCACCTGGGCGCCGAGGTGCTTCGCGACCTGGATCACCGTCGACCCGAGGCCGCCGGCGCCTGCGTGGACCAGGACCTTCTGTCCGGGCTGGAGGTCGGCCAGGTCGACCAGGGCCTGCCAGGCGGCGAGCGCGACGAGGGGCACTGCTGCTGCTTCCTCGAACGTCAGCGAGACCGGCTTGAGGGCAACGTCGTCGGCATCGACAGCGGCCCGCTCGGCGAAGGCGCCGATGCGCAGGTCCCGTGGGCGGGCATAGATCTCGTCACCGACCTCGAAGCGGCGAACCTCGGCTCCGACCTCGGTGATCACACCGGCGAGGTCGTGACCGAGGGTGAAGGGCCGCTGGTACTTGAGGAGCTGCTTGAACTCGCCGTCGCGGACCAACATGTCGAGCGGGTTGATGCTGGCTGCCCGGACGTCGACCAGGACGTCGTGGGGCCCGATGGTCGGCGGCGGGACGTCGGCTGGTGCGAGCCCGTCCGTGCCGTAGTGGGTGACGACGAAGGCTTTCATGCCGATTCCTGTCGGGTCGGGTCTGCGGGATGGTGTGAGCCGGTGGCCAGTGTCATGGCACCGGCGTACGCCGCGGCGAGCATGCGGTCGGACAGCTCGGGGTCGGTGACCGCGCGGGCGGCCTGGAGGGAGCCGACGATGAGCGTGAACAGGCCGATCGCACGCTCGTCGGTCCGCTGCGGGTCGCCGTCGTCGAGGTGGCGTGCGATCGCCTGGATCATCGAGGCGGCCCCGTCGGTGTAGGCCTCTCGGATCTTCACGTCACACCGACCGATCTCATCCAACAGGGCGGCGGAGGGGCAGCCGCCGGCGACGTCGTCGCGGTGGGCGGGGGACAGGTACTGGCGGAGGAAGGCCTCCACTGATGCGAGGCCTGCGGGAAGCGAGTTGACGATGGCGACCTGGTCCATGAGCTGTTGGGTGACCACGGAAGCGACGAGGTCGCTCTTCGACGCGAAGTGGCCGTAGAAGGCACCGTTGGTCAGCCCTGCGTCGGCCACCAAGGTCGCGATGCCGGAGCCGTCGATGCCGTCGCTCTTGAAGCGGCGTCCGGCGGTCGCGATCATGCGGCGCCGGGTCTGCTCCTTGTGCTCTGAGCTGTATCTCGCCATGTCTGGATCTCCTGTCGGTCTTGCCAACCATAGCAGTACGATCATACTATTACGAACATACTTCAATTAAGAATGGAAGCGACCATGACCACCTGGAAGACCACGACCACCAAGATGATCGACGTCGCAGGCACCTCGTTCGCCTACCGCGAGCTCGGGGAGGTGGGCGGCGTGCCGGTCGTCTTCCTGCACCACTTCACCGCCGTGCTCGACGACTGGGACCCTCGTGTCCTGGACGGCGTCGCCTCGCGGCACCACGTGATCGCGTTCGACAACCGCGGGGTCGGTGGGACCGGCGGCCGGGTGCCTGCCGACATCGAGCGGATGGGTGCGGACGCGATCGCGTTCATCCGTACGCTGGGGTACGAGCAGGTAGACCTGTTCGGCTTCTCGCTCGGGGGTGCTGTCGCGCAGATGGTCGCCCTCCAGGCCCCCGACCTCGTCCGCCGGATGGTGCTCGCCGGCACCGGCCCGCGCGGCGGGGGTGGCATCTGGAAGATGCCGTTCATCGTCGGTGGCGCCTACACCAAAGCCTTGCTGGCCCGGAAGGACCCGCGCCACTTCCTGTTCTTCCCTCGCACCGCGGAGGGCAAGAGGGCGGCCACGGCCTACTTCGATCGTCTCGCGGAGCGGGTGACGGGCCGCGACGAGCCGATCTCGGCGCAGGCCGGTCTAGCACAGCTGCGCGCGATCACCAGCGCGGGCCTGCACTCGGCCGACGACCTGTCCCGGATCACGATCCCGGTCCTCGTCGCCAACGGCGACAAGGACCTGATGGTCGCGAGCGCGCACTCCAAGGACATGGGGGCCCGACTGCCGGACTCCCGGCTGCGGATCTATCCGGGCTCGGGACACGGTGCCGTGTTCCAGTTCCACCAGGAGTTCGTGCCCGAGGTCCTCGACTTTCTCGGCTCGTCCTCGGGGCGTGGTCGGGAGGGAGACCCGGAGAGCACACCCGGTGTCGTCAGGGGCCCCAGTGGCAACGGCGTGTGACCGCGGTGGGAGTGCGCCTACTCCACTCGCGAGTGCCGGCGTACGACGAACCACTGGGCCATGTAGCGGCGATAGAGCTGGGCGCTCTCCACGTTGAGAGTCACCTCGTCGCCGCGGGTCAGGGAGCCCGTGGCCCAGTTGGCCGTTCCGGTCCACACGCCGGCGTAGCGACGGTTGCCGGCGTAGGTGCCCCGGATGGCCAGCGACTTCATGTGGGTGCGGGTGTTGGCGATCCCGTCGCCGTTGGTGTCGACCCGGCTGTTGTAGAAGTCGATGAGGCCGGCGCGCCGCGCCGCTCGCATCCGGTCCTGGAGATGGCGGTCCACGGCGCCGAAGATGATGTGGACCTTGCAGCCGTCGACCGCGAGGCTGCGCACCTTGTTCCAGATGTTGACGCCGCGCGGACCGTTCCACCAGAACTGCTGGATGTAGAGCTGGGTGGGACCGAAGTCGCTGGTGCACCGGATCTTGCGCAGGTCGACCATGAGCGGGTCACGGGCCCTGCCGACGCCGATCATCGGGAAGAAGCGCATGGTGAACGGCCCGTCCACGAGCTGCACGAGCTGACGACCGGCATGAACCTGCTTGGTCATCTCGCGATGCATGTCCCGGACGAAGGCGAACGTCTTGGGCCGGTCCTTCATCACGTAGAGGTCGTTCCAGCCGGTGTTGACGCCACCGCCGTTGAGGTTGGTCGAGGCCAGCATCACGACGTTGTCGGCAGTTCCCACGGTGGAGAAGGCATAGATCTTGGCATGCATGTTGGCGTCCGGAGCGCCGCGGCAGCTTCCCGAGCACTTCAAGACGTAGCTGCCGTCCTTGCCCCACTGGACGGGGGTGCCCTTCGGCTCGCGCAGCGACTGGCGAACCTCGTGTGCGGTCATGAGGGGGATGCCGTGGCCGGTCCCCGGGTGGGCCTTGCGATGCAGTGGCCGGTTGCAGGGGCCGGAGCGCGGCCGGTGGTCGGGCACTCCGTCGTGGTTGGCGTCGCGGACGTTGTCGGCGTTGAGGGCGGTGACGATACGTCGGAACGGCCTCGAGACCACATGACTGTCGATGATGACGCGGACCGAGACCCCGCGTCGGCAGGCACCGATGAGGGCGTCCGCGCTCGCCTGCCGGTCGAAGAGGTAGGCCGCGATCAACAGCTGGGGGTGGGGGTCGCGCTTCGACGGGCGGATGTGGCGGATCGCCTGCTCGACCTTCAACACGATCTTGGCGCGCTCGGCCGGACCGCCCCACGGATGCGGGGTGTTGAAGGTGACGCCGGCGTCGGGCTCGTAACCGCGGGCCTCGGCGGGCACCCAGGACGACGACAAGAGTGCCGCCAGCAGGAACACAACAACTCGGCGCATCGCACTTCTCCCCCGGTTCGGACACACGGCTGCGACTCGTTCGGGCCGAGCGCCGAGCACATCGTAGATCCTGGTCTCCCTCCGATCCGAGACTGGTCGGTCACACACCAGGAGACACCGGCCGGCCTCTGCATACCCACCTTCCCGACGGGTACTGGCCCGCTGTCGGTGACCAAGGGAGGGACGCCATCAGCGCACGCAGCCGAATCATCGCGGCCACGCCGGAGAAGGTGTGGGCGGTTCTCTCCGACGGGTGGCTCTATCCCCTCTGGGTGGTGGGAGCATCGCGGATGCGTGAGGTCCTCGAGGCACATCCGCCCCACGAGATGACCCTACGTGCCCGAGCCTGGCCGGTGGGTGAGTCCCTCGAGCGACTGTCCTTCCTGGCCGAACGCCGAGCATGAACGCGGCCGGCCGCAGCTGGGACGTGGAAGCCTGCTGCCGCCGTTTCCCCTGTGCGCACAGGGCTGGGCCTCCTCGCTCGGAGCTCGTGGAGACGCTGCTGTCACCCGTGTCTGCCGCGCGAACGCCTCAGTCGGGGGCCGTGGCGGCCGATATCCCGGTCACAGGGGCGAGTGTGACTGCTCGCACGCGACTGAAGGGTCACGAGATGGGCGACTACGACAGCGGGGTGGCCCCGTTGCGCGAACTGCTGGCCGGCATTCCAAGGCCGATCCCGGAGTCCACGTTCGAGGAGATCGACGTGCTGACCGCTCACGCGACGGTCGCCTATGCGCAGGTCCGGTGGGCAGACACCCCCGAGGGGCCGATGCACTCGGTGGACCTGCTCACCAAGGACCGGCACATGTCGATCTCGGCCGGTCCGACCGGTCTGCTGGGTGCCGACCTCTGGCCGCTCACGGTGGCGCAGGTCCACACCAGCCATGAGGAGTACACGGTCACCTTCCACCAGGGCTATGCCCTGCACGTGGTGGTCCCCGAGGACGGCGACAACTCCTTTGCCACCCGGACACCCGCCGAGCTGATGCGCTGGCTGTCTGCGGAAGCGACCTGGGCGTAGGGCCAAGCCTCCTGGCCTAGTCGCGAGCCGCGCCGGTGACCACCCGACCGGCGCGCAGGACCAGCACGAGCTCGAGCGCCTCGGAGGTCACCACCAGGTCGGCCCGGTCACCGGGGCGCAGCCTGCCTGCGGGCAGGGCCAGGGCCTCGGCCGGGGTCGTCGTCGCCGCGAGGACGGCGTCGCCCAGCGACACGCCGGCCTCCTGCACCGTCCACCGGACGACGTCGAGGAGGGTGGCCGTCCCACCTGCGATCGCCCCGCCCTCGGACAGCCGGGCGACCCCGTCCTCCACGGTGACGTCGAGGCGGCTCAGCAGATAGCGACCGTCCGGCATCCCGCACGCGGCCATCGCATCCGTGACCAGGGCGATCGAGCGGGCCCCGACGGTGTCGAAGACCATCCGCACCGTCGCGGCGGACAGGTGTACGCCGTCGCCGATCAGCTCGACGACCGCGTCGCCACGACCCGCGGCGGCGA
>Ga0209023_10006866_pt1 | contig 11852 bp, 8 predicted proteins | sample LakOneMetagenome_FD_187468 | JGI IMG/M metagenome (GOLD analysis project Ga0209023, IMG submission 187468) | Freshwater and sediment microbial communities from Lake Erie, Canada (SPAdes) (version 2) | ecosystem: Environmental > Aquatic > Freshwater > Lentic | place: Lake Erie, Canada | collected...
TGACCGACGTGAACAAGACATCGTCCGAAAGCAGTCCAATCCGAGTAGCTGTCGTCACAGTGAGCTACGGGTCGGAGCGTGTTCTGGGACCGTTCTTCGAATCGTTGGGTGCGGCAACCGATCAGAAGATCATCACTGTTCTGGCTGACAACAAGGTGCTCGCAGATTCACCCGTAGAAGACATGGCCCATGCCTTCGGTGCGCGATATCTTGCGATGCCTTCTAACGCCGGATATGGCGGTGCCATTAACGCTGCGTCCCTAACACTACCCACGTCCGTGGACTGGATTTTGATCTGCAACCCCGACATCACATTCTCCAAAAAAGCCCTCGACGTTCTGGTCCGTACCGGTGACGCCGACCCAGGTATTGGCGCGGTGGGACCAACCATCCTGACCGACCTTGGAGAGGTTTATCCATCGGCGCGATCCATCCCGTCCCTCCGAAATGGTATTGGGCACGCCCTCCTCGCCGACATATGGAAGGCAAATCCCTGGAGCGCCGCATATCGGAACGAGGCTTCGACGTCGTCTCCGCGTTCGGACGTCGGCTGGCTGTCCGGAGCGTGCCTCTTGGTCAGACGATCGGCATTCACCACGATCGGGGGTTTTGACGAGAAATTCTTCATGTATTTTGAGGACGTAGATCTCGGCTATCGACTCAGCAAGCTTGGACTTTCCAATGTCTACGAACCGGACGCCGTCGTGACGCACTCGGGAGCGCACTCAACAGTCACAGAGGCAACGACAATGCTGGCGGCGCACCACACCAGCGCCAAACGTTTTCTTTCGAAGCGATACCCGGGTGTCGCAATGTGGCCAGTACGAACCGTCCTTTCAGTTGGCCTGGACGTTCGTGCGTTGATCGTAGATGTAATGAGCAAGAAAGCACACTGATGAAGCTTGTATTGACCGTGATGGTTCGTGATGAGGCGGACATCATCAAAGCGATGATCGAACATCACCTTGCACAGGGCATTGATCTGATCATCGCGACCGACAACGGATCAATTGATGGCACTCGAGAAATACTGGAAACGTACCGGGACAAAGGCGTTTTGGTTCTGCACGACGATCCCGTGCACATGAAACAGCAACACAGCACGGTGACGAAAATGGCGCGCGAGGCCTACACCGATTTCGACGCAGACTGGGTTATCAATGCTGACGCCGATGAGTTCTGGGTGCCGGTCAACCGCGCGATCAGCCTTCATGAGGCATTTTCTCACCTGCCCCAGGATTTGCAGGCTTTCTTGGTTCCCGTCACGGATATGACGGGTCTGGCTGCCGCCGCGGGGTCGCAATTCGATCGGCTGAACCTTCGCGACCACAGATCGAACGAAGAACTTATGGCGACCGGGCTCCTCGCGCACTCCACACCAGACGCCGTGCATGTTGGATCCGCTACCGTCGAGGTCGCCCAGGGTAACCACTTCGTCAGCCTTTCCAGCGGTGGAAACCCTGACCCCGAGTGGGCCATCGAGGTGCTCCACCTCCCCTGGCGTTCCTGGGAACAATATCGTCGAAAAGTCGAGAATGCCGGACAGGCGTATGACGCAAACCCCGAGCTCAGCCCCAGCCCAAATCACCACGGAATGCGGGATTACGCGCGCTTGAAAGACGGAACATTATTGTCCTACTATCTCCTGAGACACCCGACAGTCGAGCAGATCGACGTGGGCTTGCAGAATGGGACCTTTGTCACAGAGGAAGGTCTGCTGGATCTGAACTCCCACGAACGAGAAGACGTTCTATTCGACCCGGAATTGAGTGCTGTTCACCGAGGGTATGGAGCCAAGCTTGTCGCCGCAGACATTCAGCAACGTGCGTCTGCCAACGAGGTTGCGCGTCTGACAGCTCTGCTGGCCGACCTGCAAGCCGCCCACCAGCAGCTTCTTGTGACGCTGACCGAGGCTCAGAGTCAGAATCTGCTCCAAGAAGACAACATTGCCGTCCTTGAGAGTCTCATAGAACAGTTCCGGACTCGCAAAGTCATTCGCGCGGCGGACAAGACGACATCGATCCGTCGCCGAGTCGAGTCCGCGGTCTCCGGCCTCCGCGGAGGTCGGCAGTAGCCTTTCACCGGAACATTGAGCGCACCGTTTCGGGGACTCTCAGGCCGCTTCGGGTAGGTAGAGGTAGTTGTAGAACTCGTGCTTGAGTTCTCCAAGAACATGATGTTGATTCGTCTCGGGCAGAACGAATTCGATATCCACCGGGAGCTTCGCGAGAGTGAATCCCTGACGCCGCGCAAAGTAGGTGAGCCAGAGATCGTCCAGAAACCAGTACTTCTGGGGCAGCTCGGTGAAGAAGCGCCGATCCCGGAACAGGTCGAGGTTGCAGACCATGCCGCCTGGACCGATATGGTCCACTCGCCCCCCGATATCTGACGCGACTCGATCGTAATAGGCTCCACCGACGACGAAGGCCCACCACGCACTCACGGTGCGCGGTTCGTACGTGGCGGCGCAGGTGGCGATGAAGTCCGACGTGAAGTCCTCATCGTCGTCGATGACTATAACGGGTCCGATCCGCCCGGAGACGACGAGCTTTCGGGCCCAATAGAATCGTGCGATCGAGCCGAGATTATAGGGCGATTTCACGATGGACACACCGCGAAGAGCCCCCTTCGCGGTGAACGCCGCAAGCTCGTCGAGGTAGGCCTGATGATCGGCACGGTTGTTGTTCCAGAGGAAAAGTTCGACACCCGGGGCAAAATCCTGCCCATCAAGCTTGTGGAGTATTTGCGTGAAGCGCCCGCGACGATTCCACAGGCACATCAGGACCGGCATTTCGTGTCCTGTCCTACCGCCGAAATCGAAGTTCCGTGACCTGAACCATCCCATCATCAGCAGGCGCCGGAGCACGGATTTGACGGCAGATTTGAGGGGCTTCAGCATGAAACTCAGTCTAGGTCGTTCACAGCGTCGCAGAGATGACAGCAGTCGCCGCTGATTGCGGCTGCCACACTGCGATCAGAGCGAGTCGGCTGTTCCCAAGAGGTTCTGCAGGTAAACGCCATAGCCACTCTTGACGAGGGGCGCCGCGAGGATGGCAAGTTTCTCGTCGCTGATCCAGCCCGCACGCCACGCGATCTCCTCAACGCATCCGACTTTGAACCCCTGTCGGTCTTCGATCACGCGAACGTATTCAGAGGCCAACATCATCGATTCGAATGTTCCGGTGTCGAGCCACGCCGTGCCACGGTCCAGGACCTGAACGTGGAGGGTGCCCGCCTCAAGGTATCGCTCGTTGATGGTGCTGATCTCCAGCTCGCCGCGCGCACTCGGCTCAATCGTCTTGGCGATCGCGACCACGGAGTTGTCGTAGAAGTACAGGCCGGGCACGGCGTAGTTGCTCTTTGGCTTCGCCGGCTTTTCCTCAATGGAGATGGCCGTTCCTGCATCGTCGAACTCTACGACACCATAGGACGTGGGATTGCTCACGTGATAAGCGAAAATACGCGCTCCATCTATCTCCACATTGCCGCGAAGCGACGAGCCCAGACCGGCGCCGTGGAAAATGTTGTCACCGAGCACGAGCGCAACGCTTTCGTCGCCGATGAACTCTTCACCGATAATGAAAGCCTGAGCGAGTCCGTCGGGGGACGGCTGAACGGCGTACTCAATACGAATGCCGAGATCCGAGCCGTCGCCCAAGAGAGCACGGAACTGGTCGTTGTACTCGGGAGTCGTGATGATCAGGATCTCTTTGATGTCAGCCATCATGAGAGTCGACAAGGGATAGTAAATCATCGGCTTGTCGTAGATGGGCATCAGCTGCTTCGAGATGCCCTTGGTGATCGGCCACAGGCGTGTGCCGGAACCTCCGGCGAGAATAATTCCGCGCATGTTTTACTTGCCGCCGTTCAGGGTTTCGTAATAGGCACGGGCGGCGTCCCAGGTGGGGAGCAGGCCGGATGCAGCCGCGGCCGCGAGGCCCGGAGCATCGGTGTCCTTGGGAGATAGAAGAAGCTCGCCGGCCTCGGGCGGAAAGACCAGCCCGACCTCGGGGTCGAGCGGGTTGATGCCGTGCTCCCGGCCGGGGTTGAATGGGCTCGTCACCAGATAGCTCACGGTCGCATTGTCTGTGAGAGCGACGAAGCAGTGACCGAGACCCTCGGCAATGTAGACGGCGCGACGGTCGGTGTCATCGAGCAAGACGCTGTCCCACTGGCCAAACGTGGGCGAACCCACCCGGATGTCGATGATGTAGTCGAGCACCGCGCCGTGCACGGCCGTGACGTACTTCGCTTGGCTGGGCGGCACGTCCGCGAAATGGATTCCGCGCACGGATCCGCGCTTGGATACGGACGTGTTCGCCTGAGCGAGGTCGAGCTTGTGCCCAATCTTCTCTTCGAGGCGGTCGAATCGGTACCATTCAAGGAAGACCCCTCGGTCATCACCAAACTGCTTCGGCGTGATCTCGTAGGAATCGGGGACGGAGAGTTCGCGAATCTGCACTCCCGAAGTCTAGCAAGCGCCATGCACGCGTCATTTTGGCGCGCAGCAGCTCAGCGGATTGACCGCGCCAGCTGCCGCGCAACTTCAGCGGACACGGAATTGATGCCACCCAGCACGACGATGCGGGTCGGGTTCAAGCGATCGAGCTCCGCCTGGATGAGTGCAGGAACGCTCGTTGGGGAGACGAGGAGGATCGGAGACCTGTCACGAGCCGCAACGGGTGCACCGGAGAGCGCATCGGGGAAGTTCAGACCATTTGCTACGTAGACGGTCTCCACTTGTCCGGGGAAGCTCTGCTCGGAGATGTCGGCGGAGGCAGCGAATCGGTCTGGACCATCGAAGCGGCTCAAAGCTGGCGTCATTCCCCTCAAATCTCCCTCCACCCGAGTCGACACCGAGTTGACCCCACCGAGAATGACGATGGATTTAGGTTCGAGTCGAACGAGTTCGGCTCGAATGGATTCGGGGATGGATCCTGGGGCAACCAGGAGGACCGGTCCATCGTTCTTGGCCGCCACCGGTGCGCCGGACAGGGCGTCGGGGAAGTTGTACCCATTGGTCACGTAGGCGACGTCGACCCCACTCGGAAAATTCCGGGAGGAAATGTCGGCGGAGGCAGAGAAACGGTCCGGCCCGAAGAGCCGTTCGATCGGCGCCTGAGCGTGCGGGGTCAGAGCAGCCTCCACGGCTGGTGACACGGAATCAGGGCCGCCCAGAATAACGATCCGCCGGGGCTGGAGGCGCTCCAGCTCTCCGACAACGGAGTCGGGGATCACATCGGGCAGCACGAGCAGAATCGGTGATCCGTCCCGGGCAGCAACAGGTGCCCCGGACAGCGCATCAGGAAAATTGAGGCCGTTGGTGACATAGACCGTATCGATCCCCGTCGCAAAATTCTGCGCCGAGATATCAGCCGACGCTGAGAACCGGTCGGCGCCGTCGAGGCGATCAACGGTCGAGGCACCGAACCAGCCGTTGTAGATAGCCCAAAAGTCTCGGTTGCCGCGAGAGGAACACTGATCCCCTTTGAGGAAGAAGTTTTGAGGTTTGAGGGCCGCCGCGTTGGGCTGGAACGGCGTGTAGCGGTACAGCGCGGCCGTGGCGTTGTTCGTGATCAAGACCCCGGCGGCGCCGCAGTTCAACGACGCATCAGGGGAATAGGCGATGCTCGTCACCTTGCCGACGGCGAATCGATCCGTCGGCGTGGCGAGGTAGCTCTTGAATTGCCAGGCGGCAGCATGCACCTGGTTGAAGAACCCGGCGTAGGCGGGATCACACGCTGAGCCGTCGGGGCAGCCGTAGCCCGTCGCACGAGCGTACTGCCCTGCGGTCGGAGCCGTCGCGGCGACTAAGCTTGTCTCCTTCTGGATGAGGGCTAACAGTACTTCCTGGCTGATTCCACACGCCAGCCCGACCCGAGCAATGATGCGGGCCGCAGATTGTGCCGCGCCACCGGCGTAGGCAGCACACCTGCCGTCGGCTGCCCGCGAGGGCGTGGTTTGGGTGAAGTCAGGCAGGCAGGTCGCGCCGGCGACGCATGTCGGAACCTTGGCGTCGAGAAGTGCCTGAACGCCCTCCTCCGCCAGTGCTCGCCCGTTATAGAAATTGCCGTCGCTGATGAGGTTGCCGGCCCGAAAATCGGCGGAATAGACCGGCATGGGCAGAGCACTATTGGCCTGGGCCGCTGGGGGATGAGCTACCGTCCCGATCATGGTGCCCACAAGCGCGATGACCAGCGCCGTCGTGCGCACAGACCTGTATTGTCTTCGAGGCTTGAGCATATGCACCAATCTGTGTCGTGGAAAAGTTGGTTTCTCGGACGGGCTCAGCATGGTTTCAGCGCTTCCACGCCGGCACCCAGGCTGGCCGGGCCGCCGAGGAGCACCACGTTCGGGTTGTTCCAGAATCTCAGTCGAGCCAGCACAGCGGCAGGCACGCAATTCGGGGGCACGATATACATCCCTGCCCGGTACGCCCCCGCGATCGCCGAGCCGGCCAGCGCGTCGGGGAAGTTTGTGCCGACCGCGAAGAAGGCGAGGTCCGTCGTTCCGCCGAAGTAGCGACCGACCTCAGCGGAAACCGCATAACGATCGGCTCCGCCAAGGCGCTGTGTAGAGTATCCGGCCGCAGCAATAGAACGTTGGAGGCTGTCGTTCAGTGAACGAGGCCCGCCAATCATCCAGACATGGGTCGGATCGATGTCAGCCAGCAGCTGCGTTGTCGCCGGGTCGATTCCGGCATCGCCGCCGTTTACGAGAACGACGACTCCGCCGCTGAGCGCCGCCGCACCCCCGGCTGACAGGGCATCCGCAAACCCGCGTCCGTCCGCAAAGAAAACTTCCGAGGAGAAGGTGAGAGTCGGCTGGCCGTTCCCCGTTCGGTCTTGGCGGGCATAATACGCAACATTTCGCGACACTTCGAAGCGGTCGGCACCGGAGATGCGCTCCGTCTGTGGGGCGTAGTCGGCGAGTTGGCGGAGCACGGGATCCGTCACCGAGACCGGTCCTCCGACCACTACGATCTTCAGGGGGCGCAGACGCCGGAGTTCCGTTGCAACCACTTCCGGGATCGACCTGGGAGTGACCAGAAGAACGGGACCCCCGAGCTTCCCCGCCGCCGGTCCTGCGCTGAGCGCATCGGGGAAGTTGAGCCCGTTGGCAATCATCACGATCGGCACGCCGGGGGTGAAGGTCTCACGTGACATGGTGGCCGCAGCGGCGAACCGGTCCGGTCCGTCGAGACGGTCGATGACGCGAGCCTCCCACGCAGACAGCGTTGCGTTGTAACCTGAGACCTCCGAACCGGCCGTCACCGGCACCAGTCGACCGCGCTGAGGGTCGACAACTCCCTGCCAGTACTCGTCCCCATATATTGGGTTCCCGCCAACTCCGGCGGGGTCACCGAATTTGATCAGGTAGGAACCGGTGGGAAGGCCCGGGATGCGGTAGAAGCCAGAAACGTCGGATTCTCCGTAGAACAAATCGGCCACCGTGCCGTCGGGCCCGATCAGATGGGCCCACGCTGCCGTTCCCCGCTCGTCCTGGATCCACGGTGCCTTGATTGTTCCGGTGATACTTCCACCGATCGCCATCTCAACGTCTGCCCGAACGTCGGCCCCCGCAAGAGTTATGACCTGCGCATCGACTTGGAAGATCGCGGGGCCGAACCACGTTGCCGCGTAGCCGGGACCATCGGTGGGTGGATTGCCCGGCACCGCATGGAACCGCACTTGATAGTCGCCGTCCGGCAGCCCGGTCACGGCATAATTGCCAGATTGGTCCGACTCGTTCCATGCGTACGCAGACGATGGAGAATCCATCGAATACACCACAATGGACACCTTCACTCCGTAGGGTGCGGGATTCTCGACAGAGGAAACGTGCCCCGAGATGGAGTGGCCAGTCTCGTCAGCGCCAGCGACGGACGCTGGAACCACCGCGAGTGTTGCGACCAGCAACCCGAGGACAAAGGCCGTCAGGCCGCTTCTTGCCGGCCGCATTGGATGCACAACCATCTGAATAATCCCCCCAAGCCAATTCATGCCATCAGCGTAGACCTCTTGCCGGCGCGGAACAAATGACGGCCAAAGCGGTTGCGGGGGCTAGAGGATGTAGGTAAGAAGTTGCTGACCGACCGACGCGGAGACCGAGTTGGGCCCGCCGAGGATGACGATGTTCGCGGGCTTCAGGCGAAGAAGCTCTGCCCGGATCGAGTCCGGAACAGTGGTCGGTGTGACGAGCAGGATCGGGGCACCGTCCCGTCCCGCCACCGGAGCACCCGACAGCGCATCCGGAAAATTCAGCCCACTCGCCACGTACACCGTGGCAACTCCGACGTCGAAATTCCGTGCCGAGATATCCGCCGACGCCGCAAACCGATCCCCACCCCACAACCTCGTCACGCCCCCGGCCGTGTACGTCGACAAATCCGCCTTCACCGACTCAGACACCGAATTCACTCCACCGAGAACGACGATGCGGCCCGGCCTCAAGCGCTGCAACTCCGCCCGAATCGTCGACGGAATGCTGCCCGGCGTCACCAACAGAATCGGCGCACCGTCTTTCGCGGCCACGGGAGCACCTGACAGCGCATCAGGGAAATTCAACCCATTCGCCACGTAGGCCGTTCCGACACCCGCCAAAAAATTCTTCGCGGAAATATCCGCCGACGCGGCAAACCGATCCGCACCCCACAACCTGGTCACGCCCCCGGCCGTGTAGGTCGACAAATCCGCCTTCACCGCATCAGACACCGAATTCACCCCACCCAAAACCACAATGCGACCCGGCCGTAATCTCTGAAGTTCGCTTCGAATCGTAGCCGGGATGCTGCCCGGGGCGACCAATAAGATCGGCGCACCGTCTTTCGCTGCCACGGGAGCACCCGACAGCGCATCAGGGAAGTTCAGCCCACTCGCCACATACGCGACCGATACCCCGGGGGTGAAGCTGGCCGCCGAAATAGCCGCCGACGCCGAGAACCGATCCGCACCAGCGAGACGAGGCACCGACCCGGAAAGTGTGACCTCGATATTGGCGTAGTTTCCGACGTACTGCCCGGATATCGACCGTACGCGCACCATGATTCCCTCGGAGCGGGTGGTGAGCGTTTCCCCCGGGTCCAGATAGAGCTTGCGACCGTCCTCCGAGTTGGGGTCGGGGCTCATCAGATCGATGGACGAGCCATCGGCTCGCTGGGTCAGCACACGTACACCGACGTTCAGCCCAAACCAGTCGCCCAGGCCGGATTCATACAGCGAGCCGGCGTCGTATCCGCCGCCCCCGCGAAAATCAACGAAGTAAATTTGTCCGGTGATCGGATCAGTCACCCGGAGCGCCCGAAGTCCCGAGGCCGCCCCCGTCGACCGGAGCACTGTGGCGACGGTAATCGTTGTTCGGTCGCTCGGTAGGACAACGTCTTGAACCTCGCCCGGTATGAGTGCACCCAACAAATCCTTGTGCGTCACGTTGAGCGCGATGGGTCTCACGTTTGACACGCCGTTGACGGAAAACCCGGCACCCATCAGATCGAAGAAATCGCCATACTCTTCATCTTGGCAGCCGTCCGACCAAGTGTTCGCGGCGGCGTCGAAAAGCCCCTCGCTCATGGTCGGATCCGCGCAGTGGTGTGTGTTCGAATGGTTCAACCCGAGGTTATGACCGAATTCGTGGGCGACAACACTGAGATCGTCCCGTCCGCTGATCGACACCCAGATGGTTCCGCCGGATGCAGCGTTAGCTGCACCGCGGAAGGAACCAACGCCCGTGCCGCCGCAGCCAGCGGGGACAAGGACCAGAAGGTGACGTGACTGGTCCGACACGTAGTCCATCGAGTCGGACCGACCGAATGCGACGGCAGCCTCGTCCCATACCCCGGAGAAGTCCGAGCAGGTATGGGAACTCCCATACCTCTTCGTCACCGTGGTCTTGTTCAGCGCGCTCACTTGATCGTTTGACTGAGTCTTCCAGAAAGCGCCCGTGCCGGTGACCAGGTCGCTGATCGCGCTGTCGGAAATAAAATTCGTCGAGCCCGTCGAGCCGGACGGCGCCACAACGGCCACGTCGATGGTGTGAACCTGCTGGCTGTACCTTTTCACCCCGAAGTCCGGAGCCGCTCTCCGGAGCGGGGAAACCTCGGCCGGGGGAAGGCCCTGCATCTGTTCCGGAGTCACCATGTCGTCGGCCAATTCGCCCGCCACATTCATCAGCGTTCCCGTTGCAGGGCGCGACATGACCGCTGAGGCAGACAGCGCAGTTGTCGGAACCAGCGAAAGGGCCAGTACCACTGCCGTCACCATCTGAAGCCGTCGAATAACACTGCGATTGTGCTTCATGAAGCCCTCGGTCTCCCGGCATCGCCACTGCAAATGCACGGTGTACCCGAGCCTCAATGCTGGTCTTGCTCTCTCTCAATATATGGCAAATCGGGCCACATTGGGCCGTATTCAGGAACGGAATTGTCGGCTCCGATTTGATTGAATTCCTTCCCCCAATAAACGGACCGGTCACCTCGACGATGAGTCGTTCCGACGTCAATGCAGGGAAACTACCGAAGCCAATAATCCTGAGTAACCGACGTAGTACGTCACGCCATCACTGTTCACCAGCGCCGGGTAATCGTCGCCCAAACGTTCACCTTGAATCGTTCCCGGGATGGGGTCGTTCGTCTCAGCGAATCCGTTCGCCAGGCGGTCTGCCCGTAACGTGCTCCAGCTTTGACCATCCATGGCCGCCTGTCCGAGCCACGCCACCACGTCGTCGCCCGGGGCGGACCAATAACAGCTGAGTCCACCCATTTCAAGCAGGGACGCCATCGTCGGATCGGGACCACTCGGCAATGACGTCTGAAGGGCATAGCCGCCGGCATCAAAGTCAGCCATGGTTTGCGGCGTCAGCACGTTGGTGCATGTCACCTGATCTGCAGAGCCACCACCAGGCAGGGTTTCTGCGGCATCTGTCGGTGTCGGTGCGATCGAGCTGCCGGTCGGAGCGGTGGAACTCATAGCGTTCGAGTCGGCTGCTTCATCCTGGTTATTCGCACAGCCTGACAGTAACAACATGCCCATCGCACCAACTGCGACAACCGACAGACTCCTGCTTATGAAAACATAATGAGACATTCGTATTCCCCCCAATTGCATTAACGAATCTTCCCAATCACTGTATTGGATACCCCACCGGAGCACTCGGTCGGAATCGTCTGAGTGCCCATGCTCAGAGGAACCACCGGAGTCCACGGTATGATCGCCGAGGCCATTGAAGCGAACGGAACGGTTACCTCTACATGAAGATCCTCGTCACCGGCGGCGCCGGTTTTATCGGCTCGAACTTTGTTCGCCGCACCATTGAAGACAAATACCCGGGCCTGGAAGGCGCCGAGGTCGTTGTTCTCGACGCACTCACGTACTCGGGAAACCTCGAGAACCTGGCGCCCATCGCCGACTCGCCCCGGTACTCGTTCGTGCACGGCGACATCCGCGACGGCAAGCTGCTCGACACCCTGTTCCCCGACATCGACGCGGTTGTGCACTTCGCCGCCGAGTCGCACGTGGACCGCTCGGTTCGCGACGCCTCGATCTTCGTCGAGACCAACGTGCTCGGCACGCAGCAGCTGCTCGACGCGGCCCTGCGCAACAACCTCAAGCGTTTCGTGCACGTCTCCACCGACGAGGTCTACGGCTCCATCGCCGAGGGTTCGTGGAACGAAGAGCGCGCGCTCGAGCCCAACTCCCCCTACTCGGCGTCGAAGGCCGGCAGCGACCTGCTTGCCCGCAGCTACCACCGCACCCACGGCCTGAACGTGTCGATCACGCGCTGCTCGAACAACTACGGCCCGTACCACTTCCCCGAGAAGGTCATCCCGCTGTTCGTCAGCAACCTGATCGACGACC
>Ga0209023_10006867_pt1 | contig 11851 bp, 9 predicted proteins | sample LakOneMetagenome_FD_187468 | JGI IMG/M metagenome (GOLD analysis project Ga0209023, IMG submission 187468) | Freshwater and sediment microbial communities from Lake Erie, Canada (SPAdes) (version 2) | ecosystem: Environmental > Aquatic > Freshwater > Lentic | place: Lake Erie, Canada | collected...
CAGGGCGCTCGATGTCGAACACGCGTGGCATGGCTGCCAGGGGATCACGGGATGGGAATCGATCGACCGTGTGCTGGAGGTGGACCAGACCCCGATCGGCAAGACGCCGCGCTCGTGTCCGGCCACGTACATCGGCGTCTGGGATGCCATTCGGAAGCTGTTTGCCGAAACACTTGAGGCCAAGGCGCGCGGATATAGCGCATCGCGCTTCTCGTTCAACACCAGTGACGGTCGTTGCCCGGCGTGCGAAGGGCAAGGCGTGCGCACCATCGGCATGAGTTTCCTGCCCGACGTCAAGGTGCCGTGCGATGTCTGTCACGGCCAGCGTTTCAATCCGGAAACGCTGGCGGTCACGTGGCGCGGCAAGAATATCGGCGACGTGCTGACGATGGAAATCGACGAGGCCGTGGAGTTTTTCTCCGCCCTCACGCAGATTTCGCATCCGCTGCAACTGATGAAGGACGTGGGCCTTGGCTACCTCACGCTGGGCCAGCCGTCGCCCACGCTGTCGGGCGGGGAGGCGCAGCGCATCAAGCTGGTGACGGAGTTATCGAAGGTGCGCGACGACATCACGCGGCGGGGCCAGAAGGCGCCGCACACGCTTTATGTGCTCGATGAACCGACGGTGGGGCTTCATATGGCCGACGTCGCACGGCTCATCCGCGTGCTGCATCGGCTGACCGACGGCGGCCACAGCGTGGTCGTGATCGAGCACGATCTAGACGTGATCGCCGAAGCGGACTGGATTCTCGATCTCGGTCCCGAAGGCGGCGCGCAGGGGGGGACGATCGTCGGTGCGGCCGATCCGGAGGCGTTGGCGCGGGTCCCGGCCAGCCATACCGGCGCGGCGCTGGTGCCGGTGCTGGCGCGCACAGCGCCGGATGCGGTGCGCGCGGCGGGCTGATCAGCGCGTCGCGGGCGGCTTCGTCTTGCGCGGCGGCCTTGGGCCTGCCAGGGCCGCCGCGCAGAAATCCACCAGTTCTTCAATGGGCGGATCGAGTCGCGCGCGCTTGCCGCGCTCGCGCACCCAATGCGCCATCGAGTACACCACGGTGTCCATGAACCAGATCATGCGCAGCTTCATGACATCGCGCGGCACATCGGGCAACAAGGTGTAGATATGCGCGCGCACACGGTACAGCGCGCTCATCGCGGTCTTGTCGACCAGCCCTGTGTTCAACAGCCCCGGGCTGAAGGTGGTCTGCGCCAGCACCTGCAAATAATTGATGCCCCAATCTGTGTGCAGCACGACGTCGACCAGCGGAAATATCGTGGCGTACACCACGCTGTGAATGTCGATCGGCTTGTCGCTTGCTTCGAGTTCATCGAGGCAGCGGTTGCGGATCCGGTTGACCTGGTGCAGCCGCCTGTTCAGCAAATGACTGACCAGCGCTTCGCGCGAACCAAAGTGGTAGTGCAGGGCAGAGCGATTACGCTGCCCGCTTTCCACCACGATCTGGCGTAGCGGCACCTGCTCCACACCCTGTTCGGCGAACAGGCGTTCAGCAATCTCCAGAATCCTCCGCGCCGTGTCGGTCAGCTCGCCGTCCGCCTCCGGGTCGTCGTCCCGGGTGCTGCCGCGGGTTTTGCCCATGGCGTTTGCTGACGGTTCGGCGGCAATCATGGCGCGCGCTTGCTTGAGCTTCATGGCGTGTCTTTGCCGGGCCTTGGGGGCTGTCGTTATCAGAATGAAAGCCTCGCAAGGATACGGAAAAATCCGATGTCCTACATCTGGTGTGCATCGGATTTCCTTCAGATTTTGCCGGTACCTCGGGAAAGTCCTAGGTAACTGAACGCGCGGATGTCGTTAGCCTGCGTCCATGCCGATTTAATACGAGAGATTAATTTGGCATGCATCGCGCGGTCGATGGAGGAAAGATCGCACTGCGGGCGCTGGTGGGAGACAACCGGCGCCATGGCCACCACACCAGAAGACGGAACCATCCAACATGAAGAAGACGCTGTTCGCCGCAATGGCTGGCGCGCTGCTGGCACCAGCCGCCTGGGCACAATCGTCCGTGACGCTCTACGGGGTAGTTACCACGAGCATCCAGTACGTCAACCACGTACAGAACACCAACAACGGAGTGCTGACGCCGGGCAGCGGCTCGGCGGTGTTCATGAACTCCTCGGGCATCGCACAGTCTCGGTTCGGTTTGCGCGGCGTGGAAGACCTCGGCGGCGGCCTCAAGAGCATCTTCGTGCTGGAAAACCAGTTCAATACCGATGATGGCAAGCTTGGCAACGGCGGTCTGCTGTTTGGACGCCAGGCCTTTGTCGGCCTGCAGAACGATTGGGGCAAGCTGACGTTCGGCCGTCAGTACACGTCGTCGTTCCTGACCATCGGCAGCTTCACACCGGTGGCCTATGCACCGGAATTCGAGCCCGTGGTGGGCATCGCCGGACCGAATTTCCGCGAAAACAACGTGGTGCAGTACCAGGGCACGTTCGGCCCGCTCACCGCCATCGCGCACTGGTCGTTCGGCGAGCGTTCCGGCACGTTCGCGGCCGGATCCGCCTACGGCGCCGGCGTCGCCTATGCGACAGGCCCGTTCGGGCTGGCTGCAGCCTATGACGAAGTCAAGACGCTCAACGCCGCGCAGGCGACCGGCGCATCGGGATCCAACGACTACGGCCGCGACATGCGCGCCACCGTTGCCGGCAGCTATCGCCTCGGGCCGGTCAAGATGGTGGCGGGCTTCCGCTGGGGCAACTCGGTGGCGCCGGCCACCGGCACGCCCACACTGCTGCCGCATCGCGACAACATGTACTGGGCCGGGGTGAACTGGGACGCTACGGCGGCGCTGCGCCTGACGCTGGCCTATTACTACGACGACATCAAGTCGGCGACGATCGGCGGCGTGCAGACCAATCCGAAGAATCCGCAGCAATACCTGGCAGTTGCGGATTACCAGTTCTCCAAGCGCACCGACGTGTTCTTTGCCGTGAACTATGCGCGCAACGCGTCGCTGAACTGGGACAACATCGCGTATCTGCCCAATGGGCAGTCGGTCGGCTATCTGCCGTCGACTTCGCAGGTTTACTACAAGACGCCCGATGCCAGCGGCCAGCTTGGCGTGTCGCTGGGCCTGCGTCACGTGTTCTGATTTCTGATCGAAGCGGGGTACCTGGTCCGAGAAACCGGAAGACAAGCGAGGCGCCGGCGCGGCACTCCACAACGCGCGCAGGCATTCTGGCGTCGCGGCCATCGCAGGCCGCGGCGCCTTTTCTTTTGCCGGTCTTTTGTCTGTCTCTGGTCGATTTCTTGCCGGGAAACCCGCAAGCCGTTACCAGCCGCCGCCCAACGCGCGGAACGTGGCCACAGCGGCGCGCGCGTTGTCGGCTACTACGCGCGCCTGCTGGTCGCGCGCGGTAAGCAGTTGGCGATCCTCGTCCAGCACTTCATAAAGACTGACTGCGCCGCCCTTGTAGGCGTCCTCGGACGCATCGCGCGCGCGCCGGTGGGCGTCGACTTCGACGCGCAATTCGTCCGATTGCTGTTCCAGTTCGGTGAGCGTGACGATGGCGTTTTCGACGTCTTCGGTCGCGCGCAACATTGACAGGCGATATTGCGCCAACGCCTCGGCATTGGCGCCGCGCGCCTGCTGGATTTCGGCGTCGACCCGGCCGAAGTCGAACAGGCGCCAGCGCAGACCGGCGGCGGCTGTCGGCTGGAACGCGCGCGCCGTGAATAGCTTGCCCGCGGACAGGCTTTCGAATCCTAGTAGCCCCGACAGCGACAGCTTTGGGTAGTACTCGGCCGTGGCAACCCCGATTCGCGCGTTACTGGCTGCGACACGGCGCTCGGCGGCCAGCACGTCGGGCCGGCGACGCAGCAGGTCGGCGGGGCCTTGCGCGGCCGAAATCGCCGGGACGATCTGCGTAGCCGGCCATTGCGCCAGTTCATTGGCATAGGTGCCGGGTTGGGCGCCCATCAGCACATCGAGTCGATTGAGCTGCGTCTGCAATTCGATCCGCAACGGCGGCACCGTGGTGCGGGCCTGCGCCACCAGCGCCTCGGCCTGTGCCACTTCGCGGCGGGCGGCAAGTCCGTCCTGCTGTCGCGTCCGCACCAGGTCCAGCAGCCGGTTGTTGGTGCGGATCTGGTCCTCGGCGATGGCGATGCGCCGTTGCGCACCGCGCACGCGGAAGTAGGCGTCGGCAGCCTCGGCGGCAATCGTCACGCGCACGCCCAGATGGTCGGCCTCGGCTGCCTGCGCCTCTGCGCTGGCGGCTTCGGCGCCACGCCGCAAACCACCAGCCAGATCGATTTCCCAGCTTGCGCCGACGCCGACGTCATAGACGGTGCGATTGCGGTCGTAGCCGGGAAAGGCGCTTCCCAGCTTGCCGAGCGGGCTTTCCACCGATTGGCGCTGCCGGGTGACGCTGCCGCCGACGTTGCCTTCGGGATAAAGCGCTGCGCCGGCCTCCTGCGCGGCCGCACGCGCCTGGGCAACGCGCGCCAGCGACGCCGCCAGATCGAGGTTCTGGTCCAGCGCGCGCTGCACGATGCGCGTCAGTTGCGGATCGTCGAATCCGGTCCACCACTGATCCAGCGCCGGTGCGGGAGCGTCGGTCTGGCGCGCGTGCAAGGTTTCGGCGTGCGGATAGGCGTCGGGCGTGGCAACCGTGGGTCGCTGGTAGTCGGGGCCGACCGCCGAGCAAGCGGCCAGCGCCACAGTGGCGAACAAGACGGAAAGGGGGCGTAGAGCGGGGTGAAACGGCAGGGCTGGCATCGTCGATCAGGTTACTTGCATAACAATAGTTACACAACTATACTCACTTGCATTATGAAAGCAAGTCGAATCGACGCGGCCTCGCTGCATGTGAGGCTGGCTTGGCTCTGATTCGCGCCCTATCTCTCCCGTCGCCCCACAAGGAACAGCCGTCATGTCCAGCAGCAGCACCGTCGCCGAGCGCGTCCCATTGGAATCTTCCCCCGCCACGCGTCCCGGCCTGGGCCGCAAACGTCTGGCATCTCTGATCGCCCTGGCGATCGTTGGCGGTGGCCTGATCACCTACGCGACGTACTGGTGGAACAACGGACGCTATTTGCAGGAGACCGACGACGCCTACGTGGGCGGCGACGTCACCGTGATCGGGTCGAAAGTGTCCGGCTATATCACTGAAGTGCTGGTGACCGACAACCAGGCCGTACGCGCCGGCGACGTGCTGGCGCGCATCGACGACCGCGACTACCGCGCGGTGCTGGCCAAGGCCGAAGGGGCGATTGCCGCGCAGCAGGCGTTGCTGGCCAACCTGGAGGCCACCCAGCGCCTGCAGGAAGCCGTGATCGGACAGGCGCGCGCCAGTGTGGCGGCCACCGATGCGGAAACGCGGCGCGCGTACGACGACCAGGTGCGCTACGCAAGCCTCGTCGCCAAGGAAGCGGTGTCGGTGCAGAGTTCGCAGAAGGCCGATGCCGACTACAAGCAGTCGCGCGCCAATGGCGACAAGGCGCAGGCCGCGCTGATCGCGGCGCAGCGGCAGATCGACGTGATCGCCACACAGAAGCAACAGGCGCAGGCCGCGCTTGCGCAGGCCACCGCGGAGCGCGATCTGGCGCGGCTGAACGTTGGCTATACGGAATTGCGTGCGCCCGTGGACGGCACCATCGGTAACCGGCGCGCCCGCGTGGGCGCCTATGCGTCCAGTGGCGCGGCGTTGATGTCGATCGTGCCGGCCAGCGGCTTGTGGGTCGATGCCAATTTCAAGGAAAGCCAGCTCGCGCGCATGAATCCGGGCATGCGCGCGACGATCGTCGCCGATGTGATGCCGGGTCGCGAATTCCATGGTCGGGTCGAAAGCCTGGCGCCGGCCACCGGTGCGCAGTTCAGCGTCCTGCCACCCGAGAATGCCACCGGCAACTTCACGAAGATCGTGCAGCGCGTGCCGGTGCGGATCGTGCTCGACGAAAAGGATGCGCGGCTCGGGCTGCTGCGGCCCGGCCTGTCGGTGACCGCTGAAGTCGACGGGCGCCCCGGCGCGGCAGCGCAGACCGCAACTGCGGCCAGTGGCGCAGGATCGGCGAATTCGTCGACATTGTCGACGTTGTCGACCTTGCCCACTTCGGCGACATCCGCGACTCCGGCGCTCTCCGCCACACCGGCCAATAGCCGGCAGGCCGTCGCGCAGGTGACCAAATGAGCGCCGCGGGTACGGCCGCAGCCGCCGTGACGCCGGCCGCGCCGATTGCGCCGGTAGGCCAGGGCGGATTGCTGACGCCGCCCGGCGAACTGTCCACCGGCGCAAAGGTCTTCGCCTTCGCCACGATGTGCGTGGGCATGTTCATCGCGCTGCTCGACATCCAGATCGTCTCGGCGTCGCTAAACGATATCGGCGGCGGGTTGTCGGCCGGGGCCGACGAGACGACGTGGGTGCAGACCGCGTATCTGATCGCTGAAATCGTCGTGATTCCACTGTCCGGCTGGCTGGCGCGCGTGATGTCCACGCGCTGGCTGTTCGCCGCGTCGGCCGCCGGGTTCACGATCACCAGCATGCTGTGCGGGCTGGCGTGGAATATCCAGAGCATGATCGCGTTCCGCGCCGCACAGGGCTTTCTGGGTGGATCGATGATCCCGATGGTGTTCACCACGGCGTTCGTGTTTTTTGCCGGGCCGCAGCGCGTGATTGCCGCGGCGACGGTCGGCGGCCTGTCGTCGCTGGCGCCAACGCTGGGCCCGACGGTGGGCGGCTGGATCACCGACAATTATTCGTGGCACTGGCTGTTCTTCATCAATCTTGTGCCGGGCCTGTTCGTCACGATTGCCGTGCCGCTGCTGGTCAAGATCGACAAGCCCAATCTGTCGCTGCTGCGTGGCGCCGACTATGTCGGCATGGTGTTGATGGCCGCGTTTCTCGGTTGCCTGGAATACACGCTGGAGGAAGGCCCGCGCTGGGACTGGTTCGGCGATCCGGTGATCCTGACCACCGCGTGGATTGCCGGGCTGTCCGGCGTGGCGTTCATCTGGCGCAGCCTCACGTACGCGCAGCCGGTGGTCGATCTGCGCGCCCTCACGCAGCGCAATTTTGCGCTAGGCTGCCTGTTCTCGTTTATCACCGGCATCGGGATTTTTGCCACCGTTTACCTGACGCCGCTGTTTCTCGGTCGCGTGCGTGGCTTCAGCGCCTGGGAAATCGGACTCGCGGTGTTCTCGACCGGCCTGTTCCAGATCGCCTCGATTCCGATCTATGCCTACCTGGGCAATCGCGTGGACCTGCGCTGGCTCCTGATGTTCGGTCTGGCGTTGTTCGCGTTGTCGATGTGGCACTTCTCGCCGATCACGCACGATTGGGGTTGGAAGGAATTGCTGCTGCCGCAGGCCTTGCGCGGCGCGGGGCAGCAGTTTGCGGTGGCGCCCGTGGTCACGCTGACGCTGGGCAGCCTCGCGCCGGAGCGCCTCAAGCAGGCGTCCGGCCTGTTCAACCTGATGCGCAACCTGGGCGGTGCGATCGGCATCGCGGCTTGCGCCACGATCCTCAACGATCGGACCAACCAGCATTTTCTGCATCTGGCGGAACATCTGAATGCCGGCAACGAGGCGATGGGCGCACTGATCGACAACGTGACGCAGCAGTTCCTGGCGGCCGGCTACAGTGCCGTGGAGGCTCACGCGGCCGCGCTCAAGCGGTTGTCGCTGCTGGCACTGCGCGAGGCACAGACGCAGACCTTCAGCGATGCCTTCCTGGTCATCATGGTCTGCTTCCTCGCGGCGCTGGTGCTGGTGCCGCTGATGAAAAAGGTCGCGCCGCCCAAGGCGCCGTCGGCCGATGCGCATTGAAAGATGGGTATCATCGACGCTGAATTGAAAAGGGTCTGACGACATGCAACGCAAGACTTTCCGAAACCTGCAATGCCCCATCGCCCGCAGCCTCGAGCGCGTGGGCGAGTGGTGGAGCATTCTGATTCTGCGCGATGCGTTCTATGGCACGAAACGCTTCGACGAATTCCAGCGCAATCTCGATATTGCGCCGAATATGCTGACGCGCCGGCTCAACGGCCTGGTCCAGGAAGGGCTGCTGGAAAAACGGCAGTATTCGGAACGTCCGCCGCGCTACGAGTACGTGCTGACCGAATGCGGCCGCGATTTTCGTCCGGTGCTGCTGGCGCTGCTGGCTTGGGGCAATCGCAATTTCGCGCCGGAAGGGCCCAGCGTGCAGATCGTCGACCGTGAAACCGGTGAGGTCGTCGAACCGCTGCTGGTCGACGCGCATAGCCGCGAGCCGCTGCAGATGGGCAAGCGCCACGTGATGCGCGCCGGGCCCGCCGCGGACGAGAGCACGCGCGCGCGGCTGTCGTCGGCGGCGTCGCATATGACCAATCCGAAGCCGACCGCGCAGACGGCCTGATCGCTTCGCGGCGCGGCTTGCCATTGGCTTGCCGCGCATCCTACTCTGGCTTCTTTGGGCCCATTCCCGCGTCGCCCATCCCAAGGAGCCTGCCATGCCCGATTTCCGCTTGCCGCTGTCCGGCGACGTGAGCCAGTCGATCAATCCGTGGACATGGTTCGTACACGCCGTCGGCAACCAGTTTGGCGTGGTCAATATCAACCTTGGACGCAGCACCAATCCCGACATGGAGGCCCGCATCCTCGATGAAGTGGGGTCCTATGGCAACCAGTTGGGCAAGATCGGCGACGCGCTGGGTGTGCTGCTCGCGCATGTCGATCGCAGCAAGCTGAGCGAATCCGAATCCTGCAAGATCAGTGAATTCGAGGCGCAACTGGCGGAAATCGCGCGCGTCAAGGCGAAGCGGGCGGCCATCGCCACCCGGCCCTGATCGCGCACATTCGCATCCTGTCCCACATCGCGCGACGCGCCGTCAGGTTGCTCTGAAAGCATTTCTGACATAGAGTCCATGCGATTGCACCCCGTCTTCCGGCGGTTTTCCGCCGACTCCGGATACGACCCGATGCCACGTTTTTCCTTGCTGTACTCCGCCGCCGCAGCCGTGCTGGCTGCCGCGCTTGCCGGTTGCGCCAGCACGCCGCTGCCCCCTGCGCCGCCCCCGCAGCGCCTGCCGCCGGCCCCCGTCACCACGATCTCGCCGCCTGCCGCCGGCATCAGCCGCGCCCAGCTCGAAGCCGCCGGCAATGCTTGCGAGAAGGTGGTCGCCAATGCGGTCAAGACGCGCTATCCGGAACCGGGAAGCGTGATGCTGATGCCCGACCGCGAACGCATTCTTCAGCACACCGCATCTCAAACGGCCGTTAGTGGCGAGGGCACTTTCGAACCCGATGCCAGCGCCTCGGCGATGTCCTTCCAATTCACCTGCGTGTATAACTTCCGCACCCAGCGTGTGGATGACGTGCAGATGAAGTACGGCGCCTACTAAACCACGCAGCACGCCTGCGGCCAAGCTGCCGATACGTTCCCTAGCCGCCGTGCGGGGGGCACTTTCCCCGATGTTCGGCCCCGATCGCGTTCAGATCGATGGCGGAAGCGCGTGATTGCCACGATATCCGCCACGACAGCCCGCCGTTGTGGGCAAACGGCTGCCAGCGCGCGTCCGCGTTTTGTCGTATTGTCTCGATCTGGCGATGATTGACGTTGCAACGAATGACGCCGCAACGATCGCGCCGCAGCCCCTCCGTTCCAGTCCGCCCCCGGATCGACATCGTGCAGAACAACGCCAGCCAGCCGCAACCGGCCAGTGGCCCGACCCCGTCGGCCACGCCATCGAGCATGCCCGACTCCCCGATGACCTCGCGCGAAAAGCGCGGCATGGCCGCCATCATGATTGCGGTGTCGCTGGCCACGCTCGATACCGCGATTGCCAATACGGCGCTGCCGAATATCGCCGCCGACCTGCACAGCACCCCGGCGGCCTCGGTTTGGATCATCAATGCCTATCAGCTGGCGATGGTGGCCACCTTGCTGCCTTTCGCGGCGCTGGGCGGCATCGTCGGGCACCGGCGCATCTATCTCGGCGGCGTGATGGTCTTCATCGTGTCGTCCGTGATCTGCGCGATGGCCTGGTCGCTGCCCTCGCTGGCGGCGGCGCGCGTGCTTCAGGGCATTGGCGCGGCGGCGATCATGAGTGTCAATACCGCGTTGATCAGCGCGATCTTTCCGATACATCGGTTGGGACGCGGGCTCGGCTTCAACGCGCTGGTGGTAGGCGTGTCGTTTGCCGTGGGGCCCACCGTGGCGTCGATCATTCTGTCGTTCGGCACCTGGCCGTGGCTGTTTGCCGTGAATCTGCCGATCGGCCTGCTGGCGCTGTCCATCGGCTGGCATTCGCTGCCGCAGACCAAGCGCAGCGAACACGGTTTCGATCCGGTCGCGGCCATCCTGAATGTGATCACGTTTGCGGCGCTGATCTTCGCGCTCGGCGAAGGCGTGCAGCGCGAACCCGCGCAATACGTGGTGGCGGCCGTGGTGGTGTTCGCAATCGCGTTTGCATTGTTGCTGCGCCGCGAGCGCGGGCATCCGGCGCCGATGCTGCCGGTGGATTTGTTCAGGCGCCCGATGTTTGCGTTGTCGACCGTGACGGCAATCTGTTCGTTCGCCGCGCGGGGGCTGGCGTTTGTGTCGCTGCCGTTCTATTTCGAACATGTGCTGGGCCGCAATCCGGTCGAGACCGGTTTTCTGCTGACGCCGTGGTCGGCCGTGGTGGCGTTGATGGCGCCTATCGCCGGGCGGCTTTCGGACCGCTATCCGCCCGGACTGCTGGGCGGTATCGGCCTTGCCGTGATGGCCGCCGGCATGGCGTCGTTGGCGATCATGCCGGCCGACGCCAGCGTGCTCAATATCGGCATCCGTATGGCCGTGTGCGGCGCGGGCTTCGGGTTCTTCCAGTCGCCCAACCTGAAGGCACTGATGGCCAGCGCACCGCGCGAACGCGCTAGCGGCGCCAGCGGGGTGGTGGCGACGGCGCGGCTGCTGGGCCAGGCCACCGGGGCCGCACTCGTGGCGCTGTCGTTCGGCATTGCCGGCGCACATGGACCGACGTTGGCGCTGGCGCTGGGCGCGGGCTTTGCCGCCGCCGCGGCGGTGGCTAGCTGGCTGCGGTTGATTACGCCGCACAGCGCCGACAGTGCCGCGATGCAGGCCCTCGGCAAATAGTCGTGGCGCGCAAGAGCTGCGCGCAGGGTTTGTAGAATCTGCACGAAGCGCGTGGCGGCCAGGCCATATTCTCCCGCGTCGCCGTCCGGTACGAAACTTGCCCCGATATGCGTATCGGGGCCGCTGCGCCCCATCTCCACGGAGGCAAGGCAATGAAGCGATCAGACGACTATGGCCGTCGCCGTTGGCCCGATCAGCAGTACGGAGGCACGGAAGAAGGCTATGGCTATGTGCCTGGCGGCGACCGGGACTGGCGGCGACGCGACCTTTCTGCAGGCCGCTATGGCAACGGTCGCGAACGCGCGCCATACGATGCCCAGGACTTTTCCGACTCGCGCGGCTGGAACGGTCCGCGCCGCGACGACAGCGCATGGCAAGGCAATCCACGCCGAGGCGGACAGCGGCCGCGCGGGGCGCCGGTCTATTACCCGGGCCGCACCACCTATGACGACGATGCGCGCGACGAAAGCTCCCCACATAGCCACGGCTATGTCAGCGCATACAGCAGCGGCTACGAAGACGGCTATCAGGCCGGCACGCGCACTTCGCGTGAACCGATGCCGGGGCGCAATGATGTGCGCAGCCGCTGGCCTGGCACGGGTGCGAGCGATGCAGCCAGCGGTGCGCGCCGCCACGACGCCGCGTACGACAGCCGTTGGGGCGCCGAAGACGATTCACGCTACGGCCACACCGGGTACGAAGACTATGGCGTGGAAGCGGGCCGCAATTTCCGCCAGCGCCCGCACATGAGCCGCTATGCGGCCACGGCAAGTTCAGCGGCCTA
>Ga0209023_10006868_pt1 | contig 11851 bp, 6 predicted proteins | sample LakOneMetagenome_FD_187468 | JGI IMG/M metagenome (GOLD analysis project Ga0209023, IMG submission 187468) | Freshwater and sediment microbial communities from Lake Erie, Canada (SPAdes) (version 2) | ecosystem: Environmental > Aquatic > Freshwater > Lentic | place: Lake Erie, Canada | collected...
AACAGACGAAGAGATCGACGCGATCGTCGCCAGCAGCGTGAAGCCTGAGCACTTCCGCCGCGTTTATGATCCGATGTTTACGTTTGCTGCTGCAGGCACCGAGAAGATCAGCCCGCTCTACGAATGGCGCGCGCAAAGCACCTACATCCGTCGCCCGCCGTATTGGGAAGGGGCGCTCGCCGGTGAGCGCACGTTGCGTGGCCTGCGTCCGCTGGCGGTGCTTCCCGACAACATCACGACCGATCATCTATCGCCGTCGAACGCGATCCTGCTCGACAGCGCAGCAGGTGAATATCTTGCGAAGATGGGTTTGCCAGAGGAAGACTTCAATTCCTACGCGACGCATCGTGGCGATCACCTGACCGCGCAGCGCGCGACGTTTGCCAACCCGCAGCTCGTGAATGAGATGGCGGTAGTCGACGGCAAGGTTAAGAAGGGTTCGCTCGCACGCGTTGAGCCCGAAGGCAAGGTTGTGCGCATGTGGGAAGCGATCGAGACCTACATGAACCGCAAGCAGCCGCTCATTATTGTTGCGGGTGCAGATTACGGTCAGGGCTCGTCGCGCGACTGGGCTGCCAAGGGCGTGCGCCTCGCAGGCGTAGAGGTGATTGCAGCAGAAGGTTTTGAGCGCATCCACCGCACCAACCTGATCGGCATGGGCGTGCTGCCGCTCGAGTTCAAAGCAGGCACAACACGCCTGACGCTCGGTATCGATGGTACCGAGACGTTCGACGTCATTGGTGAACGCACGCCGCGCGCAACGCTGACACTGCTCATCAATCGTAAGAATGGCGAACGCGTCGAAGTGCCGGTGACTTGTCGCCTCGACACGGCCGAAGAAGTGTCGATCTACGACGCAGGTGGTGTATTGCAACGTTTTGCCAAGGACTTTCTGGAAAGTACGGTAGCGTAAATGGCTCACACATCGCACGCCCCGCAAATCAAAATCCCCGCCACCTACATGCGTGGTGGCACCAGCAAAGGTGTGTTCTTCAAACTCACCGATCTGCCCGCCGCTGCGCAACAACCGGGCGCCGCACGCGATGCAATCCTCCTGCGCGTGATCGGTTCGCCAGACCCCTACGGCAAGCAGATTGACGGCATGGGCGCTGCGACGTCCAGCACCAGCAAGACAGTAATCCTGAGCAAAAGCGCGCGGCCCGATCACGATGTTGATTACCTCTTCGGGCAAGTGTCCATCGACAAGCCGTTCGTGGACTGGAGCGGTAACTGCGGTAATTTGTCTGCCTCAGTCGGGCCGTTTGCAATTTCCAATGGTCTCGTCGACGCGAATCGCGTTCCCGCTAACGGAATCGCCACCATCCGGATCTGGCAACAGAACATCAGCAAGACGATCATCGCGCACGTACCGATGACCAATGGCGCGGTACAGGAAACCGGTGACTTTGAGCTCGATGGCGTTACCTTCCCGGCGGCGGAGGTGCAGCTTGAATTCATGGATCCGGCCGCCGAGGAGCCGGGTGCCGAGGGCGGAGCGATGTTCCCGACCGGTAACCTCGTTGATGATCTCGTCGTGCCGGGCGTTGGAACATTGAAAGCGACCATGATCAACGCGGGCATTCCGACGGTGTTCATCAACGCTGGCGCGGTCGGGTACACCGGCACCGAGTTGCAGGACGCGATCAACGGCGACGCGAAGGCGCTGGCCATGTTCGAGAAGATCCGTGCGCACGGCGCAATGCGCATGGGCCTGATCAAATCGCTCGACGAAGCAGCCACGCGCCAGCACACGCCAAAAGTCGCGTTCGTCGCGCCTGCGAAAGACTACGTTTCCTCCAGCGGCAAATCGGTGCGGGCCAGCGACATTGATCTCGTGGTCCGCGCACTTTCGATGGGCAAGTTGCACCACGCGATGATGGGAACGGCGTCGGTCGCCATTGCCGTCGCCGCTGTCGTGCCCGGTACGCTGGTCAACGCAGCCGCCGGTGGAGGCGCACGCAAGGAAGTGGTTTTTGGCCATCCGTCTGGCACGCTTCGTGTAGGTGCTGAAGCAGTGCTTGACGACGGCGAATGGACGGTGAAGAAGGCGGTCATGAGCCGCAGTGCCCGCGTTCTCATGGAAGGGAACGTCAGGATACCGGCGTAACGTGTGCTACGGCCAAGTCCGGACTTGAAACAGTGGAAAATTCGGTTAGTGATTGGATTGTTGAAACAACGCGCTGCCGACATTAACGAACAGATTGAACTAGAGTAATTTTGGAAGGAAACATCATGCTAGAAGCCTATCGCCAACACGTCGCAGAGCGCGCTGCGCTCGGGATCCCGCCGCTGCCTCTCAACGCGAAGCAGGTTGCAGAGCTGATCGAACTTATCAAGAGCCCACCTGCTGGAGAAGGCGATTTCCTCGTTGACCTGATCACGCACCGGGTTCCGGCTGGCGTGGACAACGCGGCGAAAGTCAAGGCGAGCTACCTCGCCGCTGTCGCTCACGGCACTGAAAAAACGCCGCTGATTTCGCGCGAAAAAGCGACCGAGTTGCTCGGCACGATGCTCGGTGGCTACAACATTTCGCCGATGGTGGATTTGCTTGATGACGCGGTGGTCGGCCCGATCGCTGCCAATGGTCTCAAGAAAACGCTGCTCATGTTCGACCAGTTTCACGATGTGAAAGACAAGGCCGACAAAGGCAATGCCAACGCCAAGGACGTGCTGCAAAGCTGGGCCGATGCCGAGTGGTTTACGAGCCGCCCGGAAGTGCCACAATCGATCAAGATCACCGTGTTCAAAGTGACTGGCGAAACCAACACTGACGACCTGTCGCCTGCACCGGACGCGTGGAGCCGCCCGGACATTCCGCTGCATGCACTGGCCACGCTCAAGAACAAGCGCGATGGCATCACACCGGAAGAAGACGGCAAGCGCGGCCCCATCAAATTCATCAACGATCTGCGCGCCAAAGGCAATCTCGTCGCCTACGTCGGTGACGTGGTCGGTACCGGCTCATCCCGCAAGTCGGCAACCAACAGCGTGCTGTGGTTCACGGGTGAAGACATTCCGTTCATCCCGAACAAGAAGTTCGGCGGTGTCTGCCTCGGCAGCAAGATCGCGCCAATCTTCTACAACACGATGGAAGATGCCGGCGCGTTGCCAATTGAACTCGACGTTACCCAGATGAACATGGGCGACGAAGTTGAACTGCTGCCCTACGCGGGTAAAGCGCTCAAAGACGGCAAGATCATCGCCGAATTTCAGGTGAAGTCTGAAGTGCTGTTCGACGAAGTGCGTGCCGGTGGCCGCATTCCGCTGATCGTCGGCCGTGGGCTCACAGCCAAGGCGCGCGAAGCGCTCGGTTTGCCGGTCAGCACGCTGTTCCGCCTGCCGGATGTGCCGAAAGACACCGGTAAGGGGTACACGCTCGCGCAAAAAATGGTCGGCCGCGCCTGCGGTTTGCCTGAAGGCAAGGGCATGCGTCCCGGCACCTATTGCGAACCGAAGATGACCTCGGTTGGATCACAGGACACGACTGGTCCGATGACTCGCGACGAACTGAAAGACCTGGCTTGCCTGGGCTTCTCGTCCGACCTCGTCATGCAGTCGTTCTGTCACACGGCAGCGTATCCAAAGCCAGTCGACGTCAAGATGCATCACGAGCTTCCGGACTTCATGGCCACGCGCGGCGGCATCTCGCTGCGGCCGGGTGATGGCATCATTCACTCGTGGTTGAACCGCATGTTGCTGCCCGATACGGTCGGCACCGGTGGCGACAGTCACACCCGTTTCCCGATTGGCATTTCGTTCCCCGCAGGCTCTGGCCTCGTCGCGTTTGCGGCTGCCACCGGCGTGATGCCGCTCGACATGCCGGAGAGCGTGCTGGTGCGCTTCAAAGGCAATATGCAGCCGGGCGTGACTCTGCGCGACCTTGTTCACGCGATTCCGCTGTACGCAATCAAGGCGGGCCACCTGACTGTCGCAAAACAAGGCAAGATCAACCTTTTCTCGGGCCGCATCCTTGAAATCGAAGGCTTGCCTGATCTGAAGATTGAACAGGCATTCGAACTGGCCGATGCTTCCGCCGAACGCAGCGCCGCAGGCTGTACCGTGGCACTGAACAAAGAGCCTGTCATCGAATACCTCAACTCGAACATTGTGCTGCTCAAGGCAATGATCGCTGACGGCTACGCTGACGCGCGCTCCATTGCCCGCCGCATCAAGGCGATGGAAGCCTGGCTTGCCGATCCAAAGCTGCTCAAGGCGGACGGAGATGCTGAATACGCTGCTGTGATCGAAATCGATCTCGCTGAAATCACCGAGCCGATCGTGTGCTGCCCGAACGATCCAGATGATGCCAAGACGCTGTCCGACGTTGCCGGTGCGAAGATCGATGAAGTGTTCATCGGCTCCTGCATGACCAACATTGGCCACTTCCGCGCGGCTGCGAAACTGCTCGAAGGCAAACGCGACATGCCCGCGAAATTGTGGATTGCGCCGCCGACCAAAATGGACGCACATCAGTTGTCGGAGGAAGGCCACTACGGCACCTTCGGCACCGCCGGTGCGCGCATGGAAATGCCCGGCTGCTCGCTGTGCATGGGCAACCAGGCACAGGTGAAAGAAGGCGCGACGGTGATGTCCACGTCAACGCGTAACTTCCCGAACCGCCTCGGCAAAAACTCGAACGTTTATCTGGGTAGCGCGGAACTCGCGGCGATTTGCTCCAAGCTCGGTCGCATCCCGACCAAAGCGGAATATCTGTCGGATATGGGCGTGCTGACACTAGCCAGCGCGGGAATCTACAAATACATGAACTTCGACCAGATGCCTGAGTTCATCGAAAAGGCTGATACCGTCGCGGCATAGTTCCCGGTCGCAACGGGTGGCGGGCGCTACGGCGCCTCGCACAAGAACGGCTCCTTCGGGAGCCGTTTTCACATTTGGCTGCCTTAAAACGCAGTAGCAGCTTTTCATGGTGATGCCTTATTTAATTGCGCATTCAAGGCATTTTAATAAACAGTCGACTTTTCGCTTTATTGCCTTATTGCCCTTATTAAATATGGGTTTTACTTGCAAGTTGTATCAGCCGAATCTCGCAGCGTCCGCGCCGGCGGAAGCGACACCCGTGTCACCTGAATCGTCTCGTTTGGCGCAAGCGACGCGTCGTTGGTCGCGCACGAGCCGTGATAATCGGGACACCTTCTCAATCGCTCCGCAAAGCGCATGACGTCACCCGTTCGTTGCGAAACCATCCCTTCACACCACGACTTTCGTCCGCTGGCGGGTGTCGCCAATTTGCAGGTTGATCTCCGGTACGCCAGCGTCGCCAACTTCATGGGGCGCGACATGTATTCGCCACTCGACTGCGCGTGGGCGCATCGGGATGCGGCGGACGGCCTGACACGGGCCATTGAGTGGCTGGCGCGACAGCGGCGCGACGCAAGACTCTGCGTGCTCGACGCGCTGCGCCCGCAACGGGTGCAGGAGGCGATGTGGGCGGCGCTGGATGGCACGCCGCTTACGCAATATCTGGCGCCGCCGGCGATCGGCTCAATTCACTCGTTCGGCATGGCCATCGACGCCACGCTCGTTGACGCAGACGGACAGGAATTCGACATGGGCACCTCGTTTGACGACATGACGGAACTGTCGCATCCGGCGCTGGAAGTGGGTTTTCTCGACGCTGGCGCGCTCACTGCGGAACAGCTCGGCAACCGGCATCTGTTGCGCGATGCCATGCGACGCGGCGGGTTCAACGGCATCGGCACCGAGTGGTGGCACTTCGATCACGGCGATCGCGCGTTGGTGCGGGCAACCTACGCGCGTGTGCTGTAAGTGATGCGTGCTGCCGCTAGCGGCGGTGACCGCGCCAGAACATCGGCGAACGGTGCATGCGAAATCCGCCGTTTGCACGAATCGGCTCTGAATCAATCTCGGCAATAGTCTCCATCAGCGCGTCAACGATAGGCTGCGCAACTTTCGACGTCGCCAGCGGATGGTTGATCATCGCCGACACGATGAGCATACGTCCGTCGCGGTCCGGAACAAAGCCCGCGAGCGCGGTGACGTCACGCAAGGTTCCGGTCTTCAGCCGGGCGACACCGGCAAGCTTCGGGTGCGTGAGCCGCCGCTGAATGCCACCATCCAGCCCCGCCACCGGCAGGCTCGCAAGAAACTCCGGCGCCCATGGCCTGCCTGCGGCCACGCGCACCACGTCGGCGAGTTGTCGCGGCGTGATTTTCTCAGTACGCGATAGCCCCGATCCGTTGTCGAGCACGAGCCCGGCGTCATCAACGCGGTTTTCACGCAGCCAGACCCTTACGACCTGCTCGCTTTGCTGGGCCGTCGGCGCGCTGGACACCGCGTTAGCACCAGGCGGTGTCGCCGTGGCCAGCGCCAAAAACGTGAGCCGGGTAATCGGATTGTCGGAACGCTTGTTGATGTCGCGCAGCACCTCGGACAAGGGCCTAGAACGATGCTCGGTCAACAGGCGCGAATCTGCAGGTCCAACCGCTTCCCGGGTCATGCCGGAAAACTGTCCGCCCATCTCGCGCCACAGCGAACGAAACAGCTTGTCGGCGAACACGGTTCGGTCAAGTACATTGACCTGAGTGCTGGTCATGCAATTTCTCGGGAAATCGCCCTTGAGCTCAACCCGCCAGACGCCTGCCGCGACCGGCACCGTCGTTGGTGTTTGCCAGCCATCCTCCCAATCGGCACAGGTGCGATCACTGAGCGTAAGCAGCGACTTGATTTCAACGCCTTCGAGCGACGGTGACATGCGGATCTCCAGCGCATCGGCGCTGGCCACAAGTTCCAGCTTGACCAGATTTGTGCTGAGCGAAATCGCGTCGGGAATGACGTTGTAGCGAAACTCCGGGGTCTCATCGAACGGCGGCAAACCGAGATCCGGCCGCGCGGGTGATAGCCAGCTACGATCCAGCAAAAAGTCGCCACGGATTTCGCGAATGCCCTGATCGCGAAGCGCCCGCAGCGCAGCACGAAAGGCGTCGACATCAAAGTCCGTGTCGCCTGCGCCGCGGAGCACCAGATCGCCCTGCAGCACACCTCCGGAAACAGCCCCCGACGAGCGCAATTCCGTGCGGCTGCGATACCCGCGCCCGAGGCGGTCCAGCGCAACCGTGGACGTCAGTAACTTCATGGTCGACGCTGGCTGCATCGGACGATCTGGCGTCGCCGCCATCACCGTACTGCCGTCATGAGGTCGAATCACGACAAACGACAGCGCGTCTGATGGCAGCCCGGCGGCAGCCAGCAGGGCCGCAACGCGATCGGGCAAACCCGTAGCCGCTGCCACCGATTGCAGCAAAACCAGCGACGCAAGACCGGCAACAACCAGCCATCGCCACCCCGCGTCCCGCCGTTTCATGATCTGCCTCCGCATCCTGCCTCCCGCTTCAATCGCAGGCGCCCCCGAAACCTGAACGCCGTGCCCGTACCAATTCCGTCAATCTGCAACCGGGGATGAACAAATCGGAACTTGCCCATTGACACTACCCGCTCGGTGCAAGCGATAATAAATTTAGCGTCGTCCGTGGCCGAACCGGACTGGAATCGGCAGCAAAAGCGACGACCCGGGCGAAGCAATTTGCCCGTCAAGGGACGTTATCACGGGGGCACGAAGCGCGTGCGCCCGCAATCCGAGATCAAAAAGACAGGGGTCACCATGAAGCTCAAAAAACTCACACAGTGCATATCGCTCATTCTGGTCGCCGCGCCGGTGTTGGCGCAAGACACAGGCGCTGTACAAAAAGTTGAACGTGTGGAAATCACGGGCAGCAGCATCAAGCGCGTACAGGGCGAAGGCTCACTGCCGATTCAGGTCATCAGCCGGCAGGACATCGACCGCGCTGGCATTGTGAGCGCCGAGCAGCTGGTCATGCAGTTGAGCGTCAACGGCAACGGCCTCGACAATCTCGCGAGTAACGCCGACGTCGCTGCGGGTTCCAGCCGCGGCAACAATGGCGTTTCTGCCGCCAACCTGCGCGGTCAGGGCTCCAACGCGACGCTCGTCCTGCTCAACGGGCGCCGGCTCGCGATTGCCGGTTTGAATGGCGGTGTCGTCGATCTGAACTCGATCCCGATGGCGGCCGTTGAACGCGTGGAAATCCTCAAGGACGGCGCGTCGGCTATTTACGGTACCGATGCGATCGGCGGGGTAATCAACTTCATTCTGCGCAAGGATTTCAGCGGCCTGACGTTATCGGCCTTCACTGACATCACGCAGCAGGGCGGCGGCAACATCACGCGCTTTTCGGCGGTCGGCGGCTGGGGCGATCTGGCCAAGGATGGCTACAACGTGATGGCATCCCTGGCGCATAGCCAGAACGACGCACTGCGTGGTGATCAACGCTCTTTCGTGAACACCTTCCAGCCTGATCGTGGCCTGTCAGTCGACACCCGCGGAACACCATACGCAACTGCTTTCGCCATCAGCAGCGTTCGCAATATTTTGAGTTCGCGTACAGGCACGGCCAACACGATCAGCAACGGCACTGGCCCGACGCAGCCCGGCACCACGCAGGCAATGAACGGCATTAACGTACTTGACCTGACGGGACAGGCCGGCTGCAACACCATTGACGGCATGGCCGCCTACGACGAAAGGCTCTGGGCAACACCGTCAGCGAAGTGGGGCTGCGCCTGGGATACGGGCCGCGCCGCCGTGCTGCAACAAGCGGTTGAAAACACCAACGCGGTTGTTCGCGGCACCTTCAAAGTCAACGACTCACTGCAATTGTTCGGTGAATTTGTCGGCTCGGATGTCACCAGCCGTAAGTCGTTCTCGCCGAACCAGATTTCCAGCAGCACGTCCTCCACCAGCCCGTTGTTCAATCTGCTCTACCCGAGCACCGGTTCAGCGTACAACTCGGTTTTCAACGCCATCGTCGCGCAGTTCCCGAGCATTGAGGAAAACCGTGGGCAGGGGATCGCTTATCGCTGGCGCTGCATGCCGTGTGGTAACCGCGAAATCGAAACCGAATCCAAGACCAACCGCTTCCTGGTCGGTGGCGAAGGCTCGTTCAAGTCATGGGATTACCGCTTCGGCATCTCGGAGGCCACCAATGACAGCCGCTCCATCCTGGGCGGCGGCTACTACTTCAACAACAAGTTTGTTCCATTGCTGAGTAGTGGACTGCTCAACCCGTTCCTCGCGGCAGGTCAGAGTCAGACGCCCGAGGCCATGGCTGCACTCGCTGCTGCCTCGGCAAACGGAACCGTCCTCTACGGCGGCAAATACACAACAGACCAGATTGACGCATCCGCGTCGGGGCCGTTGTTCAAATTGCCTGCCGGTGATGTCATGGCAGCTGTCGGCTTCGATGTCCGTCGGGAAAAGTATCAGTTCAACGGCAACGAGTCTGATCTGGCCACGCGCAACAACGTGTTCAACGCGCCATTTGACTCGGTCAACACACTGGCTGCCGTTACCCGCGACGTAAAAGCCGTTTACACCGAAGTGCTGGTCCCGATTACCAAATCCCTCGAAGTAACGGGTGCGGTTCGCTATGACGACTACACGGGCTTCGGCAGTACGACCAATCCAAAAGTGACGTTCCGCTTTGTGCCGATGCAGGAAGTGCTGTTCCGCGGGTCGTACAACACCGGCTTCCGCGTACCAACATTCAGCCAGATGTTCTTCGGCATCACCGAATCGCCATACTCTGGCAAGGATCTTGTTGATCCGTTCAAATGCCCAGGTGGTGTCGTGAGCACCGCGCCCGGCTGTGCGTCGATCACACCGACCATCCTTTCTGGCGGCAAGCTTAATCTCGGACCGGAAACCACGAAACAGGGAACCCTGGGTGTCGTGCTGGCACCGACCAGCTGGCTCAGCGGCAACATCGACTACTGGGAAATTCGTCGCGAAGGCACGATCCAGTCGCTGGCGTTGTCGACACTGGTGGCTAACGCGGGCCTGTTCCCCGATGCCTTCATCCGCGACGCGGCCGGCACACTGGTCACCATCGATAACCGCTGGATCAACGCGGGTCAAACCATCACGAAGGGTATCGAAATTGGCGCGCGCGCCACGGGACAACTCGGCCCAGGAAAGTTCCTCGCCAATATCGATGGCACCTACCTGATTGACCGCAAGTCGCGACTGGTAGCAAGCGCCCCGTTCGGCCCGAACGAAGTGGGCCGTTATACGCTGGGCAGCGACATCGCGTTGCGCTGGAAGCACAATGCGTCGTTCACCTACATGCAGGGTCCGTGGAGCGGAACACTGACGCAGCTCTACAGCGCGGGCTACAAAGACAACGCGCTGCCGGGCGTGGCTAACGGCACCATCGTGCCGACCAACCTGCAGGTCAATGTCAAGCCGTACACGCTCTATAACGTAAGCGTGACCTACAGTGGAATCAAGAATCTCGGGGTGACGGTGGGCGTCAAGAACATCTTCAATACCGATCCACCATTCAGCGTCGCATACGACGGCAATACCGGTGCAGGCAGCTCGTGGGAACCACGTATCGCCGATCCACGCGGACGTGCTTACACAATCCTGGCGACCTACACCTTCAAGTAGAACCGGGCGACGTAGCGACAACGGGCGCGAGGCATCGCGCCCGTTTCGTTTCTGCCCCTACGAACGACGAGTACCGTGATCAACCTGAATCGGCGACGCATCTCCGCAGTATTGGGCGCAAGTGCCATCGCGTTGGCTACTTCGGTCATGCCGTCGGCGTTCGCTGCAAAATCAGCGCCCGGCTCCGTGCGCCGGAAGCGCATAAAGCCGCCTGCGCTCAAGCGCGGCGATCTGATCGCGCTATTCAATCCCAGCGGCTTCGCCGACGATGCCCTCATTCAGCGCGCCACTGCCAATCTTGAAAAGCAGGGCTTTCGCGTGATGCACGCGGCGCACCTGCGCGCGTCGCGCGGCAACACGGCCGGCACCATCGGGCAGCGCCTGACCGACCTGCACGCGCTGTTTGAAAATCGCGAGGTGCGCGCGTTGTGGGCGGCTCGCGGCGGCTCGGGCACCGCGCAAATCCTGCCCTACATCAACTACGAGCTGATCGCACGCAATCCAAAAGTCGTGATTGGCTACTCCGACATCACGTCCCTGTTACTGGCGCTGTACGCGAAAAGTGGCCTGATCACCTTCCATGGACCGGTCGCATCGTCGGGCTTCACGCCGTTTACCGTGTCACAGATCGACGCAACGCTGATGGATGGTCGCGCGCCTTACGTGATGAGCACGGCAGACGAACACACGAAGCGTGCGCTGGAGGAGCCCCACTTTGCCCAGCGCGTGCTCAGAAGTGGCATCGCGGACGGCACGCTGATGGGCGGAAACCTCTCGGTGCTTGCATCAATGGTGGGTACGCCCTACCTGCCCGACACACGAAACTCGTTGCTGTTTCTGGAAGAAATCAGCGAGGCGCCGTACCGCATTGATCGCATGCTGACGCAGCTTGAGCAGAGCGGATTGCTCGGTGAGGTACGCGGCGCCATGCTCGGCGTGTTCGTCAAGTGCGAGCCCGCAGCCAATGAAGAGTCGCTGGTTTTGTCACAGGCACTGACCGACCATTTTGCGGCGCGCCCGATACCGGCTGCGTACGGCCTGTCGTTTGGTCACATCGCCTCGCAGTGGGTGCTTCCCATCGGAGTTCGCGCGCGATTCGATGCGGACGCTCGAACCTTGACTTTGCTGGAGTCAGGCGTCATCGCTGATCACTGACGGGTCGTGCGTCACGCCCAAAAATTCACGTGCCAGCGGTGCGCAAGAGCCAATTTGATGTAACAGCTTTTAGCTGAACGCGCCACTGTATTGGGCTCGACCTTTGATTTTGTAAATAGTCGACTTTAGGCATTAAGCGGCATGTAGCCCTTATCTGATGGGATTTTCAATAAAAAGCTGAATAACCAGAAA